>Ga0082212_10005214_pt1 | contig 17793 bp, 16 predicted proteins | sample TergutNt197P3_FD_71548 | JGI IMG/M metagenome (GOLD analysis project Ga0082212, IMG submission 71548) | Neocapritermes taracua P3 segment gut microbial communities from Petit-Saut dam, French Guiana - Nt197 P3 | ecosystem: Host-associated > Arthropoda: Insects > Digestive system > Gut ... | reverse complement strand
GCAGTAAGCGATTGGATGCAATTGCCCGACTTGCAGGTACTGCCGCAATGGACGTATCCCAACCGCATCTATCACGCCGCCGCATGGACGGGCAGTCAGGCCGGCAATGTGCAACTGGTGCAGATCAACTCGTTCGGATGCGGCCCCGACGCCATTACCATCAACGAAACACGCGAAATACTGAAAAGCGCCGGCAAATCTTACACATTAGTGCGCGTGGACGAAATCACCAGCACCGGTTCGTTACGGTTGCGTTTACGTTCGTTGCTCGAATCGTTCGCCCTGCGAAACGCAAAAAACGTGTTGCCGCAGACAGAACGCCGGCAGGTAGCGTTTTTCGGGGATAAAGACCGTCGCCGGACTATTTTGGGGCCTTGTTTTTCGCACATTTACTCGCGCCTGTTGCCTCCGTTGTTTGCCTTAGCGGGATACAAATTTGAAAATCTTCCGGTTGCCAATAAAGCGTCGGTTGAAACCGGATTGAAATACGCCAACAACGAAATCTGTTATCCGGCTACCATCGTGATTGGCGACGTCATCAAAGCATTGCAGAGCGGACGTTACAATCGCAACGAGGTGGCGATTGGCATCACCCAGACGGGAGGGCAGTGCCGTGCCTCGACCTACCTGTCGCTCATCAAAAAAGCGCTGATTGCGGCAGGGTTTGAAGACGTTCCCGTCATCGCCATCGGAACTGAGGGAAGGGTACTCAACAGCCAGCCGGGTTTTGAGGTCAACTGGCTGAAAATGATGCCTGCCATATTTGCAGCATTTTGTTATACGGACAGCCTTGCCACGATGTATTATTCGACTGTGTCGCGCGAACTCCGCAAAGGCGACTCGGCGTATTTGCTTGAAAAGTATCTGAGGGCGATTTATCCCCGCATGATGCACAGGGACGTATCGGGCATTTTTCATTTGCTGCGTCGCGCCGTGACCGATTTCAACGCCGTTCCTGTGGATAGTATCCGGCATCCGCGCATCGGCATCGTTGGCGAGATTTACATCAAATACAATTCATTCGGCAACCTGAACATGGTTGAATGGTTGGTAGCGCAGGGCGTGGAAGTGGTGGTTCCGCCGCTCATCGACTTTTTCCTGCAAAGTTTTGTGAACAACGACGTGAACAGGCAGCATCATCTGCGCCGCCCGTCATCGTGGGCGGATATGATGACGTACTTCTTTGAGCAGTATGCCAATCGTTTTGTGAACCGCACCAACCGCATCCTGAAACGTTACAACCGTTACGAGCCGTCGCACGACATCCGCGACGTATCGGCGAAGGCGGCAGGCATACTCAACTTAACCAACCAGTTTGGCGAAGGCTGGCTCATCCCCGGCGAGATTGCATCTTTTGCCGAAAGCGGCGTCAACAACGTGATTAGCGTACAACCTTTTGGCTGCATTGCCAACCATGTAGTGTCCAAAGGCGTCGAAAAACGTATCCGCGACCGCTATCCCGACATGAACCTGCTGTTTCTCGACTTCGACAGCGGCATGAGTGAAGTGAATATCCTGAACAGGTTACATTTTATGGTGAAGAACGTTTGACAGATTTATTGATTCCTGTTCATCGTGTAATCTACTATTTCTTTCAGTGATTCAGCAATTTCACATGGTGGAAAGTCATCAATGATGGCGACGGCTTTTTGTGCGAGTTCATTCATGATAGCGCGGCAATGCGCCACTCCACCCTTTTCATCCACAAAACGGACGATGGTTTTCAATTTCTGAGCATCAAGCGTCGGACTGTTGATCAGACTAAGTATTTGTTTCTTCTCGGCACGTGAGGCTTTTCCCATCGCATGAATCAATGGCAGGGTGAATTTCTTTTCCTTAATATCGTTGCCTGCGGGTTTTCCGGTGACGGCGTGCGGCTGGTAGTCGAACATATCATCTCTGATCTGGAAAATGAGGCCGAGACAACCGCCGAATTGCCGCATTTTTTCCACCTGTTCCGGCGTAGCCCCACCCGATTGTGCGCCGGCTTCGGTACAGGCCGCAATCAGGGCGGCCGTTTTTTTGTGAATGACCTCGAAATATGTTTCCCGTGTAATATCCTGTTTTCGAGAATGTTGCAACTGCAACAATTCGCCTTCGCACATTTCTTTCACAGCTACCGAAACAATACGCAACAGATCGTAGGCTTCATGGTCGACCGATAACATCAGGCCGCGAGCCAGCAAGTAATCGCCAAACAGCACCGCCGTTTTCGATTTCCACAACGCATATACTGAAAATGCGCCGCGCCGCTCGTTGGCGTCGTCCACCACATCGTCGTGTACCAATGAAGCAGTGTGAAGCAATTCCACTAACGAAGCGGCAGTATAAGCTTTATGCCCGATTTCGCCAAACAATTTTGCCGACAACATCACCAGCATGGGACGTATTTGTTTGCCTTTCATTTTTAAAGCATACCGCGTGATGAAATTCAACAAAAAAACATCGCTTTTGAGTGTTTGTTTCAACTGACGATCAAAGATTTCCAGCTCAGCAGCGACGGGGCGTTTGATTTTTTCGATTCCAACCATTTATAAAACTGTTGAGGATGCAAAATTATAAAATAGATGCGAATCTCAAGCCTTTTTATCATTTTTCGTAAGATTTTTTTGGTGAGTGTAACTGCATATAACAGATTACAAATTTGTAACAAATATTTTTTCTTACAAAAATTATTTTACCTTTGCAAATGATTTAAAGATATTTATATTTGTCGTTTGACGAACGATGAACAATAATATTAATCAATTATTCAAATAGATAACCAAAATCATGACCATCAAAATAACAATAAGTAAAACCGGATTTTCCCTGTTTTGTGCAGGTTTGATATTTTTCGGATGGAGCACGATGTCCTGCAATCGCACTCCACAAAGTGACAGCATTATAAAGGCAACTTCAGATATAACGCTGAAAGATTACGGCGCAGAGCCGACTGTGCTCGACATTGACGCTTATACCATGACGAACGACAATTTCAGAACGGCATTGTGGACGGGTTCCAAGCTTCAGGCAACTTTAATGTCCATTCCCGTGGGCGGCGACGTCGGTTTGGAGCAGCATCCCGATACCGACCAGTTTCTACGCATCGAGGACGGTACAGCCCAAGTGATGATGGGCGACACGGAATATTCGCTCACTTTCGTCAAAACGGCGGAGAAGGATTTTGCCATATTCGTTCCTGCGGGGAAATGGCACAACATCATCAATACAGGCGATAAACCGTTGAAACTCTATTCTATTTATTCGCCTGTGGAACATCCGCACGGAACGGTGCACAAAACACAGGAAGAAGCCGAAGAAGCGGAACATCAACATGAACAGTAAAATAAAGAAATGAAAGAGATTGTAGCAGATAAAAATTTAATAGCATACTGCGGTTTGTACTGCGGCGCTTGTCGTTCATACTTAAAGGGAAAATGCCCTGGTTGCAGGGAAAATGAAAAAGCAACATGGTGCGACATCAGAAAATGCTGTATGGAAAATAGTTACGCAAGTTGCGCTGATTGTGCATCCATTGAGCCGATGAAATGTAAAAAGTATAATACTTTTATTTCAAAAGTAATAGGTCTTTTGTTCAATTCCGACAGAAATGCCTGCCTGAACAGGATAAAAGAAATCGGCTATGACGAATTTGCTAAAGAAATGACAATCAATAAAATGCAAACTATCAAAAGAAAACGCCGGCATTGATAATGCAATTTATTGAAACACACGATTTAACGGAAATCGTTTGCTATTTTAGAATCGGCGTCAGAACAATGTTTCGATATAAAACTTTCCCGTGATCTCCCTGCAAATAAATGGGGCCTGATTTTAAAACATCTGCCTGCATGGCGCCTCCCGTCGGGCCATAAACCGGTTGATTATCTATGATCTTTGTCCCGTTCAGCACAACTGTCAGGTGCCTGTTGCAAAGAATCATTTCCATGGTTTGCCATTCGCCAGCTTTTTTCTCTGCGGCAACAGATGGGGTAATACGGCTGTATAATGCGCCCATATTGTGCGAATCCAGCGCCTTACCATACGAATCAACGACCTGAACTTCATACATGCCACGAAGATAAACGCCGCTGTTGCTGCCTTCAGGTATATTCACTTCAAGCGTGAGTTTAAAATCGTCAAATTCGCTGTCCGTTCTTAAATTGCCAAAACTAACCCGCTGTCCGTCAGGATTTACAGGGTCATTGACAAGTTCGCCGTTGATAACTTTAAATCCATTGGCCTGATTTGGGTTGATCAATCTCCATCCGGTCAGGTCTTTTCCGTTAAAAAGTTTGACAGGCGCTCCGTATTTCACTTTTGACAGATCGGGAGCCGGAGCGGGATCGGCCAAACGCCAGCCTGTAAATTTTCTTTTCGTTATGCTCATTCCGTCACGGGAAGGGTAAATCAATGTTCCGGTAAGTTGATTGCCGGTTCGTTCAAAAACAAAGGTTCTGGCCACAGTAAAACTACGTTCATCATTTCGTCTCACATTACTGGTCATAGTCACAACAAGTGTGTGATCATCTGAGAAAAACACACTGGAAACAGGAACTACGCTCCCTCCCTGCCACAGTAAATCGGCATCCAGAAAACCCTTGCTATCGTTTACGCCAAGCCAACCGACAGAACCATCTTCAATTTCAAGGGTCCACATTCCAAAAAATTCTTTTTTAACATCCTGCGCATTGATTGAAAATGCGACTAAAAAGAATACAACTAAAAAAACGCTAATTCGCTTCATTCTATTAAGACTTTTTATATTCAACATGTAATTTTAAAAAAAAGCAAAGATAAAACATCATTTTTTAACGACCAAATTTTTCTTTTCCGAAAGAAATGGGTTACTTTGCCGTTGTTTTAATTGAATCACAAATCACATATTTTATGTATCGGACAAATACCTGTGGAGAATTGAATATCAATCACGTAGGGCAAAAAGTCACTCTGTCGGGATGGGTGCAGCGTACCCGCGATCTGGGAGGGCTTACTTTTGTGGATTTACGCGACCGCTATGGCGTCACGCAACTGTTTTTCAACATGGAAACCAACGCGGCGTTGTGTAACGAAGCGCGGGCGTTGGGACGCGAATACGTGATACAGGTCGAAGGCGTTGTTGCCGAACGCAGCAGCAAAAATCTGAAAATACCAACCGGAGAAATAGAAATCATCGTAAGTAAAATTACCATCCTGAATAAGGCGGAGTTACCGCCATTTACCATCGAGGACGATACCGACGGCGGCGACGAACTGCGCATGAGATACCGTTATCTCGATTTGCGCCGGAATGTTGTTCGCCGAAATCTCGAACTTCGTCACCGTATGGCGCAGGAAGTCCGTAAATACATGGACAGTCAGCGGTTTCTCGAAGTAGAGACGCCCGTGCTGATGAAATCGACGCCTGAAGGAGCGCGCGACTTTGTGGTGCCTTCGCGCATGAATCGCGGACAGTTTTATGCACTGCCGCAGTCGCCGCAGACCTTCAAGCAGATATTGATGGTGGCCGGCTTCGACCGCTATTTCCAGATTGTGAAATGTTTTCGCGACGAAGATTTGCGCGCCGACCGTCAGCCGGAGTTTACGCAAATCGACTGCGAGATGTCGTTCGTTACGCAGGACGATGTGCTCCGTACTTTCGAGGGACTGATACGTCATTTGTTCCAAACCGTTAAAGACGTTACTTTCGATCAGCCTTTCCAGCGGATGAGTTTCGACGAGGCGATGAGTTCGTATGGCTGTGATAAACCCGACCTGCGTTTCGGCATGAAGATACACGATCTCACTGCGCTTGTCAAAGGTAAAGGTTTCAGCGTGTTTGACAATGCCGGATACATCGGGGCGATATGCGCGCCCGGATGCGCCGGTTACACCCGCAAGCAAACCGATGAACTGACCGATTTCGTAAAACGTCCGCAAATTGGCGCACAAGGATTGATCTACGCCAAATTCAACAGCGACGGAAGCATACAGTCATCTGTAGATAAGTTTTTTACACAAGATCAGTTGAGAGAATGGGGTCATCTACTTGGCGCAAACGCCGGCGATCTGTTGCTGGTGATGGCGGGCAAACGCAGCAGGACGCTGACTCAACTCGGCGAACTGCGCCTTGAGATGGGCAACCGTTGCGGATTGCGCGGCAAGAATACTTACGTGCCGCTGTGGGTGGTTGATTTTCCGCTGTTCGAGTGGGACGAAGAAACTCAGCGTTTTTACGCCATGCACCATCCGTTTACTTCGCCAAAGCCGGAGGATATACCGTATTTTGAAACCGATCCCGGACGTATCCGCGCCAATGCTTACGACTGCGTGGTTAATGGCGTGGAGTTGGGCGGAGGTTCTATCCGTATCCACGACAGGAAATTGCAACAAAAAATGTTTCAAACGCTGGGTTTTACCTCCGAACAGGCTGAATATCAGTTTGGTTTCCTGATGAACGCTTTCAAGTATGGCGCACCGCCTCACGGAGGCATTGCTTTCGGCTTCGACCGCTTGGTGTCGATGTTTGCAGGGCTCGACAGCATCCGCGATACCATTGCCTTTCCCAAAAACAACGCCGGCCGCGACATGATGATCGACAGCCCATCGCTGATTTCCGACGAACAGTTGAAAGAATTGGGAATTGCTGTAAAGAGCGAGGAGTAAAGCGCATCATCTTACATGTCTTGCGATCTTCAAAAAGCGCTGCTTCGCTGCGAGGTCAGGCGTCTGAAAAGGTTATTGACCGAAGAAGAACGGTTGCGTAAGTCGGCGACGGTATGGGCGCAGGTAGAAGCCATGCCCCGTTTCATGCGTGCAGCGACGGTGCTGTTGTACTGGTCGATGCCCGATGAGGTGTACACGCATGATTTCATCAGGCATTGGCGGCAGGAAAAGACAATTATCCTTCCCGTTGTTGATGGCGATGAATTGCGGTTGGCGGCGTTTGAAGGCGAACAGTCGCTCCGGAGAAATTCCGTCATGAATCTTTACGAACCGCAAGGCAGCGACTATCCTTCACCGCAAACCATTGAATTAGCCATCGTACCCTGCATCGCTTTCGACCGCAATCATCATCGGTTGGGTCGCGGTTGCGGTTATTATGATCGCCTCCTGACCCGGCTGCATACTTACAATATTGGCGTATGCTTCGATTGTCAGTTGTTCGATACCATTCCTTTCGGGGAACATGACATGCCAATGGACGAAGTGGTGACAGGATAATATATTTTTTTCAAAAATACATTTGGATGTATCAAAAAAGTCCTTACCTTTGCGCCGCTTTTGCAAAAAACGATTCGCTAGCTCAGCAGGTAGAGCACATCCCTTTTAAGGATGGGGTCCTGGGTTCGAGCCCCAGGCGGATCACTTGAGAAACAAAGCTTTACAGAAATCTTGTAAGGCTTTTTTGTTTTGAATTATTAAACGCCTTAAAGAACATCATATATAAAGTCGTTGTTCCCGGATTGCCTGACGTAGCGAAAAGCATATCGAAAAAAAATGTACTTTTGTGATTTTAAATCTTAATTAAACATCAAAATGCAAAAAATGATTATTTCAACCGATCATGCGCCCAAAGCCATCGGGCCTTACAGTCAGGCCGTCGAAATCAACGGGATACTGTTTATTTCAGGACAGATACCTATCGACCCGGAAACGGGAAAATTAGTTGAAGGCGGTATTGAGGAACAAACCGAACAAGTGATGAAGAACATCGGCGCGATACTGACTGCTGGGGGTTATTCGTATACGAATGTGGTCAAATCGACATGCCTGCTGGCGGATATGAAGTATTTTGCGGACATGAACAGGGTGTATTCCCGTTATTATCCATCGTCACCGCCGGCGCGGGCTGCCTTTGCCGTAAAGGAATTGCCGATGCAGGCGTTGGTAGAAATCGAAACCATCGCAGTAAAATAATTAAAATCTGTCAAAAACATGTTAGAATTTAAGAAGTACAATTCCGTTGAGAACACCTACGATAAGGAGTTCACGGAGAAAATCAGAATGGAAGGATTTGGTTCTCTGCAATATGTGGTACAGGAAAAAGTTCACGGGGCGAACTGTTGCCTCGTAACCGACGGCAATAGCGTGCGATTTGCCAAACGGACAAGTCTGATCGATGCCGGCGAATTGTTTTACGATTACGAAAAATTGCTCGAAAGTTATCGGGAACAAGCGCTTGGGTTATTTCAACGGGCAAGGGAAAAACATCCTGACGCCGAGAGTGTTTTGATATACGGGGAAATGTTTGGCGGCAAATATCCGCATCCCGACGTCAAAAACGATTCGAAAGTAATGAACATTCAGAAAGGGGTATTTTACAGTCCTGTTCACGAATTTTACGGATACGATATTTATGTATCCGGATCGGAAACGGGTAGATTTTTGTCTGTGGATGAAATCAATGAATTATTTGAACAGGAAAAATTCCTTTTTGCAAAGACTCTATTCAGTGGGAATTTGGACGAATGTTTGAAATACCCGAATGATTTTCAGAGTTGCATTGCCGGTTGGTTAGGATTACCGCCGCTGGAAGACAATATTTGCGAAGGAATAGTTATTCGTCCGGTAGAACCGGTTTATCTCAGAAATGGCTCGCGGGTACTGCTCAAAAGCAAAAACAGCAAGTTCGCTGAAAAGAAATCAGTGAAGAAACGACAGCCCCGCGTCTTTGCCGAACCTACTTACAGTGAAATATTAAATCAACAACTCGTTGTAGCAGAGGATTATATTACAGAAAACAGACTGAATAATGTAGTCAGTAAAATCGGACACATATCCATTCCGAAAGAGATGGGCAAACTGATCGGTCTTTTCAGCAAAGATATTTTGGAAGATTATCTGAAAGAACATTCGGGCAGTTATGCTCTTTTAGAAAAAAGTGAACAGAAAATTCTGAATTGTCACGTCAACAAACAGGCGATTGATCTGATCAAGGATGTTTACATGAAATCGTAAGATCGTGATTATCAGAAATTATAAATTTTTTCTATCTGATTTGTGAGATTCGACAAAAAGTATTAATTTAGCCGATTCTTTTCAGAAACAAAAAATAGTGATTATCAATAAATAATGCAAGAATTCGAAGAAAGGATCATACCGGTCAACATCGAGGAGGAGATGAAAACGTCCTACATAGATTATTCTATGTCGGTCATAGTATCACGGGCGTTGCCTGACGTGCGCGACGGCTTGAAGCCGGTGCACAGGCGGGTGTTGTTTGGAATGTACGAAATCGGGGTTTTTTCCGGCAAACCCCATAAAAAATCTGCCAGAATCGTCGGGGATGTGCTTGGTAAATACCATCCGCACGGCGATAGTTCGGTGTACGATACCATGGTGCGCATGGCGCAGCCCTGGACGTTGCGTTACCCGTTGATCGACGGGCAGGGAAACTTTGGTTCGGTGGACAACGACCCGCCGGCAGCCATGCGTTACACGGAGGCGCGGTTGAAAAAGATCGCCGAAGAAATGATTGCTGATATAGACAAAAACACGGTCGATTTTCAGCTCAACTTCGACGATACGCTCGAAGAGCCTAAGGTAATGCCCAGCGGTTTCCCGCAGTTGCTGGTGAACGGTTCATCGGGAATTGCCGTGGGAATGGCTACCAATATGGCGCCGCACAACCTCACGGAAGTCATCAACGGTATCATCGCGTATATCGACAATAACGACATCACGATTGATGAACTGATGCACCATATCAAGGGTCCCGATTTCCCGACGGGAGCCGTTATTCACGGTATTCAGGGGATCAGGGACGCTTACGAAACGGGACGCGGACGGGTTGTGATTCGTGCGCGTTCGGAAATTGAAGTAACCTCAAGTGGTCGCGAAGTATTGGTTTTCAATGAAATACCATATCAGGTAAATAAAGCCCAATTGATTGCCTATATCGGCGAATTAGTCAACGAAAAGAAAATTGACGGCATTTCTTATGCGAACGACGAATCAGACCGCGAAGGGATGCGTATTGTGGTGAAACTCAAAAAAGAAGCCAATTCCAATGTAGTTCTCAACAACTTGTATAAATTAACGCAGTTACAGACCACGTTCAGTATCAACAACATCGCGTTAGTTGATGGTCGTCCGCGACAGCTTGGTCTCAAGGAGTTGATTCACTATTATGTGAAACATCGCCACGAAGTGGTCGTTCGCCGTACCGAGTTTGAACTCAAGAAAGCGATTGATCGTTTGCACATCATTGAAGGTTTGTTGATTGCACAGGACAATATCGACGAGGTTATCCGTATCATCCGGGCGTCGGCAAGTCCCGCCGACGCCATCAAGGGATTGATGGAACGCTTCAACCTCACCGAAGTGCAGGCGCAGGCCATCGTCGATATGCGCCTCCGCCAGTTGACCGGCCTGGAACGCGACAAATTGCAGGCCGAACACGACGAACTGACCAGGTTAGCGGAGCATCTCAGGGAAATATTGGCCAACGAAAGCATGAGGATGGACATCATCAAGGAAGAATTGACCGTCATCAGGCAAAAATATGGCGACGAACGCCGTACTGAAATCAAACCCGGCGCCGAAGATTTTAATCCCGAAGATTTTTATGCCGACGACGACATGGTGATCACCATTTCGCATCTGGGTTATATCAAGCGTACCCCGCTGTCGGATTTTAAAACGCAGAGCCGCGGAGGAGTTGGCTCGAAGGGAAGCGCCACCCGACGCGACGAGGATTTCCTCGAACATCTGTTCCACGCTTCGATGCACAACACTTTGTTGTTGTTCACCGAAAAAGGCCGCTGCTTCTGGGTAAAAGTGTACGACCTGCCCGAAGGCAACAAAACATCGCAGGGACGCGCCATCCAGAACATCATCAACATTGGCGGCGACGATCAGGTGAAGGCATATATTAATGTAAAGACGCTGGCCGACGAAGAATACATTAAGAATCACTATATTGTGATGTGTTCGCGCAATGGCGTGGTCAAGAAGACTTCGCTCGAAGATTATTCGCGTCCGCGCCAAAACGGCATCAACGCTATCACCATCCGCGAAGGCGACAGTCTCATCGAAGCAAAACTTACTACCGGCAAGTGCGACATTCTGCTGGCGTTGTATTCGGGGCGCGCAGTGCGTTTTCCCGAAGAAAAGGTTCGCGACATGGGACGTACCGCTTCGGGAGTGCGCGGGATCACTCTGTCGGAAAACATGGCCGACGACCGTGTGATAGGCATGGTATGTTTTGAACCGGATGATCATTCGCGACAATTATTGGTAGTATCCGAAAATGGTTACGGTAAACGCTCAGATATAGAAGATTACCGCATTACCAATCGTGGCGGCAAGGGTGTGAAGACCATCAACATCACCGAAAAAACCGGTAACCTGATTGCTGTCAAAGCGGCAGGCGACGACGAGGACTTGATGATCATCAACAAATCGGGACTGACCATTCGTATGCACGTTTCGGATATCCGCATAGCAGCCCGCGCCACGCAAGGCGTAAGGCTGATTAATCTGCGGGGTAGCGATATGATTGCTTCGGTAACGCAGGTTCCGCGTGCGGAAGACGAAGAAGAAGCCGTAGAAAAACCGGCTGACGATGGCGGAACGGAACTGACGGACGCCGCTGAAAGTACAGACTTGCCCGAAGTTTCGGAAACTCCTCAAAATGAAGAAAATAATGGAAAATGATTGATTATTGAATTACGTGATGGCACCCGTTTCTGAACAAGGAAACGGGTGTTTTTGAAAAAAAAATATTTTTTTTCAAAAAAATGAAACCTTTTTGATGGAAAATCAGTATATATTATTCTAAACACTTTTCGTCAATGGAGCAAAGATTAAAATTAGCATCAAAAACAGATAGTCTACACCTGGTAGAAAAATTTGTAGACGAGTTTTCAGTAAGTTGTAACATCGATCACGATGTTTACGGTAATATTTTGATTGCCGCGCTCGAAGCAGCCAATAATGCGATTACTCATGGCAATAAGCTTAATGAAAAGAAACAGGTAGAGATCATTTTCTCAAAGGACGATGAAAAAATTCTTCTGACCGTAAAAGATGAAGGTTTTGGGTTTGATTATCAGGATATTCCAGACCCGACATCTCCCGAAAACCTGGAAAATATGAGCGGACGCGGAGTGTTTCTCATGTCAAAACTCTCTGATGAAATCGAATTTGAGAAGAACGGGAGTTTGGTGAGAATGACATTTTTTCTCTTAAAATAATAATCATTGGCTGTTCGATTCTTCTCAGACGGAGTAGACGAAGTTTCTTTTCGACCCGGAGGTAAACAAAAAATATCTCAGTGGATCAAGCAGGTAGTAGCCGGCGAAGGAAAAAAAACCGGTAATCTGTGTTATATTTTTGTGTCAGACGAGTATCTGCTCGATATGAACAGAAAGTACTTACAGCATGACTATTATACCGACATCATTACTTTTGACGAATCAACGGGCAATCGAATTTCTGGTGAAATGTACGTCAGCATTGATACCGTAAGATCAAACGCGGAATATTATCATGCTGATTTCCGCAACGAACTGCTTCGTGTCATGGTACACGGAGTACTTCATTTGTGCGGATATCAGGACAAAACCACAAAACAGCGGCAGGAAATGCGCGCCGCCGAAACCAAATACATCCTGTTATGTCCATGTTGAAATATATGATGATTCATCTGTTGATATTAAAATACCTATGCTTTTAGTTGCCGACAGCGGTTCCACCCAAACGACATGGTGCATGATCGACCGCGATAAAAATGTCAATACATGCACTACCGGAGGTATCAATCCTTTCCAGTCAGGATTCGATGAGATAATACATTTGTTGGAAACGGAATTTACGCTTCAGCATACGGACATTTCCGTGATATGGTTCTACGGGGCGGGTTGTGCTTTTCCAGATAAAAATCGGATGGTGGCCGACGCTCTGTCGCAATATTTTGGCGTGTCGGAAATTCATGTCAACAGCGACCTGTTGGCGGCGGCGCATTCCCTTTGCGGCGGGCGCGCGGGCATAGTTTGCATTTTGGGTACAGGCTCTAACTCGTGTTACTACAATGGGCAGGAAATTGTGCAGAACGTTTCGCCGCTCGGTTATGTACTCGGCGACGAAGGTAGTGGAAACGCTCTGGGACGGAAACTCCTTTCTGATATTCTCAAAAATCAATTACCGGCAACGATACGCAACATTTTTTTCGATACTTACCATGTAACCGTCGGCGAAATATTGGACAACGTGTACCGCAAACCGTTTCCCAACCGTTATTTAGCGCAGTATGCCCGGTTTGTCTCCGCAAACATCGGATATCCGGAAATGCAAACATTAGCAAGTAACTGTTTTCTTGAGTTTTTCCAGCGCAACGTGATGCAATACGAGATAGCCAAACAGTTGCCATTGCATTTCACGGGAAGCGTTGCGTTTCATTTCAGCGAAATCATCAAAAAAACGGCCGGCGAGTTCGGATTGATAATGGGGAATATCTCGCAGAATCCAATGGCGGGGTTGGTGGAATATGTACAACGTGTTCCGCTCAACAGTTTGATTGGGATGAAATTGGAGGTTTTGTAAAAAAACTATCGAAGAAATGAAAATCCGTACCCGACCCCGCCGGCTACGTCTTTCCTTGCGCCTGTTACGCTCTGTAAACAATTGGGCAGTCCTTCGGTGCGAAGCAGACCGAGAAAGGCAAAAATCAACGCTTCTTTGAAATCAATAATGGCGTTGTCGGGTTTTATCCAGCGGAAGTTTCCGTAATGCAGGGCGCGTTCCAGCAAATAAACATTATAGGCGCCGCCGCCGGTTACAAAAACGCTGCTATCCGCCGCAAACGGTCGCGCAATCTGATATGCTGCATGTTCGGCAAGTGTTGCAACTACGTTTTCAAACGTATCGTCGCATTGTTCCAACAATGGCGTTACACAGGCGTCTACCCATTCCTGCGACAGCGATTTCGGCGGCGGACGGCGATAATATTCCAATGCGTTCAACGCTTCAAACAACGCAGGGTTGACGACGCCCGCACGCGCTGTCTGCCCGTCTCTGTCGTATTCCTGTCCGCGCGTACGCATCAGGCGGTTGAGACAGTAATTGGCAGGACAAAGGTCGTAAGCGATGCGGTTACCGTGCCTGTCGTCGAACGATACATTGGCGAATCCGCCGATGTTCAGGCAGTAATCACAGGCGCCAAAAAGCAGTTTGTCGCCAATGGGCACCAACGGAGCGCCCTGTCCGCCAAAAGCGACGTCGAGCGTGCGAAAATCGCAGATCACCTTTACGCCCGATACGGCATGAAGGTGCGCTCCGTTACCTATCTGCAGATTATATCCCGCATCGGGGCGATGAAACACTGTATGCCCGTGCGACGCCACAAAATCAACATCTTTCAGCCGGCGACGTTCCATAAAACCCCTGACGCACGCGCCCAAATATCTCCCGTACTCCGCGTCGAGCGCTACAATGCCTTCGGCTGTCTGATAATAGGCGCCGCGTAACTTTTCGCGCCATCCGGAAGTGTAAGGAATCTGTTCGGCGCAAAGAATTTCGTAAAGCCATCCGCTGTCTTGCGATGGATTGTTTTTCCAAAAATGTACGCACGCAACGTCCAGTCCGTCTAACGACGTACCACTCATTAAACCAATAATTGTATATTCCATAAGGTTTCAATTAATTTCAATGATGGTTCCTGCAATATGCCTTAATCCATCATTTTTATTGAAATAATATACTACCAATACCTTGTTGTCATCCAATTGAACAGGCCATGAATAACCAAGATCGCCACTACCGCCGTCATCCCTCAAAACAAATTCTTCGGCTATGGCAAAATCGGTACATTCAGCGTTCAATATCCGCGCCCTTATGCCATACGGCTTATGACGATAACCATACGTCAATAATACGCGGTTATCGGGCAATCGCAAAGCATTCAAAGGATGACCCTGAAAGCCCATTGATTGCCATTTGAATGATTTACCTTCATCTGTAGAACGGGCAATACATGCCTGATCTCCAAAATTGCCTGTACGGAGAAAAGCGACTATGTCTCCTTTCGGCGTTTCGTAAACAGATGTTTCATTAAAGGTTACCTTTTCGTCAACGGCAATCGGGCTTTGGTAAGTCCATGTCAAACCCTGATCGCCGGAAGTTAACAGATACACGGAAGTCTTTTTCGTGGTTGCGTTATCCGTTGCCGCAACCGCCCAAAAGACACGTCCGTTTTTCCCTTCACAAAGAGCGCCACGGTTATAGGCAGGGATAGCATCCCCGAATGGCGAATAATTGACTTCAGGACTGATGTGCGGTGGATATATCGGTCCCTGCCACGATTTTCCGCCATCTGTTGACCGGAGTAAATATCCACCCAGAAATACGGCTGATTTCTCAGCCACGAGTATAGGTTTTTTCAGATTTTGGATGCCTTCCGGTGATAAAAAAGCCCAGGCATAGGATGTACACAACAAGGCGCCATTACGCAACTGTAGCAGGCATGGATCCTGTGAACTGCCAAACGGATGTGCATATATCAGGTCGGGATTTTTAGTCCATGTTTCGCCGTTGAACGAACGAACCATCACTAAATAAGCGTTGGGATCGGCATGTTTGAGTTCGTATTCGCCCCAAATTCTTCGATTCGGGCTACGCTGGAATGCAACAAATATTTCCCCCTCCGGGCGTTTGATCACGGAAGGGAAACGTGCATTAAATAACGAATCTTCGTAGATCGTTACATCCTTTATTTTACGGATAGACGCATTTGAGGATTCGGGGGCAGGCGTACCGGTACGACAGTTTGCCGATGCAATGAACGACGACGCTATGCAAGCCGCGTAAAATAATGATATGAACTTTTTCATTGTTTTTTTTGTTTTTTATTGTGTTTACTATTGATTTTTAATGAATAAAAAAAGCGCGTAAACGCTTTGATGACGGTTTACACACGAATTTGAATTACGAATTATGAATTACGAATTACGAATTACGAACAATTAAACTCGGAACTCGAAACCTATAAACTATTCTCGTTTTCCACCCGAAGCACAACGTCAAAAATCCGTTTGCCGTCCCATTCTATCCATTTATTTTCGGAAAACCGGTCGTCTCCCTTTTTGCGGAAATCGAATGTCAGCAAATATCCGCTGTCAAGATTTTTTGATTTCAGGTAGTTTGCTAACTGTTTGTAAGCGTCTTCATGCTTGCTGTCGCCACGCCAGAGTTTTAGTTCGAGTATGAATTGTTGCTTCAGATAATCTATCACTAAATCTATTTTTCCGCTATCGCGGGTTTCGGGTTCAAAGTGATAAAAACCATAACCGTTGATTAAGGGCTTTAAGTAAGTCAGGAAGATTAACTTGCCGTCGCGTTCCAGAAATTTCAAGTCTTCACTGGTGTATATTTCTGCATAATGCTTCTTAAACTTCGTCAGACATAACTCCATATCAAAGATACCGTCCGTGACGATTTCGTTTTTATAAGCGCCTTTAATATTTCTATATCCCGGTGATGTTATATTTCGGGATATGAAATAGTCAGTAATTGCTATTTCAAAGATTTTATTATGAATAACAAGTCTGTTTTCTTTTCCCTCTGCAAGAAAACAAAACATTAATCCAAATTTAATAACAGGGTCGAGTGCGTTATAAGGAATAATTTCTTCGCCAACGGTTAAATTATATAACAAGTTTTCTAATTTACTGTTTTCTTCTATCTTTTTAACCATATCGTCAAATAAAGTACTGTTTTCCTTTAAAATCAGTTTTACAGCCTCCTGTACCCCTTCTAAAGTCCAGTTCCTGTCCAATTTAGTCTCTATCAGCAAACATATTCTTGATACCAAATACGGATAACCACTTGTATAGAAACGTATTTCCCGTGCAATTTCGCTAATGTTCATACCCGTATGATGGTCGTTTTCATATTCGACAAGCATGGTTTCTATCTCTTTTGCAGAAAACGACATATCAATATCAAAGTCAACGGCTATGTTCCATGGAGAGTTCATGGCGCTTTCGCCGTTACTCGGAGTATAGTTGCCGGCTAAAACCATCTTTTGTTTCAGGTTTCTCACGTCGTAAACCCCTGCAAGTATGACGCTGTGGAAAGTGAAATCTTTTCCGGCATTTCTAAAAAGGTATTTGTCGCGAAGCATCTTAAGAAACATCACAAAAATTTGATTATTAGAGGCTTCGTCAGATTCATCTATGATTAAAACAATCTTTCTTTCGCTGTTCTTGCAAATATTTGTAATAAATTTGCTAAGCAACTTAAAATCAACTACTGATTTATCAACCCATTTTTTGGCTTCTTCCGGGTCATTAAACTCAAAGCGTTCAAAGATAGAATTAAGAAATTCCTGACAAAATCCCTCTTCGTCTGCATACATCCTGTCGTTTGAGAACTGAAAACTGATACTCACACAAAGATAATCTTCAGGCAATCGCTTTTCCAGCATTCCAATGGTGGTGGTTTTGCCATACTGACGCCCCCGATTAATAGTGAAGTATTTCTTTCCTTCTACCAATTTGAAAATCTTATCAACCTTTTCGTCTATATCGACCATGTAGTGCATATCAGGTACACATAATCCGGTTACATTAAATTCACGCATCATTTACTTTATTTTTTTCGCAAAGGTAACAAAAATTCCTGATTTATAAATTCAAAAGTTTCAAGTTTGAGGTTTATAATTATTTTTGATGATGAATTAAAGGGTGAAAGGGTGAAGGCGCGAAGGCGCGAAGGCGCGAAAGGGCGAAGGTTTTCGTGCATTCGTGCATTCGTGCATTCGTGCATTCGTGCTTTCGTGCTTTCGTGCATTCGTGCTTTCATGCATTCGTGCTTTCGTGCTTTCGTGCT
>Ga0082212_10005213_pt1 | contig 17793 bp, 14 predicted proteins | sample TergutNt197P3_FD_71548 | JGI IMG/M metagenome (GOLD analysis project Ga0082212, IMG submission 71548) | Neocapritermes taracua P3 segment gut microbial communities from Petit-Saut dam, French Guiana - Nt197 P3 | ecosystem: Host-associated > Arthropoda: Insects > Digestive system > Gut ... | reverse complement strand
GCAACATCGCGTTCCTGTGATTACAAGTCCTTTTTGCGTTACACTCTCGGTAGTTTGTCTCGGTGCATCGGGATTCACCTCAACAGGAACATCGGGGAGTTGCTCGGATAATTCCCGCTGACTGTACCTCAATTCGGGATTAAACTTGATGCACTCAACCATAATAGGTTCTTCTTTATGGTGATAGAAGTTAGGCAATCGGAACACCCGCGACTCGTTTATACAAGCGGGGTCACCGTTAAACTGTTTCACCAATTGTCGCTGAATATGCCGAAATTCGCTGACTTGTGCTTTTTCGTCCATCAGCCAATAGCAATGCAGGGATTTGCGGGTTTTCACAATCAGCGAAGGCGGGAGCGGAAATCGCTTAATCCGCTCCAACTGCTCTTCAAGTGACATATCGTCCATTTCCACAAACTGAGCGTTTATGCGGGTAATCGAAACATCATCATGACCGCCGTGATTAACAGCAAAGAATATTCCGCGACCACGCTCGTTATTGGCATGAAGTTCCTTTTCGATTTCGTGGAATCTGCCTTGCTCTTTGTACATTGCATATCCTCCTTGGGACTGGTTGTCCTTGTTCAAGGATATGCAGGGGAGGCGGGTAGTAGAAGTTCTAAGATTTTTCGCCTTTTTTCGAGAAAGTCATTGTATTTTCACTCGATATATGCTATAATTAGTAAGATTAAACCGATTGCACGATATAAAGAATAGGAATTAACATATATGATAACAGGCGAAATAAAAAGCAAAGTCGACAGGCTTTGGGAAATGTTCTGGACAGGCGGGATTACGAATCCGCTCGATGTAATTGAGCAGATTACATATGTTGCGAATTGGTGCGATGAACATGATGACCCACGGAATCGGAAATCCGCATATTCTCTACCGCGACTCGCTTTCTGACCAAAACCCCGACAATGGCGTATACACGAAAATCTTAGCGAATCCGCCGTTCAAGGGCAGTCTTGACTATGATGTTGTTTCAACTAATCTTATAAAAGTAGCGAAAACTAAAAAAACAGAACTATTGTTTCTTGCTTTGTTTCTGCGAATGTTGAAGAATGGTGGTCGTTGTGCATCTATAGTTCCTGACGGTGTTTTGTTCGGTTCGAGTAAGGCTCATGTGGATATTCGCAAGGAAATTGTTGAAAATCATAGGCTTGAGGCGATTATTTCCATGCCATCGGGCGTGTTCAAGCCATATGCGGGTGTTTCCACCGCTGTCATCGTCTTTACCAAGACAGGGGCGGGTGGCACTGACAATGTGTGGTTTTACGATATGCAGTCAGACGGATACAGCCTTGATGACAAGCGTGTTCAAGTTGAGCAGAACGACATTCCCGATATAATCGCACTTTTCAAAAATCTCGCCGCCGAAACCGACCGTGAGCGGACAGAGCAGTCTTTTCTTGTTCCTAAGTCTGAAATAGTGGATAACGGCTACGATTTGTCAATTAACAAGTACAAGAAAAGTGCGTATGTTGAGGAAGTTTACCCCATGCCGCGTGAGATTCTCGCTGAGATTAACGAGATTGAGTCGGAAATTCAAGGCGGCTTGCGAGATTTGGAGGGGTTGTTGAATGGCTAAACTTATAGCAAAAGAATATGAATCTTTTGAAAACATCAAGCAAATTGATGAAAATGGCAATGAATACTGGTCTGCACGGGATTTACAAACAGCGTTAGAATACACTCAATGGCGAAATTTCTCAAAAGTCATTGACAGAGCTATGCTCGCTTGCAAAAACAGCGATAATGCAATTTCGGAACATTTTTTTGAAACTGCTAAAGCAGTCGAAATGCCGTCAAAACCCCGCAAAAATCAAGAAGAAATAGGTTTTGCTGAGGTCAGCAAAACCAAAAATGTTATTGACTACAGACTCGACAGTCCGAATAATGCAGAAACAGACCAAGAAAAAAAGAATCAAGTATACCAATATATTTGTGAAAATATTTCTGAGAATCAACTTATTGTGTCTGGGATTGGGTACGCTAACAAGAAGATTGAATGTGTTGAGTTCGATAAAGTGATTGAACTTGATAATCAAAAATACAATCTACTCCAAGAAACTGATTATACTGAAAATGTTGAATTACTCAAGGAACTGAGCTTAAAGTGATGTATTGATATAATCCCATCAATCCCGCCAACCAACGTAACTCCTACCTGCGACCCCCATCTTATGCATCCCGTTTCGTCGGCGCACTCCCCCGTCAACACAGCGTCGCCGTGGGGGTTGATTACGCCGCAAAAGTAAAGCAATGACGTGTCAATATCCGCCATACCGGGAACGCCGCGCGCGTCCGTCGCCGCGTGAAGCAGGTCTGCCAACGCCTCCTGCCCGCACTCGGTATAAGTGTGATTGAGCGGGTATTTGCGAAGCATTTCGTCCACGAACGGGCGATCGCGCTCGGGCTGGAAGTCGTTCGCGGCAAAGTGTTGGTCATTGCCCGCGAAATCCAACGAGAACGTGTTTATCGTGTCGCCACGCTCGGACAGGTAGCGCGACGCCACAGCCGTGACAATGCTCGAATCTACTCCGCCCGACAACATACTGCACAACCGTCGGCTGTTCGCGACGCGAATATGCACGGCGTCAGTGACTAAGTTATACACCGTTTCCACTGTTTGTTCGTAATTGTCGGTATGCGGGCGGCTCGTGAGCGTCCGGTACCGTTTCGCGGTGAGCTTGCCTCCCTCAAACACGCCGCAATGCGCCGGGCGAAGTTGATGTACGCCTTTGAATACACCGCTGTCAGGTTTACGCGCAGGACCAATCCCAAACACCTCCCGCAATGACTGTAGGTCGATTTCCGGCGTTATGTAATCAAGCTTGAACAGCGTGTCATAATCCGACGCGAACACAAGAGTATCACCGCGAATGGCGTATAAAAGCGGTTTGATACCTGCATGGTCGCGGAATAAGTACAGCTTTTGTGCGTGGCTGTCGTGAATCGCGAACGCAAACGCGCCGTTGAGTTTGTTCACAAAATCCGCGCCCCACTGAACATAAGCATTGAGCAGAACTTGCGCGTCCCCCGAACACTCCGCGTTTAACTCCGCTTTAATTTGCGCGGCGTTGTATAATCGCCCTGTGTAAGCGATACTAAACTTTTTATGCAGCGTGAATCGCTCACCCTGCGTAAACTCAAATGTGCCATTTCTGCAAAATCCCGATATAATATTATTCATAAGTAATACCCTCCCGTAACAAGTGTATGCTACGAGAGGGTTGTATGATACCACAAATTTACTCTGGAATCCCCGACACGGTAAACTCAACGGTGAATGACGTGAGCGGCTCACCGCCCGAGAGCGTGAACGCGTGCGCGCCCTCGCTGTCAATCGGCAGTTTATTCACGCCGACAAGACGTTGGTTCGGTTCCCACCACGCTGTCCAAATCTCAATGTTGACGCGTCCGCCGCCGCCCGCCTCGTCACCGCGTTTGACTAACCGCTCGGTGAAGTTCACACCGCTGTTCGCGCTCGCGCCGTTGATTCTCACTGAAGTCACGTTCACTTGAACGTCCCCCCATGCGGCAGGAAGAACGGGAACGTGGGCAAAACCGTTGGGGTAGCGGAATGTCGCGGTATCGCTCATGAGCGCGAGGCTCGCGATGTGTTCGGAAGGCGGTAGGTTCAAAGTCGCCGTATACGTGCCGTTGCCCGTGATGTTTACGACATCACCCTCACGCTTCGTCCAACTAATCGAGTCCTGCGCCATAAGTCGTATCGGCGCGCTGAGTTGAGGCTTTTGCGGCGGCTCGCTGTCGTTCACGACGCGCCACACACCCTCTCGCGATAACGCCTGAATCTGCCAGTCTTTCATTAACGTAACGTCTGCCGATTGCAAGACAGTCTTACGCGAATTACTCACCTGCAGCGTTTCACGGAAAGACAGGTTGAAGTTCATACGCATATTTTTGAGCGTCACGTCGGTTTCGTTGCGATTCGCCGCAATACGCACCGTTTCGCCCGCGCGGACAATCACCGCAGGGCAACGCCACTTGTGTTTATCACTGCCGTCAGTGAGGTACAACCCTTTTGTTGAGAGGGCTTTGTCGGTGGGGTTGAACACCTCGAGCCAACTGTCCCTGTCCCCCGCTGCGCGGATTGCCGTTACACGAAGATTGACGTTCGCGCTCTTTTTATAATATATCTCCACCGTTTGCGCGCCGTTAATGGTGATTGTGACTTTGTCGGTCGCGTCGCGCCGCGTTCCGCCTATGAACCAGTGGCTCACCTCATACCCCGGGTAGGGTTTCGCGGTAATGTCAACGGACGTTCCGTTGTAATAATTGCCGATGGCTTGGCTTTGCTCACCCACAATCCGCGCGTTCATGACTGCGCCGCCCCCCGCTGTAGTCTTGAGGGTCAACCCACTCCGATTCGCCGCCGACAACCCTAACCCGCTATTACTCACAGCTTTCCATTGCCGCCCAATCATGGACAGCATTTGCGCGGGGCGTTCATTGATGTACGCCCTCATGAGTTCGCGGCTGTCATGCACCGATTCAGAGTGAGGCCAGCCGTCCCCGAATGTTTTAGCGCGCAGGGCATACTCATGCTCGGGGCGAATCCGCGCGATTAACGTGTCTAATTCTTTTTCGGCGTTATCGGGCGTGAGCACACCCTCTATTAAGTCAATAAGCGTGTTGGCGAACCGCCCGCGCATATCCTCGCGCTCCAAAACGGCGTTCAGCATTGCCGACGTTCCCTGCCATTGCGGATTGCTGACTCCGCCGCCACCGCGTAAAATGTTGTGAATGGTGTTGATGTTGGCGGGCGCGCTGTTGTAAATGTTCCACGCTGCCTCAATGTCATGAGGCATCCACCGCCACTTGCCGTCGCGGAGATGCTCGTGCAGTTCAGTGTCAGCGCGTTCTTCATCGGTGGGGAAATATCGCCACATTTCCATGTTATGATTGGGCCAGTCCAAATTCTGAATGTAGACGTTGTACGCATAATACAACATCATACTGTCAATACACACGCGCGACGTAAATTCCGCCCAACGCGTTTCATTAGTCAAGTTCATACCGTTCGCTAACCTGAACACTTCTGACCAGTCAGCCGTTGCGTCGGATTCGCCCTCCCAAAAATGATTGCCGTAGCCGTTTTCAGAGCCACCGATTGCGCGGAACCGCTCCGTTTCGCCGCCGTACATACGCCGCAGGTGATTCTCAGTCCGCGGGGATTTCAACCACGACACACCGTAATACTCGCCATTGATGAACACCGCCGCAGGTGTATGTGTCTGCGTAGAGGGAATACCCGCTTGCCGCAACATGGTCTGGCTGAACTCATCACGCAGGAACGCCTCGCTTCTGTCTGAACCGCCGTTACGCAACCGCACACGACGATAGCTGTTCATGATGTTGCCGTCCTGTGCGTTCTCACCAAAGAACGGGTAATCAAACCGCTGAACTCCGTAGTCTTCCTCCCGCGCATACAACTCAAGGCTTTTTTGGTTGTGCGCGCGCGAATACCCACCTTTTACGCGGACGCCTGCCCGTTGCGACAGCCGCATTGTGCCGTCATGCTCGAACAATTGAAAAAATACTTCCCGCTCGGACTCTCTGCCGTTTCGATTAAAGTTGGCAGGGCGATTAGGCTCGATTTCGCCCGGTCCTCCCGCCCCCCACTCTCCCGGGGGAAAGATTTCCCACGACGGTCCCGGACGCGGCGGTCTGCCGTTGCGGCGCGTGAAGTCGTCAATCCAGTTTTGCCTGTCCACCCCTGCCACCATAACACCGTCATGGTGGTTGTACAATCCGTGAGGGTCGCCGTTAAGGACGAACACGAGTGTGCTTTCGCTGAACCGTGTATGTATGCCCAAACCCTTGACAAACGTATGTGTAACAACAGGCGAAACCTCACCGCCGCGCACTGCGTACGCACGCACGCTGAACGTGTCCGCGTTCGCGCCGACAGTCACGGGGATTGGCGTGGTGTAGCGTATGTCAACGGCAGGGCTCTCGCTTACTGCTTTGAAATACTCGGTATCGCGCACGCACTTTGTAGTGGGGTTGCCGTTGAGCGTGTAAAAGACTTGAGCGTCATCGGGCGTGGTGAGCGTTAAGCTGAACGCCGCGTCATAAAACCCCGACAGGTGAGAGAATACCACCTCAAGCGGAGCGGGCGAATCGGGCGTTACAGACTGTGCGCGCGGCTGAACTGTGCTCTCGGCTAATACTGCCAACAACAACGCAAACAGTAACGTCAATGCAATGTTTCTAATCTTCATTATACGCCTCCAAATACCTCAACGCACCGCCCGCCAAATACAACGAGCCGCATATCAAAACCATGTCTGCCTCGCGTGAATCTTGCAATGCCCGACTAATCGCGGCGGCGGTTTCACGCGCGCACGACACGTCTTCAACTTCAATCAAGTTTGCAACTCCCATACGCCGCAACTCGCTCAAGCACCCTGCACGGTCTTTAGACTTCTGCGTACCGAAAACAACAATCTTGCGTTTAACCGATAGCGGCGACAACATAATCATGTCAACAATCGCCTTAATTGCGTCGGGGTTGTGCGCGCCGTCAACAATGACAGTCGGGTTATGACGTACAGTCTGGAATCTTGCAGGAAGCGTCACTGCCGACAGGTCACAGGGCGCGACGCCGAGTACGCCCAACGCCGCAGTCGCCGTCAAGCGGTTACATTCCATCCACGTCATAGGCGTTGTCACCTGCGGAATCACCACCTGTGCGTTCACGCGCCGCGCCGTCTCACGAATGACATTCAGCGCGCCCGACGGCTGTGTGGGGTCGGCGACTACCGGAACACCCGTCTTGATAATCCCGGCTTTATGCCGCACGATTTCTTCTATGGTGTCGCCGAGAAGCGCGGTATGGTCAACGCCGATTTTAGTAATCACGCTCACCACAGGGGTGATTTCGTTGGTGCAGTCCAGCAAGCCGCCGATTCCCGTTTCAACCACTGCGTAATCCACGCCTTGTTGAGCGAAATACTCCCGCGCAGTCTTCCACAACGTCTGAAAAAAACAATCGGGCGGTAACGTGGGAATGCGGCGACAGTCAATGGGCGTACCGTCAATGGTGATTCTCTCACTGACTTCGTGCAGGTGCGGCGAAGTAAACAACCCCACCTTGAACCCTGACGCAGTCAATGACCGCGCAATGTACGTACACGTACTGCCCTTGCCGTTCGTCCCCGCTACATGAATGTACTTCATGTTGACCAGTTTTTCTGGCGAATATCGTCGCCATGAAACTCAAGAATCTCCATCATGATAAAGCGCGACGTAATGCGGTTGCCGTACCTCAATTCTTGTTCGTTCGTGTTTAAGTTAGTGCTGATAATCGTAGGTTTTCCCGCGTTCATGCGCGAGTTGAGTATGTTATAGAACGTCAACACATAAAAGCTGGTGTCATATTCCGTGCCAATATCGTCCATAATGAGCAGCTCGGCGGCTTGCAAAAGTTTCATCGTATGCCCGACTTCGCGCCCGTAATGCTCGTCATGAACCTTCGCAAAAAAATCCGGCGCGGAACCGTACACGACGTTATAGCCTTTGGAGAGGACTTTTCCCGCAATCGCCAACGAGAGATGCGTCTTGCCCAACCCCGTTCCCCCGGTCATTAAAATTCCGGGGTTAGGGAGGTGGAAATCTTCGGCATATTTCTCGCAAAAGTGAAAATTATCCTGCGTAATTTCGCGGACGTTGCCTATGTCTATACGCACTTCATCAGGTTGATAAGTCACGTTAAACGTGTCAAACCCCGTCAGCGTTAAATGCGTTGAGGCGTTGATTTCTGCTGACGCGAACCGTTTCACCGCATTGTTGTAACATTCACATCGCGCGTATTGGGTCACGCCCGTGTCTTGACACATCGGGCAGGAATAAATGGGGTCTAAATAATCATGAGGCTTACCCGCATTCATGAGCAGCTCTTTCATTCGCACAACAGCGGCGACGTTTTCTTGTCGGATTTCCTCAATCTTCGCGCTCGCCGTTTCAGGGTCGCCGCCGTCAAGTACAACGCCTGCGATTTTCGCACCCGCAGTCGCCATTAAGGCGCGCAACTGCACAAACTCGGGGAATCGTGCGTCCATCTCGGCGCGACGCACCTTGCGCTTTTTGTCGTTGGCTGCCTTACGCCGCAGCAACTCCTGCTCGGCTTGGACATGATATTTTACATTAAAGCTCATTGGAACCCTCTCGGCTTTTGATTCGTTTTTCACGGCGGTCACGGATTTGTTCTTTCAGCTTGTCTAAATCATACGTGGCAGGAGTAGCGGTGTCTAACGCTTTATTTTTCTTTACGTTCGCGACTTTCGCACCACCGACAGCGGCTTTACCCGCAGGATTGGTGAGCCCGACACCCGCTTTCAGTTCCCGCGCAATCAACTCGGCTTTCTCGTAGGAGTCAATCCCGCGATTAAACCAGTCTTTAGCAACGGTTTTTATGTAACTCGGTGATGTTTTCTTTGCATCTGCACAATACCCCACCAACACAAGGGCGACTTCGGGTTTCATACCCACGTCTGCGACAATCACCGCCAACGCACCATGCTCAGGTCGCGTGAGCGGTCTGCCAAACAACACTTCGGCGCGCTCAAACAAAAACTTCACGTCTTTGTCATTCTCTAACAACTCTGCGATTTCCTTGGGCGAAAAAACATAATCACCTGACAAAACTTTATTGGCTTTTTTGACTTCGCTCGCAGTATTCGTAACAGGAACATCTGCGACTATAGGCGGGGGCGCGCTTGTGTTTGTGTCGGTTACACTGCGCTGTTCCCAAAACGCCATAGCTGCCGTAACGTCATCAGGTGCGACGCCGGTAGCGCGCGAAATTTCACCCGCCGACAGCGCGTTGCCGGAGTGCCGCAAACAATACAGCAAGACTTTCAGATGATTCGACGTGGCGATTTTGATATGCTCGTCAACAATCGCGTTAGGCACGGCGAATACGCCGCCGAACACCCCGAGGTCAAATGTATACATAAGAACTCCTAAAGTAAACACCCCTGCGATTGACACCGCAGGGGCGTGTATATATTGATTAGTACATTGGTCTGTACCTCTTTCGTAGTAATCGTTTAAGAATTATTGACTACTTCATTGGCCCATACCTCTTTCATAGTAATGGTTGTTAATTCATTGACTACTTCATCGGACTGTACCTCTTTCGTAATAATGGTTAAGACAAAATTAACTACTTCATAGCACCGTACCGCCTTTCCTAAACTTTGGAAATCCTTTTATATAAACAAAACTTGTATATATAACGCATTCCGTGGCAGAAACCGTTGCGATATGATTAGTCTGCGCGTCTTTTACGATGCGCGACACTCGGATTCATAAGCCCTCAAGAAAAGTGTAACTCGGTTAAAGACCGTACTTTGTATTCGTTATCGGGTCGAAACCCCAACGCAATACCTATTCAAACTTAACTCGCAGACCGCAGCAACCCAATGCCGCAACACTCGTATTCTGCCCGACGCTTTGTTCAATAACTCCTGTGTCCATTGGAATCGCCCGCCTTTCCGGTTAAGATTTACGCTGACAGATTCGGTCTGTCTCGAAGGCGTTACAACACCCCCCGCGCAGTTTGGTGACTCACTCGCCCGCCGATTTTGCTCACTTGTAAACAATGACGTTCACCGCACAATCTGTTCACCTTGCCTCAGCCTTTCTGAACTCCTTCAAGTGTTCTCTCTTGACTGTAACTATAGTTTACCACATCATTTTCGTATTGTCAACCCCTTTTGGCAAATTTCTTTGTGAAAAACTGCACAAAATTTTCAACATTCTTTTGTGCAATATGTATAAATTATGCAAGAAAGGTGAATATTGGGCAATATTTTGAAGTTTACTGTTTTTACCTATTGACATTTCGGTTAATATAGTGTATCATGAAAAATAATCGGGTACAATAACGTAATGAAGAAGTAAAGGACGTTTTTACAATGACTGATACAAATAAAATTGGCGGTGATTTTGACAGCGAGGAAGAGGTAGACGTAGTTGAGATTGAAGGACGTCTGTATGAGAAGTTTGACGAGCTTGAACATAAGGGGGAAGTATATTTCGCGTTAGCTCCTTATATAGAGTATGACGAAGACGAGGACGAAACTGATGAAGAACTCATCGTGGAGTTTGGCATACTCAAGCGTATTGAGGAAAACGGCGAGTATATGCTTGAGGACATTGACGACGATGACTTGTTGGACGAACTCGGCGCAATGTTCGAGAGGCGGTTCGACGAATTAACTCAAGACTAAACCATAATCACCACAACACTCTGCAACCTACGAACGAAAACCTACATCGTTCACAGCTCAACCTACTTTCGGTGATTCAAAAACAGGCAAGTGCCTGTGATTTAAAACAGGCAATGCCTGTACTGTCGCGTGCGACAACGTATGGTTCAATATAATCCAACACATTGAACTTGGGATTTCTGCTCTGTTGGCGGATTGCAGACCTCCCGCGGCTTTCGGGTCGCGGACGAAGGGAGCGCGAAACCGCAGGCGAATTTTACCCACCCTGCACACGTGCGGGTTTTATATGTCATACCCGGCGCGACGGTATGTATAAATACTCGCTCTTAATCAGGGCGAGTATTTATACATACCTTGACAAACGGAAAAAACTGTGATATACTCTATTAAAACATTAGTAAGTAGTGTGAGTAGGAGGCTACATCATGAAACGAATCAAATCAAGCATAGCCATGTTCCTCGCGGCGGCAATCACGCTGACCGCGCTGACGGCGTGCAGTGAATCGGGTACATCTGAAATACTCGCAGAGCATACGAAAATCACTGCCGCGCCGCTCGACGAATCTACGACAGAGCTTTTCTCGCTTACCGCGACGGACTTCACCGCAGAGGTGTTTCGGCGTGCGTACGCGGAAAGTAACGGCGACAACACACTCATTTCGCCGCTGTCAATCCTGCTTGCGTTAGCCATGACTGCCAACGGTGCTAACGGTGAAACGCTCACGGAAATGGAGGCGGTTCTCGGCAAGGTGGTGCCTATTGACGTGTTGACTGCCTTGTTGGCGTCGTACACGGCTAACCTGCCGAGCAGTAACAACGCGAAACTTAAATTAGCCAACTCGATTTGGTTCCGCGATGATGAGGAACGTCTGACAGTAGAAGAATCATTCTTAACCATTAACCGCCATTACTACGGCGCGCAAATCGCGAAATCGCCCTTTGACAAGACTACGCTTAACGAAATCAACGGCTGGGTCAAAGACAATACCGACGGCATGATTGAACATATTCTTGACGAAATTCCGCCCGAGGCGATTATGTACCTTATCAACACAGTCATGTTCGACGCACAGTGGCGTGAACAATATAAAGAAAGCCAAGTGTGTGAGCGGACATTCACGGCGTTAGACGGCAGTAAACAAAAGACCGAACTCATGTACTCGGACGAAACGCGCTACTTAGAAACGGACAACGCTACGGGTTTCATGAAACCGTACAAGAGCGGTTATTCGTTCGCCGCGCTGTTGCCTAATGAAGACGTTGCTTTCGGTGACTTTGTGGCGGGTTTGACAGGTGAAAATCTCCGAAAATCGTTGGAGCCGCAAGACGAGTATGTAAAATCCGCACTACCAAAATTCTCGTTTGACTATGACATTGAAATGAGCGACGTTCTCACCGATATGGGTATGCCTACTGCTTTTGACGATGGAAACGCCGATTTCGCACGGCTGGGCAAATCGACGCATGGTAACATACACATCGGCAGAGTCCTGCACAAGGCGTTCATCGAAGTCGCCGAAGACGGCACACGCGCAGGCGCGGCAACGGTTGTTGCGTTGGATGACGGAGGAGAGGCGTATTATGAAGAATACAAAACCGTAATCCTCGACCGCCCATTTGTGTTCGCAATCGTTGACAACGCGACGAACACGCCGATTTTCATGGGAGCGTTGACAAACGTGTAAAACTAATCCCAAGGAGTTTTTGTAAAAATGAAAAGAATTCTATCAACAATCCTGCTAATAACAATAGCCGCGATTACGGTGACTACTGCGTCGGCGGACTCGTTCAAGACCACGCGTGACCCTATCCGCTACTCCGATTTTCACACAGACGGCGACAAAATCGAGTTGCGCGGGCGGTATCAGAGCGACTTTGTAGCGTCAATCGCAGTTTTTTCGTTTGATGACAATGCCGTTCCGCTGACCAATCACGGCGACACGACCATTCACAGCGAGACGGACGGTTCATTCACTGCCGAATTTGTCGGTTCACCTGATGAGGTGGGCGCGTATCGTATTCGTATAATCTTGCAAAAAGGCGGCTCGTTCACTTATCGCGTGTACTACGACAACGGCTGGAACTTTACCTCGGAGCTGTCGGGGGACTCAAAGTCACGCGCTGAACGGTTTGACTTTGTGACCGAAAACGTCACCAAAGTGGATTCGTCTGCCACTGCGCTATACTTGTCAGGCAATGACGCGTCACGCGAAAAAAACACTCAAACATTGGAGGACATCAAAAAGATTGCAGACGAAATGACGGCAAGCCTCGACAATGACTATGACAAAGCGAAAATCATCAGCGCGTGGGTTGCCGCGAACGTCTACTACAACCGCGACATCAGCACGACTGCCGACAATACCGACACGCTGACGCAAACAATCGCACTAAGCAACGTCTTAAACACGAAACGCACAATTTGCTCGGGGTATGCGAACTTAACGGCGGCTATGTTAGAATCGCAGGGCATACGCGCCATTACTGTTATCGGTAACGCAGTCAACATTGCCGAATATGACATGATTGGCGACGCAAGCCGTCATCATGAGTGGACGGCGTTCTGGTACGAAAAGGAACAGCGTTGGGTCATGCTGGACTCGGGGTGGGATAGCTGGAACTACCACGAAAACGGCAGAGATGTGCGGCAAAACGCACCGCGGAAATACTTCGACATCACGCCGCAAGCGTTAGCACAGACACACACGCCTATTAAAGCGGAGGAGCGGGTCTATTTCGCACTGCTCAACGAGTCTGACACCGATAACACAGCCCCCGACATAACGGACGACCCTTTCGCAATGTATCAACCCCCCGCGAATAACCAAAACCCTGAAACGCCTGAGCCCACGCCAACCGAAGACTTGACGGTTTTATATATAATCGTCGGCGCGTTGAGTGTTGCCGTGATAATTAGCGCGGTAGTATTAGTTTCGATAAGAAGCAAAAATAAAAAACAATAACGGAGGTGGCGTAATGGCGAAACGCAGAATAGGTGTCCTCACAAGCGGTGGGGATTGCCCGGGGCTGAACGCGACGATTCGCGGCGCAGTCCGCACATTGAACGGCACGTTAGGCGCGGATAACGTGGAAATCGTCGGCATTTATGACGGCTTTTTAGGGCTGATTCAAGATAAGTGCAAAGTCTTGACGTCGAGTGACTTGACGGGGTTACTGACACTCGGCGGCACGTTCCTTGGGAGCAAGCGAACGCCGTTCAAGAAGATGGAAAAAATCGAGGAAGACGGGTTGGACAAAATCGCCGCGATGAAATCCACCTACGCGAAACACGGGCTGGACGCGATTTTGGCACTCGGCGGCAAAGGCACACACAAAAACGCCAACCTGCTGTCACAGCACGGCATAAACATCGTAGGCTTGCCCAAAACAATCGACAACGATATATACGGCACGGACTTCACGTTCGGGTTTCATACTGCCGTGGAAATCGGCACGGAAGTCTTGGACAGAATCCACACCACGGCATTCTCACACGAACGCGTCATGGTGGTGGAAATCATGGGGAATAAAGCGGGCTGGTTGGCGTTGTACGCGGGATTAGCGGGTGGGGCTGACGTGATTCTGATTCCCGAAATTCCGTATGACATTGCAAAAATTCTGCAAGCGATTCAGGCGCGTAAAGACGCGTGCAAACCCTACTCCATGGTAGTCATTGCGGAGGGCGCGCTGACTGTGGGCGAATCTAAAATGAAAAAGTCCGAACGTGCGGCAATGAGGCAAGGCAATACCGCGACGTACTCCGTCGTGAAAGCGATTAGTGACGCGGGTTTCGAGAGCCGCGCAGTCGTCCCCGGACATATGTTACGCGGCGGTACGCCCTGCGCTGCGGACAGGGTTTTGTCCACGCAGTACGGCGCGCGGGCGGCTGAGCTGATTTGCGCCGAGAAGTACGGCTACAGCGTCGCCGTAGTCGGCGGCAAAGTCACCGAGAATCGTTTCGCGGACATGGCAGGAATCGCGAAATTAGTGGACGCAAACGGTGACATCGTAAAAGTCGCACGCGGAATCGGCGTGAGTTTTGGGGATTAGTACTACATTGACACAACCTAATTTGCTGTGCAAAATCAACATCTCACAAACATCGGTACAAGTGCTACGTTTGAGCGGCGTGTTTTGGTACTTTTGCACGCGCAAAAGTACAATTCACACCACAACTCCGCCGCCCACAACGGTGTCATCATCATACAACACGACAGCCTGTCCGCGCGCGACAGCCCTTTGCGGCTCGTCAAACACTACACTCACACGCCCGCTGTCGGTCACGACGGCGGTTGCGTTTTGTTCACGCTGATTATAGCGAAACTTCGCCTTAACTTGTATTTTCACCCCAACTGCGGGCGCGTCAAAAGCAATCCAGTTGAACTCGTCGGCAGTCAAGCAATCAACACATAACGCCGACACATCATCACACAATGTCACGGTATTCGTGAGCGCGTTTTTGTCCGAAACGTACATGGGATAAGGTAACGCTAAACCGAGCCCGCGTCGCTGACCCACGGTGTAGCGGATTACTCCGTTGTGCCGCCCCAAGACGTTTCCGCGCGTGTCCACGAAATCGCCCTGCGGACACGTCACGCCGCTGTGCTCCTCGATGAACGCAGCGTAATCACCGTCGGGGATAAAACAAATGTCCTGACTGTCTGACTTGTCGGCGTTACCGAACCCCTGCGCCGCCGCGATTGTGCGAATCTCGGGCTTGCGATACTCGCCCAACGGAAACGCAACTCGCGACAACTGACTTTGCGTGAGGGTGTATAAAAAATAACTCTGGTCTTTCATTTCGTCGATGGCTTTTTTGAGCAGGTACCGTCCGCGATTCTCGTCATACGTTACGCGAACATAATGCCCTGTGGCGATTTTGTCCGCGCCGATTGCACTCGCACGCTTCAACAACTCGCCGAACTTCAAGTGACGATTGCAGTCAATGCAAGGATTAGGCGTACCGCCGCCCTGATACACCGCGACAAACTTGTCAATGACCGCCGCACGAAACTCCTCGGCTAAGTCGAACTCGTGAAACGAAATGCCCAGCCGTTCGCAAATCGCCCGCGCCGACGCGATTTCATCACTGCCGCGATTATCAAGCAGACGCATAGTCGCGCCCAAACAGTCATACCCCTGCGCTAACATGAGGTACGCCGCCACGGAACTGTCCACGCCACCGCTCATGGCGATTGCAACTCTATCCGCCATATTCAATCATGCGGTCAATACACGCCCGCGCCTCCGTGATTGTCGTACTGTCCAACTCAATCGCTTCGCCACCCGTACCCTGTACCGCTTGCAAGACGTGGACTAACGAAGTAATTCGCATATCCGGGCAAATCAGCTTGTGTGACAGCGGGTAGAACTTTTTATAAGAATGAGAATACTGTAGATTCTGCACTATCGACATTTCTGTGCCTATGATAAACTCATCATTGTGTGACGCACCTGCATAGTCCATAATCGCCGACGTTGAACCCACAAAATCGGCTTGCGCCAAGACTTGTGGCGTACACTCAGGGTGCACTAACAACAGCGCGTCGGGGTGAGCCGCCCGCGCGCGCCGTACGTCTTCCACATAAACCGCCACATGAACGGGACAGCCGCCCTCGAGAAGTTTCACATTCTTGTCAGGGCATTGCGCCGCCACGTACGCTCCAAGATTACAGTCGGGGATAAACAGTATGTCTTTTTGGGGCAATTTCTCCACAATCTTAACCGCCGAGGAGGACGTGACACACACGTCACACACGGTTTTAAGCGCGGCAGTGGTGTTAATATACGCGACAACGGCATGGTCAGGGCAGTCCCGCTTGACTGTGTTAATGTACTCCACACTCATTTGTTCAGCCATGGGGCAACCTGCGTTGGGGTGAGCGAGAATCACAGTTTTTTGCGGCGACAGAATCTTGACCGTCTCCGCCATGAACCGCACGCCACACATGACAACGGTCTTGTTAGGCACAGTCGATGCGGCAACGCTGAGCTGATACGAGTCCCCCGAAAAGTCGGCGATTTCGATGATTTCCCGCGATTGATAACTGTGCGCGAGAATGCAAACGTCACGCTCGGTCTTGAGCCGCATAATTCGCTCCTGAACTTCTTTTATCGTCATTATTCTTAATCTCCCTTTACATATTATAAAAAATATGGTATTATATATAGTATAAATTTCGGTACTTACGAAGGAGGTCTTATGAATTACATTATCACTTCAAACTCGGCGTTTCCGATGGCAGAAATCACGTTGGCGCAGGGCGAAAACATCAAGATTTGCCGCGGCGGTATGGTGTATCACAGAGGCGATGTCACGTTAGAGGGCAAGCTCAACACAGCCGACGGCAAAGGCGGTGTAGGCGGTGCTATCAAAGCAATGGCGCGCTCGACTGTGAGCGGCGAAAGTATGTGGATTACCCATGTCACCGCGAATACATCTGATGCCAAAATCACCATTGCGCCGCCTGTGCCGGGCTGTATCAAAGAGTTGCAGATAGGCGGAAACGTCCAGTGGCGATTGAGCGACGGCGTTTTCTTGGCGTGTGATGCAAGCGTGGCATGGACGATGCAACGCCAGTCATTAGGCAAAGCCGTATTCGGTACAGGCGGGCTGTTCGTCATGGAAACGCAGGGTCAAGGCACGCTCTTGATTGACAGTTTTGGAGACCTCATTGAAATACAGCTTGACGGAAGCAAGCCGCTTGTCGCGGATAATGCTCACGTAGTCGCGTGGACGACTTCGTTGCAATACAAAATAGGTTTTGCCTCGGGCATATTCGGCGTTAAGACAGGCGAGGGCATTGTCAACACGTTCAACGGCGTTGGCTCTGTGCTGATTCAAACGAAAAACTTACAGTCACTCGCGGGCGCATTAGCGCGATATTCTTCTACTAATTCTTAGAAGTGGGGCTACCGCCCCAAACCCCAAGCTATTTCATAGTTTCCTAAACTTGATTCGACCCGATAACCGTTCGAGCGCGTTACGCGCGCGGACGGTTTTGTCGTACAGCGCGGTGACGTAGTCGAAAATGCTGTCATACTCGCCTTGTGACAGCGTTGTGTGATTCTCGTCCGCAAACTCAAGTTTGGTAAACGCAGGCATGACTTCGCTCAACCGCGCCGTAAACGGTGTTTCACCTGAATCGGGAGTGTCGGGAGAGTTACTCGCGCACAATCGCGTATCCACTCGTTCGGCATACTTGGACGGCGGCTCTCCCGAAACGCTGTCAATACCCTGTGACTTCAACAGCCGGAACATGAAGCGATACATTTCTGCGGCGCGCTTACGGTTCGTGCCTTCATCAATGTCCGCGCCCTCCCCGAATCCGCGCCAACGCGCGAACTTGTCCTCCTCCGCTCGCTTGAGCCGCCTAAGCATGAGGACAATCGCGACAATCGCCGACGCGATAACCCCCACAACTGCTACGATTTTACCCAACAAAGCATAATCAAACGGAGGCGGCTCGGGTGGAATCGGAATAGTTTGAATCGTCGTCTCGTGAGTTTCTTCAGTTGCCTCGTC
>Ga0082212_10005212_pt1 | contig 17794 bp, 13 predicted proteins | sample TergutNt197P3_FD_71548 | JGI IMG/M metagenome (GOLD analysis project Ga0082212, IMG submission 71548) | Neocapritermes taracua P3 segment gut microbial communities from Petit-Saut dam, French Guiana - Nt197 P3 | ecosystem: Host-associated > Arthropoda: Insects > Digestive system > Gut ... | reverse complement strand
TATAAAAAAATGATCGGCGGTCATTATCTGCACAAACGGACTGAGATTGACGGAAAACAGTATCCCGCTTCGGATTACAAACATGACATCGACATCAAAGTTGAAATTGCGGATAAGTTACATCCCATCACGCGGGGAGTCGAAAACTTCATCGTCCGTGATGAGGGATACAAAAATCTTTACATTCGGGAAGGAGTCCACGTTCTCTTGAAGACCGATCATCCTGACGCGACTGCCGAACTTGCTTGGACAACCCAGTATGGCAAGAGTGCCATTTTTACGATTGTTCTTGGACATGACAAATTTGCTTATGAGAATCCTTATTTTCGGCGGATTCTCTTGCAAGGCATCCAGTGGTGCGTCGAAGAAACGCAAAGGTGAAAGTTTCCTATCTTAACGTCGGAGTCCCGGCACCCTTGCGGGTGCCGCTCTTGCACTTGACGAACGTTGCATGTTGTTTTATAGCGACAAAATATATTCGACGAGTTCGTCGAGTTGCACGTCGGTCAAACCGCCGACATCCCCAGCCACGTCGCCATGCAACCCTAGTTTGAAGACATCCTTCATATTCACGTACCGACCATCGTGCAAATACGGTGCAGATCGCCACACTTCAATCAACGTCGGCGTAACAAACTCGTTCGTCCGGTCATAATAACACCGTGTGTTGACATCATGCTTCTTGTGATCGATGAAATAAGGAGCAATATGACACGTTGCACATCCGACCTTCGGGTCTTCAAAAATCTTTTTTCCCCGCTCGGCTTTTGCACTCAATTTGCCATCGACCAAATAGGGGCTCGGCACCGGTTTTTCCGCATTCAAATACGCATCAATATCCTTGTAGATGACTTCGCCCGGCTCGGTAAAGAGAATCCACTTGAAACCGGTGCGGATACATTCGATCCCCTGCGTATCGGTATCCCAGCCGTTCTTTTCTTTGTTATCCCGAACCCCTTCCCACATGGACGGTGTCGTTTTGGTGGTAAATATCAAACTCTTCGCATTCTTCGGATTGCCCTGTCCGTCATTGAGCAAGTCCCAGTTGTAGCCGTCCATACGTGCATCGGGATGGCAACTGGCACAACTCTGCCAACTTTGGAAACAGTACGTCGCATCGTTCCAGTAGATTTCCCCGCGACGCTCCGCAGTCCAAGCCGGGGTGGGTCCCAGTGCAACCGTGGCAGGACGCAACTGTGTTTCGTCCAGTTTTTGGAGCGTATCGTTGAAATACATACCGACGTAAATGTTGTTCCCGGCAACGGTAATGGCACGTGCGCCTTTGCCGGGCAGTTTGATTCGTTTTTTGATTCCGGCGAGAAAAGCAAGGTTGTCCGACACCTGACTGGTGTACGAAGCGATTTCCGGTCGGATCCCTTGTTTTTCGGCATCCAGTTTTTTGTGCATTTCCACCGCATCAATCGTGATCAACTCACTCGTACCGGCAACGGCAACGTAGATTTTTTTCCCATCGGCGGACGTTGTAATTCCCCAGGGATTGGCAGCACCTTGATCAATATCGTCGATCAACACGGCATTGACGTATCCGCCGTTTTCGCTTTCGAGTTGCGTGGTGTCAATGATGGCAACACCGGCAGTGTTCATCCAACCGCGTTCAACCTGTGTGGTGGGAAGCAAGAATCGGGCGATGACTTCCGTAATGTAAACGTATCGACCATCCGGCGACAGGCACATGCTGTTCAGCGAACCGCTCCCGTTGGGCAGTTGAATCGATTTGGTGGTGCCATCGGCAACGTTAATGACCGAAATTTCGGCGGCAACGTAGATGTCCGCATTTTCGTCGTCGGGATAATTCGTCGGCATCAGCGGGATGGCATTGGCCACGAGAACGTACTTTCCATCTTTGGTAACAATAGCACTGCGCGGTTCCCGAACGACTTTGAAGGTTCGAGTCAGCGTCAAGTCGGGCAGACTGTATTCACAGACATCGTTGGTGAATTGGTTGCAGACGAAGAGTTTCGTACCGTCCGGCGAAAGCACGGCGGCGGTGGGAGTATGTCCGGCGGCGACGGTTTTCGCCGTGTTTCCCGTTGCCGGATCGACTGCCAGCACTCGACCTTTTGCTCCTCCGCCGGTGACGTACAGCGTTTTTTCATCGGCACTGAGAGCGGTTCCCTGCGGAAAAAATTCTGCTCCGAGTGCAATCGTTTTCGTGATTTTGTCATCGGCAGTATTGAAGACGGCAATTTCGTGGGAATCCTTATTGACAATGTATATTGTTTTACCATCTTTGGTGGTACAGAGATCCATGGGGCCTTTGTACGCATCGGCGGCGAAGCCTTGAAGAGACACGAACATTACAATTAACGTCAAAGAAATACGGTACATAATTTTCCTCCTCTTTTCATAGGAATGAACACTTTGTAGCATCGTAACATGTTTTGGAGTGAAAATCAAGCGGTTGTTTTTTGAGCATACATGGTCGGATGGGGCACATAAACACGGACGCGCCCAAACTTTTCTGCACTCATCCTCCCCGCCTTGCAAGTCAAGGCGATTTCCATTAGAATCCCGACATGTTTGAATGGCGTTTTCGCATCACTCCCGGTCTTATTCCTGTCCCCTTCTTAGAAACTGCCCACTTCGCAGGCTGGGGACGAGTACCGCGATTGACTCACGTCGCCGTTCAAGACAACGAACTCATTATCCGTACCGATTTTTTCAGTAGCGGAACCATCCATGTCCCGATGTTCCACCAACCGCTCGGAGTCGTCATGGAATCGACCGAATCGCTACTGGGGCGACACGAACCTTACCTTTTGCTCAGAGAACTCGCACGCGGTGCATTGGGACGATTTTACCGACGCTTGTTCGACTGGCAAATGCTCGGATATCAACAACCCAAAGAACACGAAGAACGAGTCCGTCGGCTTGCCAAACGCTTTTCCAGTGTTGTCGTCCAATATCCCTTTTCGCTCGACATCGAGCAGGCGTTTCTGGAAATACTGGACGAACTCGCTCCGATACTCGTGGACGAAAATAGAGAATTTTCCGAACAGTCCCTCTCTTGGAGAACACGGAATGATGAGCGGTTGCCGGTCATGCTCGGAATCGGAACGAACGCCCGAAACATCGAAACCCTGCACGAATTCGATGTGTGTGCCGAATTACTGCGAGATTCATTTCACGCGGTATTGCCGATGCCCACCTGGCGGGAATTGGAACCACTGCCGGGACAATTCCAATGGGAACGCTTGGAAAAGCGTTTATCCATCCCGACGCGATTCGGCTTTCAAATTGTACTGGGACCGCTTCTCTCTTTCCATGCCGAAGCACTTCCCCATTGGATTTTGGACAATCTTTTTGAAGAAGGATTCTTTGAATCCAGAGCCGCCCAATTTGTGAACGCCGTCGCCGAGCGGTACGGTTCGTTAGCGCACGGTTGGATTTTGGCAAACCGATTCGTTGACCAAGCGTTGTTTGAAATGCCGGCGGAACGGACGCTTGTACTGCTCCGTTTGCTGGCACAACTGTTGCGGAGCCGAGGAATTGATGCGCCGGTCATTGTCGGAATCAGTCAACCGTGGGGAGAATATGCGTTGCAACGGATTCCTGACTGGGAACAGGTTCAGATTGCCGAAGCACTCATGAATTGCCGGGACATTGACGCTTTTCTGCTGGAAATGGATTTCGGGTGCGGCACACATTTGACGTTGCCGCGTGATCCGATGAATGTCGGCAACATGATCGACCAATGGAGTTTTCTCGGAAAGAAGTTGTACGTTTCCCTTTCGTTGCCGAGTACCGGCAAACCGATTGCAACGACATTGGAACTCGCACCGGAAATTCTGTGGTCGGAAGAGCGGCAACGCCTCTGGACGGAAACGCTCCTCTTGACGCTTTTGGGCAAACGGACGGTTCGTGGAATCTTTTGGTCGTGTCTTCAAGACCCGACTATTCCTTCGCATTCGCAGACCGAATTTGATTACGGATTGGTCAACGCACAACAGACGTTGAAGTCGGCATTCACACACTTTGCCGCCGCCCGAAAAAATCTGTTGCAGTAATACGAAAAGATTACCGCTTGATGCTAATCACCGTTTGCAAAATCGAATCGCCGGTCTGCGTGGCTTTGCTGTTCAATTCGTAAGCCCGTTGCGAGGTAATCATGTCGATCAACTCAATCACCGGTGCGACGTTCGACATTTCCAAGTGTTTCTCTTTCAACATGCCGGTGCCGTTGATGCCGGGATTGTTGACCGTCGGCGGACCGGAGGCTGCCGTCTCGCGGTAGAGATTTTCCCCTACCCGGATCATGCCTTCAGGATTGATGAACGTCGCTAATTCAAGCGTGCCAACTTCTTGCAACTGCTGGACATCACCATTGAGTGCCACCCAAACGATGCCGCTGTCGTCGATCTGAATGTGCGTTGTCCCGACGGGAATGTTAATTGCCGGTTCGACCAAACGACCGGTGTGTGCGCTGCCGAGAACCAACGCTTGACCTTCGTTGATGTTGAAATTTCCCGCCCGCGTGTAAAAAATATCGCCGGTAAAGGAATCAATACATTGAAAAAAGCCCTCTCCGGTAATGGCAACGTCGAGAGATCGACCCGTTTCGGTAATCGACCCTAGCGAGAAGTCGGACTGAATACTCGTAACCCGGGTGCCTACGCCGATGGCAATACCAGTGGCGGTGAATTCGCCGTTGATGTCTTGCGAGCCGGGGTAGCGAAGATTGTCGTAGTACAGGTCTTCAAAGTTACACCGCTGTTTTTTGTAGGCGGTGGTTTCAATGTTGGCGAGGTTATTGGAAATGGTGTTGAGTTTCTTTTCCATTCCTAACATTCCTGTCCCGGAGGTGTAAATCGTTTGAAAAGGCATCGTTTTTGATGAATGTTGATAAACGAGCGGCATACGCAAGTATGCCGGTTTCGTCCTTGTGCCTCTAAATCGGAGTTAATTTGGCGAAACTTTAACGATTTTAACGATTATTGTGATAAATCTCACCGGCACCCTTGCGGGTGCCGCTCTCGCGCTCGTTTGCGCTCTTGCGCTGCGCTTCTTGCATTGTTGAAACGAACTTGAACGAATGTGCAGGCACTCCGCAGTCCCCGGATGCCTTCTTGACAACTACAGAAAAACCGTCAACAATGGCGACTACCTGAAGTCCAAAAATATTACTGGTGAAGTCCATGGGCGTATCATATTTGTCTCCTTTGTTCGCACATGAACTGTCTTGGTGGTTTGTACTGGCACTCTCTGTCGCGTCTTTGTTCATCGGAATCTTCATTACCAATTTTCTCTACCGAGGCACGTCGTGGGAAAGTTTGGTCATGAGCGATTTCTGGAATTACACCGGTAAGCGAGGCACTGGACTTGAATTGTATGTGCTCAATGTCTTCACTATTACTTTCGTCGTTTTTGTCGTATTAAATGGTTGCGTCACATATTGGGTAAAAGGTTTTCAATAACGCTAAACGACGACAAATTGTGTTTTGCGTCCTTTGCGCAAAGAGCATTTTCATACCGTTTAGAGTATATCATCACTCGACAGCCTCATCACCAGCAGCCAAGCCACCACAGCCGACTCGGTGCCGTATTGACCGCTTTCGTCAATTGCGTAATCCGACCCGGCGCACGTGCCTCCGATTGAATCGCAAGAATCCGATTATCAATAGCGTCAATGGTTTTATTGGTACGCTCAAGTTGAGTCATATCGAACGTAATATTCACTACGTTTTCTGCTCGTGCCGCCATGTCCGTCAGTCGGTCGATATATGCGTTGCGCAACTCGTCAATCATAATCTCCTGCGCCTGAACTTCTTGTTCGACGGCACACAATTCCATTTTTTCTGCGGCAAGCAGATGATCCCGTAGGGGTTTCATCGTTCCGTCATCCGCTTGGGTAGCGATTTCGCTAATTTTGTCCTCTAATTCCTTGATCTGGTGCAGTATGTCCAATCCTTTGGGATCATCCATGCTCATGTCCTTTCTTTGTTTCCATAAAGCGTCCTTTTGAGCATTGAGGGCGACGACTTCCGGTTCAAACTGCACAAGAATCGTCGGCGGCTCTCTTTCCAATGTTTTCATCCGTTCCACGATGGCTTTGCGTTCTGCCCGCAGTTTTACGAGGGCGACTTCAGCGATTGCCATCTCTTGCAACAAAAGTTCGCCCGAGTCTGGTACGATATGCGATTCGCGCCCGGCGACAAATCCGGTTTTCCGCCGAATATTGTCCTGTAATTGTTGTACCTGCTGTGTTTGCCGACGTTTTTCCACCTGCAACTGCGTTAACAGTGTCGTGTCTGTTGCCCGGTGAATTTCTTCGACAAAATTGAAATAGGAATAGACGACGGCGTTGACGATTTTTTCGGAAGCCTCTTCCGCATTCGTCTTGATGCTGATGGTAACAATTTCCGACTGCCCTTCGGATTGGATTCGGAGATTCCTTGCAAGCCATGCCCTTTTGTCTTTTTGTTGGATGACAATCGGCAATCGGGCAACTTCGGTCACTTCCAGTGCCCTGTCGAGTACAGCGGGACTTCGCAGATAGGCAATTTGCGTATTGACGAAACTGTCGTAGTCCTCCAGTGGTTGCTGATTGATGCCGAGTAACACGGGTTGTACCGCACGTATCTGGATAGATGCTTTCGACTCGTAGCGTAATGGAATTGCCAATGTGAGTCCGACCATTAGGGCAAATGCGAGAGCGGGTGTTCCAAGGACGATGGCGAGGCAGCAACTCCACACTTTTCGTATTCTTTTTCGGGGAGCGGCAGGAATGTCGGTAGAAATCTGTTGGGACATGGGGATGGTCCTTTTGGGGAAACAAGACCCCGGTGATTATAACGGACGACCGGCTACAAGGCAAGAATGGTGATGTAATTTCCGTTTATCCCGCCGTCTTGTGGTTTTGATTATTTCGTGCTAAAATAATTTCGATGTCCCGACGTAATCGCGAATCTCCGGTTTCTTTGTTTTCTTTTCAGGACATCATCATGTCGGTGGTCGGCGTGGTGATTCTGATCACGCTCCTCTTGTTGCTCCAACTCCTGACGCAGATGCTGGCGGCTCCGCCTTCCCCTACCATTACCGAACAGGAACTGCGACAACAAATTACCTCTATCCAACCGATCTTGAAAGAATTGCAGAACTCCATCGTGGACTTGCATCATGCCAAAGAGCAATCGGAAATCTTTACGCCGTCCGTTGACCGAGTCGATGCGCTGCAATCGACTGTTGACCGACTCGAATCGGACATTGCCCTCACCGAAAAGAAAATCGCCGAAGTCAAAAAACGTATTGACGATTTACAAAATAGTCCCGCCATCAAACAACTTACCGAAACGCAGCAAGAAATAAAAACAATTACCGATGTCATTGCCGATTTGCAACGGCAAACGAAGGACATTACCGACAGCACCGCGGCATTACAGGCGAAGATTCAGGAATTGAAGGCGAAAAACATCGGTTTGGAACGACAACTTGCGGAGCGTTCGGGACTGCAACTGAAAGTGAGTGTTCCAAAAGATTCCGACAAGGCGGCGTTTATTCTCGATTACGGACAGGGTGTTATTACCGTGATTCCGACAGACGGTTCACCGCAGCAAAAGTTTTCTACCCGGACACAATTTTCCAATTGGATATCGAGGCGAGACTACAAAACGGAGCACTTCGTCGTGTATGTTCGTCCTTCACGATTCGGAGAGCACGACGCAATCGTCAAAGACCTTCGGGCAAGAGGATTCGATGTCGGTTTGCAAGTGATCGGGGAAAAAGCCCAATTGTCCCTGGACGATTGACGTGAAAATATCATTGGTGATGTCCAATTTACTCTTTTACCCGTTCGATGTATTCGCCGGTTCGTGTATCGACTTTGATTTTTTCGCCGTTTTCCACGAAGTTGGGCACCAAAATTTCCGCTCCGGTATCGACTTTAGCAGGTTTCGTCACATTTGTGGCGGTGTTTCCACGAACACCCGGCTCGGTGTATTCGACCGTGAGCACCACGTGATTCGGCGGAGTAATCCCCATCGGGTTATTGTTGTAGAGCATCATCTTGCAGAGCATGCCTTCTTTGAGATACTTCCACGCGTCGTCCACGAGTTCTGCCGAAAGTTCGTACTGTTCATACGACGCATTGTCCATGAACGTGAACGCTTGTCCATCTTTATAGAGATATTGAGCATCAATTTCGGTAATGTCGGCGGACTCCAACGCATCACCGCTTTTGTACGTTCGATCAAGTGTCGTTCCCTTCGTCAGGTTACGAAGTTTGCATTTATACAGGGCTTGTCCTTTACCCGGTTTGACAAAGTTACATTCCGTCATGATGTACGGATCGCCGTCAATTTGAACCTTTAACCCTTTTCGAAAATCGCTTGTGTTTACTAATGCCATAATTGAGCCCGCCAACAGTTCGGTGGTCCCCATTTTACATGAAATCTGTAGATTTTCAAGCGGAGATGCACGAGATGTCCAGTCCGTTAACGTGTTGGTAAGATAGGCAGTTTTACGGACATAAATTGGCAAAAGCAAAAGTGTGCGCTCTACGGTGAGACAGAAAATCAAAACGTCTCCGGCTCTGTAGATTTTTCACTTCGCTCGACCTATTTTGTTTATCTTATTCACTTTGCCAGCATGTTAACGGACAGCCAGCGTACCAAAAAATACCAATCCGGTCCTTGCAATTCTCTCGATTCCGTGTTACAATAGAGAAAATGCCGCACAACACCGGAAACACACAATGACCGGGCGGCAACCGAACAACCAAACATTTTTTACCAAAGTGTTGCACTGCCTACGGCGCAGGCAACTTGATCGTACCGCCAATGACGGTGCGACAAACGTGTACGATTCAATTCAACAAATTGGGAAAGAACCAATTCAACAAACATTCCGGTTCAAAATCCAATGTGTTCGCCCAGTTGGCGAACTCAAACGTTCTCTTTGCGGATTTATTCAGTTACACGTCAATAAACTGCCGTTTTCCCTCCGTGTCCTCCGTGCATCCTTTGTGTTCTTTGTGGTTAAATTTACCACGGAGGGCACCAAGATTTACACAAAGGACACGGAGAAGAAACATCTGTCTATTGACGTTTCACAGTATAGCCAACAAACGAGGGATCGAATCTTGCACGCAACTGCCGAGAAAGAAAGCATTGTATGAAACAAGAAATGATCGTTAATTGTCGGCAGTCGGAAGAGTGCCGAATCGCCATCCTCGAAGACGGGACTCTCGAAGAACTTTACGTCGAGCGGACTTCGCAGAACAATTTCGTCGGAAACATCTACAAAGGTGTCGTTGTCAACATCGAACAGAGCATCCAAGCCGCCTTCGTCGATTTCGGAGTCGGACGCAACGGATTCCTGCATATCAGCGATGTCGAACCCTGTTATTTCCGACAGGTTCCCGACTGGGAGGATCGCGAACGAGAAATGGAGGAACAATGGCAAAGCCGGTACGGACACCGCGAAGATCGCTATCCTTCGGGAGACGACGGATTGCGGAACCGACCCCGATTTAAGCCACCGATTCAGGAAGTTTTCCGGCGCGGCGATGAAGTCCTCGTGCAAGTCATCAAGGAAAGCATCGGCAACAAAGGACCGACGCTTTCGACGTACATCAGCATACCGGGTCGGTATCTCGTGTTGATGCCGTCGCTCGGTAGGGTCGGTGTTTCCCGGAAAATCGAGGATGATTCTGTCCGACGAAAACTGCGGCAAATGTTGCTCCAACTCAATCCGCCGGAAGGACTCGGTTTCATCGTCCGAACGGCGGGAGCGGATCGAAATCAGAAAGAACTGTCGCGAGACCTCGCTTATCTGATGCGGCTCTGGGAAGTCATCGTGCGCCGGATCAAAAAGATGCCTGCCCCCATCGAAATTTACGAAGAGAGCGACATAGTGATTCGGACAATTCGAGACGTTTTCAGTACCGATGTCGATTCCATCGTGATTGATGAACCTGCGGCTTATGAAAGAGCAAAGGACTTTTTGGAATTCGTGATGCCGCGTCAAATCAGCCGATTGCAACTCTACTCCGGCAAGGAACCGGTGTTCCATAAATTTGGTATCGACAAGGAAATCGCTCGAATCAATCGCCGCCGAGTACCGCTCCGAGGAGGCGGCTCGCTCGTCATCGACCAAACGGAAGCCCTCGTCGCCATCGACGTGAACAGCGGAACATTCCGAACGGAAGAGGATGCCGAAGAGACGGCATACCAAATGAATTTAATCGCCGCCAAAGAGATTGCTCGGCAACTTCGGCTTCGGGACTTAGGCGGCGTGATTGTGAACGACTTCATCGACATGCGTCGTGAAGCGCATCGCCGGAACGTGGAAAATACCCTTCGAGACGCAATTCGTCGAGATCGTGCCAAGACGAAAATCTTGCGGACGAGTCCGTTCGGTTTGATCGAAATGACTCGGCAACGGATTCGTCCATCATTGAAGCGGAGCGTGTTTCAGGAGTGTCCGTGCTGTCATGGCGGCGGCGTGGTTAAATCGCCGGAGAGTATGGCATTGGAAGTATTCCGGGCATTGGAATTGGCTTCGCAGAAGCCGGGAATCGCAAAAGTGCGAGTGTCGCTGGCTGATGATGTGGTGGACTACTTGAACAATCGCAAGCGGTCGGAACTGGCGGCGATTGAACGGGAAGGACACATTGAAATCGGAATCCGAGCGCAACCGGATGCTTGGCCCGAACACATGGAAATCGAGTGTTTCGATGCGGGAAACAAGCCGATTCCGTTTAGTTTGACATAAGAAAGTTTTGAGTGTGAAGTTGTTTGCATAGGGATCGCCACGAAAAGTTTGCGCCTAGTGTAGCCGATTGACGGCAGGAGTTACTGTCGTGCTGAAACAAAAACCAAAACAACTCTTCTTATGGTATAATTCACGCCGTCAGGCACTTTACGAATCTATGCAACACTCCACACTCACCATCGGCGGCAAAACGTACAATTATTGTCCGCTCGACTCGCTCGGCATTGATATTTTATCGCTTCCCTATTCCATTCGGATTCTCCTCGAATCGGTACTGCGGAACTGCGATGGAACGCAAATTACCGAACAAGACGTAAAAAATCTTTCCGCATGGAATGCACAAACGCTTGCCGATATTGAAATTCCGTTCAAGCCAGCCAGAGTGATTTTGCAAGACTTTACCGGTGTGCCTGCCGTGGTCGATCTTGCAGCGATGCGGTCGGCGATGTCGCAAATCGGTAACGATCCCGAAAAAATCAATCCGCTCATCCCTGTCGATTTAGTCATCGATCACTCGATTCAAACCGACTTTGCCGGTACATCTGACTCGCTGGACAAAAATACCGCTCTCGAATTTGAACGCAATGCCGAACGCTACGCCCTGCTCCATTGGGGACAGAAATCGCTTGACAATTTCCGGGTCATTCCGCCGTCGGTGGGGATCATTCATCAAGTCAATCTCGAATTTCTTGCCGATGTCGTACATCATCGGGAAAGCGATAATCTGCTCTATCCTGATTCCGTGTTGGGAACCGATTCGCATACGGTGATGATCAACGGACTCGGCGTACTCGGCTGGGGTGTCGGCGGAATCGAAGCCGAAGCCGTCATGCTGGGACAACCCTATTACATGCTTGCCCCACAAGTCGTCGGGATGGAGTTGACCGGCTCGCTTGCCCCCGGCGTGACCGCTACCGATTTGGTACTGACGCTGACCGAACTGTTTCGGAAAGAGGGAGTCGTCGGAAAATTCGTCGAATACTTCGGTGAAGGAGCGGAAAAAATGTCCGGTGCAGACCGAGCGGTACTGGCGAATATGGCACCCGAATACGGCGCAACGATGGGCTTCTTTCCGGTGGACGAGAATACGTTGCAATTTCTCCGCAACACGGGACGCGACCCGCATCAAATTGCCGTCGTTGAAGATTATTGTAAGAAGCAATATCTTTTCCGGTCGCCGGAGATGCCGGCTCCGAACTACTCCAAAGTGTTGTCGTTTGACCTTTCGGAAGTCGAAATGTGTGTGGCAGGTCCCAAACGTCCGCAGGATCGGATTCCGCTATCTCAGTTGAAAGCGTCTGTCGCGGCACTCATGTCCTCAGACGGGCAAGGAATAGGATGAAGATGGTTTACGGCATCGCACGAGATGTGCAAGTTCATTTTTTTCGTCACCCCCGCGCAGGCGGGTGGCCAGAGAATCAGGGCTAAAATCTCGTCTCGATTTCGATTGTGTAGTTCGTACTTTTTTCAACATTTACATAAATCCTTTCGGGGAAAGGTATTATGTTGCGAAATTGAAGATTTGCGGGATGATCGGAGATATGATAAATAGTGTAGCACTACACACCCTTTATTTGACTCTCCACTGGTTACGGGTTGACGAATTGGCATGGTGCTGAACCGTTGGTTTTACCGGTTCTATTCAAAGCGGCAACTTGACCGTCTGTCCCGACTTGGCGGATTCGTAAATCGCAAGAATGATTTCCACGCTTCGGCACCCTTCGGGACCATCCACGATCAATTTTTCTTTGCCGTCGATTGCCGCCACGACATTTGCAAACAGTTTAGCGTGTCCCGAGAAGTTGATCGCCGCCGGATCCGCCGCTCCGCCTCCGCCGGACTTTCGCTTTGCCATTGCTTCCTGCACCGCCGCATCCGACGGCAACGCCTCCGCAAAATCCCAGCGGATAATGTCTTCTTCTTCCAAAATTGCCGAACCTTTCGAGCCGCTGACTTCGATCCGCTTCAAATAGCCGGGATACGCCGCCGTTGTGCCGACAATCGTTCCCAGTGCCCCGTTTGCAAACTTCAACGCGGCAACGGCGGTGTCCTCCACCTCGATCCGTTCGTGTGCCAACAGAGCGGTATGAGCGGTAACTTCCACGACGGGTCCCATCAACCACGTCAGCAGGTCAATCGTGTGAATCGCTTGATTCATCAACGCCCCGCCGCCGTCGAGTTCCCAAGTTCCCCGCCATGCACCACTATCGTAGTATTCCTGTGTACGGTACCACTTGACGATGGCATCGCCGAGAGTCAATCGACCGAATCTGCCGGAATCCATTGCCGATTTGAGCGTCAACGAGGAGTCGTGAAACCGACTTGGAAAGATCGTCGCTAACTGCACCTTGTTTTTTTCGCAGGCGGCAATGATTTTGTTGCAACGTTCCAACGTGATTTCCAGCGGTTTTTCGACGATGACGTGCTTTCCCGCCTCGGCAACGGCGATTGCCGGTTCGAGGTGCGCTCCACTCGGCGTAGCGATGGTTACGATATCAATGTTCTTATCCGCCAGAAATTCGTTGAGATTGTGATAAGGCTTACAGTCTTGGTATTGTTCCACAAGTTTGTCTGCTGCTTCACTTTTTGAATCGAAGCAGGCAACGAGTGTGCCGCCGGTTGCTTGGATGGCTTTGGCATGAAAAGCGGCAATCATACCGCATCCGATAATTCCGAATCGTTTGGTCATTTTGTTTTTTCACTACACGTTTTACAATCCCAGTCCGAAACCGCTGAACAAGCCCCGGCGAGGCTGCGGTTGAATTGTCCGCTCCTTCGGAAACGCGATACCGAATTCCTGCGTCGCCTTGATGTAATCCACTGTGATCGCCAGTGCCTCTTCTTCATAGAAGGTCCGCTTGATTTTTTTGTCCTTGCTGATTAGGTCTTCCAACTCCTCACGTTCCCATTCATCGGTGTTGAATCGCTGCATTTCATCCATGTACTTTGCTTCGTTCAGCGGTGTGGTTCGTTTTGCCCGGGTCTCTTTATAAGCGACGATTTTATCCTGTTGTTTGGCAAAATCTTCATTGACACCGACCCGCTGGGCAGACCTGTTTTTCAATGCGTTAACAATTTGCGGCGACACATATTGTTTCGGCGTAAAGTTGGAAGCCTGTGGAACTTTTTGCAACGTCAACGCATTGTCCAAATCGGATTCCATCACGTCTTCCAAGACATCAGAAAGGGAAGGCAACACAATATCGGCAGCGACTCCTGCTCCCTGCGGCGAAACACCGCTGGGCAGGTAATACCCTTGAATGGTCACTTTGCCTGACCCAAGAGGTTTTTCAAGGAGTCCAACATTGAGTTTGACGACCGATTGCACCGTTCCTTTGCCGTGCGTAACGGAGTCGCCGGCAATAATGCCGCGTTTGTATTCTTTGATAGCACCGGCAACAATTTCACTGGCACTGGCACTGAATTTGTTCGTCAGTACGACGAGCGGTCCTGTCCAAGCGCAACTGGGATCGGCATTGCCTCGCGGCTGCGGCCGAGCACTTCGCTCATCTTTTACTTGGACGACGACTCCCTGTCCCAAGAAAAGTCCGGCAATTTCCGTTGCCACATGGAGGAAACCGCCGCCGTTGGACCGCAAATCGAGAATCACTGCATCAACTTCCGCTTCGACAAACTGTTTGAGCATTTTTTTTACATCCGAAGTCGCACTTCGAACATTGTCATCTCCTTGCCGGACGGCATCCTGGTCGAGATAAAAATCGGGCAATTCAATGAAACCAATCTTATAAGGGGTACCATCTGCTTTTTGACCGGCTTCAAAAATTTCACTGTGAGCGGCTTGATCGTCCAACGTGATTCTGTCCCGAACGATGTCCACGACTTTCGAAGGACTCTTGCCGCCGGGCAAAATATCTAAACGTACAACGGTATCCTTTTGTCCCCGAATAAGTTTCACCACATCGGTAACCTTAAAATCAATGACCTCCTCGATTTTTCCGTCTTTTCCTTGTCCCACTCCCTGTATTTTGTCCTTCGGTTTGATTTCCGCTTTCTCGGCGGGACTTCCAGGCACCACACTCATCACAACGATGTATCCGTCATCGGAGGAGAGAGTTGCCCCAATTCCTTCAAGATTTTTGCCCATGATCGTATCGAATGTTTCCACCGTCGAGGGGGACATATAGGCAGTATGGGGGTCAATCGCACCGGCGATGGCATTGAGGAACAGTTCCATCACGTCCCAATTCGCTTGTTTGCGGACACTGGCAAGGATGGTGTTGTTCTCGATGCGTCCTTCAAACAACATCCGCCGCTGCAAACTGGCGTACCGCTTTTGCAGACGTTCGACCGGGTCGCGGTCATCGGCTTCCTCCGGCTCTTTTCCTTCGGCAATGGCTTTTTCCCGCTTCTGTTCGCTGGTAACCGCTTCAAATTTCAATCCCAGAATTTCATATTTGAGACGCTTACGCCACCGTTCGTTTGCCTCCGCAGGTGTTTTAGGAAAAGTTTGGAGTCCCTTTTCCCGGATGATTCGTTCGTCGAGCGTGAAGTCCCGCGATTTATCGAAGACGTACTCCTCGTCCATTGTAAAATCCATAGGAGCAGACAGGATTTCCTGTGCCGTCGCCACTCGCTCTTTCAGTCGGAGCAGATACCGGTTGTAAATATCAAATGCCGGTTGAACATTCACCGTCGGTTGTGCTCTTACCAAATCGCAAAATTTTAGTTCGTATTTTTCCCGGAATTCGTCAATATCCGACTGATAGAAGAACAACTTCCGCGGATCAAGCGACTTAATGTAGAGCCGAAACGCTTCTTTGGAAAGTGTTTGATCCAGGGTACGTTGCGAAATGTGGGAATTTTCCAAATGAAAGACGAAGGAAGAGGTGATGATCCGTTCATCGGTATCCGGTCTCAGGGGCAACAGCGGTGTTTGCAAATCTTGAGCGGTTCCCCGCCAGGGGGTAACACCGAACATTGCCGCCGCAAGAAGGAGGGCGAAAGCCAACAGAAGGACTGTCCGGTGGGGGCGAAGCATTTTTATCACGGAATTTTTCATCATGAATTTTGGGGTCGATTGTGATTCTCCATATCCTTAGAGTTTGCCATTATACCATTCTTTGGAGTTCTTTGCAACCGTAATTTCCGCCTGACTGCGGTGCCGGGTGCGTCTGACCTGCTTCGAACATCTCTTCCTCTTTTCGTATCCGTTCACGGCATTTTGTTTTCCCTTCCGGCACTTAAAGTCGCAGATTTTGTTATTCGACTCCGTTCCCGCCCGGCTTGAGCGTTGCCTCACAAAAATCATAGACGACCCCTTCATGAAAACCGCCGATGTCCAATCGCCCTTTTTGACTTGTCTCCTTCGGAGCAAAAGTGAACCTAAACGTTTTCCATTCCGTTGTCAAAGCCATTTTGCCGGAAAAACCGAGATTGCCGTAGTCTTTTTCATCCCGCGTGACCCCGACGTTGATTTCGGCAGACTGATCCGCTTTCGCTTTGATCGAGAAAATATAAATCTCTCCTTCCTTGAAGGTGTGAGTTCGTGAAATGAGAAGCGGATGCCACGATTCTTTGCCGTTTTTTTCGACTTCAAAGCGAAACACCCCATTGGTCTCCCTTTTTCGGCACACGGTTTCGGTATCGACTTCTGCGTACCATTTTTGGCTTTCCAAATTGCCGTAGAGCATTTCGTTATCGAACGGGGCGAACGCTGCGCTGCCGCCGCCGTTGATACAGGATGTGATGGGACAACACAAGAGTGCGAAAAGGAATGGAATATGTCTCATGGGAATCAAACGTTCGCAAGACCAGCCATTGGAAGCATTGTACAACAAACGACGGGTGCGGTCGAGAGATGGTTTTTTCATCCATTCAACCGCCGGCATACACCGCCAAGTCCCGAACAGAGAGCATATCAACTACGCCGGAAAGCGGAATCTGTTGAAAAATTTCAAAAAAACTCGCAACCGGACTGGAAATTGTGCCCGATTTATGGTGAAATGGATAATAGGTGGCGTGATGAGTCTGTCCTGCCTCTGAAACTCCTTGCAAAATGATGCGATTCTCCCCTCCTGTTGCCTATACGTTGATCGAACTGCTAATCGCCCTCACGCTGTCGTTACTCCTATTATTCGGGATTGCCGAACTGTTCCAACGCGTCGGCAGAAGCATGAGCGAAACCCGGTCGGTAATGAGTGCGTCCGCCCATCTCAACGAGGCGGCGTTGCTCCTCCGGCAAGACCTTGCCCGAATCCCCAGTTCGTTACCGGCAAAGCCGCAACGGATTACCGCCGGGCAACCTGTAGTCCCCGACTCCGACGGCTACTTGGAAATTATCGAAGGTCCCGGCGATGTTGTGTATGTGGACGATAAGGGAAATCCCGATCTGACTGCCGGTGACGTGGATGACATCATTGCTTTTACGGCGAGAGCGAATCCTGCCGTACCGTTTCGAGGGGTGATCCGCGGTGAAATAGTCGAACGAGAACACGCCGAAATCGTTTGGTTCGTCAGAGGAAATCTGCTTTTTCGGCGAGTCCGGTTGATTGACGATGTAACGGCAGATGGAAACACCATTTTATTGAGATATACTGATGATAAGGAGGAATTCCCAACCAAAGCAGATATGGGACCGCCGACAGAGCCTGGTCAGTATGCGGTTGTTGAGGCGGACGAATCCAATGACGGCGGACGACAACGTTATGATGCGGTGATACGAGACGGTAATTTGGTTTGGACAACCTTACTCACACACGAGGATTTGGCTCGCCGGGCAAGACGATTTGGACATGACGGCATCCAATACGCCAATCCGTCCGGTGCTTTTCCATATCCGCTCTACGATGCTCCGTACGAAGGTTGGTTCTATCTTCGAATGCCGACGCTGGAAGAAACAAATTATTGGAGCAGTAACAATATCCAGCATTGGAAAACCGACTCGGCGGGGGCATTAGGGCAACCGGTTGCGAATCCCGACCTTTGGAACAAGCCGTATTTTTTTCCTGACTTACAAGATAGAAAGAGCGGATCATTGCAGTCGGCAGTTACTTCTCCACGTTATATCCGTGCCGGTGAAGACGTTGTTCTGACGAACGTGCTG
>Ga0082212_10005211_pt1 | contig 17795 bp, 15 predicted proteins | sample TergutNt197P3_FD_71548 | JGI IMG/M metagenome (GOLD analysis project Ga0082212, IMG submission 71548) | Neocapritermes taracua P3 segment gut microbial communities from Petit-Saut dam, French Guiana - Nt197 P3 | ecosystem: Host-associated > Arthropoda: Insects > Digestive system > Gut ... | reverse complement strand
TGGTTGGCCCGGTAATCGGGGTAGCGCTGTCGCTGTATGCCATTCAACATACAGAAACCGGAGTAGCAGCCACTTTAATGGCATTGGTACCGATCTTCATCATCGTTCCCTCGGCTATTATGTTCAAACAAAGAATAACACCGTTCCAAGTGCTCGGCGCATTCATCAGTGTTGCCGGCTGTGTGTTGTTGTTTTTAAAATAAGACCGGTTTTATTTCATTTTTGCAGGTAGAATGAATAACTTTATCCGGTTTCTTGTTTTTTCTTACCTTGAATATATGTCATTCTGATATTAATTACTACTTTTGCAGTGAAAACCAATATGGTTGAAATTATGTCATAATGAATAGTATTCCATACCCTACGGATATGTGCATCATCATAACTTATCGTTGTCCGATGCATTGTAAGATGTGCGATATCTGGAGGAATCCCTCAGAAAAGAGCGAAGAAATTACGCTGGAAGAAATCAAGCGTCTGCCCAATGTGAAATTCATCAACATCACAGGTGGAGAACCGTTTATCCGTGAAGATTTGGGTGAAATTGTAAAATTGTGTTTTACCAAAGCGCCTCGTGTTGTGATCTCAACATCGGGATGGTACGAAGACCGGATCATTGATTTGGCAAAAAAATTCCCCAATATCGGCATTCGCGTAAGTATCGAAGGACTTGCCGGCAAAAACGACGAACTAAGGGGACATGCCGGAGGATTTGACAAGGGGCTTCGAACATTATTGACTCTGAAAGAAATGGGGCTCAAAGATATTGGATTCGGTTGCACTGTTTCCAACAGTAACTCAGCAGATATGCTTTCGCTATATCAACTTTCAAAATCTCTTGGCTTGGAATTCGCAACTGCCACTTTCCACAATTCATATTATTTTCACAAGGACGACAATATAATTACCAATAAAGAGGAAGTTTGCAAGAATTTTGAAAAACTCGTCAACAGTCAATTAGAAGAAAATCATCCAAAATCGTGGTTTCGTGCATTTTTCAATATGGGATTAATCAACTACATCGAGGGGAGTCCACGATTATTACCCTGCGAAGCAGGCATGGTCAATTTCTTTATCGAACCCAATGGTGATATCTATCCATGTAATGGATTGGAAAAAAAATATTGGCAGGAGAAAATGGGCAACATTCGTGAAACGCCTAATTTTCATGAAATATGGACCAGCAAACAAGCCGAGAATGTTCGAAGCATGGTGAGCAAATGTCCCAAAAATTGTTGGATGGTAGGAACAGCCTCTCCGGTAATGAAAAAATATTTCAAGCATCCTTTGAAATGGGCAATCAAAAACAAATTACGCAGCCTGCAAGGCAAATCTGCCTGCTTGAATAAATGCAGATATAATGTAGGTCAAGACCCAATGCAGGGAGATTTAAGGGAAATTTTTTAATGAAAATTTTTGTTGCCGGAACACGAGGAATTCCCAATATACAAGGAGGGGTGGAAACGCATTGCGAAGAGCTGTATCCGAGATTGGTAAAATTAGGATACGAAATTACAATCATTCGCCGGTCATGCTATGTTACATCAAACAATAAAATAAAATCGTATAAGGGCGTTTTTTTAAAAGATATTTATGCCCCAAAACATAAAAAAATCGAAGCCTTGCTGCATACTTTTTTATCTGTGCTCTATTCAAAAAAATCTAAAGCGGATATTTTGCATATTCATGCCGTAGGACCTGCTATTATGGCGCCTTTAGCACGGTTGTTGGGGCTGAAAGTGGTGGTAACTCATCATGGCAAAGACTATGACAGGCAAAAATGGGGAAAATTCGCAAAAATAACCCTAAAAAAAGGCGAACGTCTAAGTGTAAAATATGCCCATAAACTAATCGTAATATCGGAAGATATCAATAATCTGATTAAGCAAAAATATAACCGTTGCGATGCAAATATCATATATAATGGCGTGAATATTCCCTGTAAATCCCTTGAAACAAAATATATAAAAACCTTAGGTTTATACCCAAAAAAATATATTTTTACATTAGGCAGATTTGTCGAAGAAAAAGGATTTCATGGTTTAATAGAAGCATTTACAAACTTAGCCGATAAGGAGTATAAGTTAGTAATAGCCGGTGATGCCGACCACCCGGATACCTATTCCGAAAATTTGAAGCAATTGGCAATAAAAAATGGGGTTGTATTAACGGGTTTTATCAAAGGGGAAAAATTAAATGAAGTTTTTTCAAATGCGAAATTGTTTGTTTTACCCTCTTTCCATGAAGGCTTACCGATATCCCTTTTAGAAGCAATGAGTTATGATATTGATGTACTAATCAGCGATATCCCTGCAAATTTGGAAGTTAAATTACCGGATGACTGTTATTTTCAATGTGGAAAATGGGATGACCTGCTGAATAAAATGAAAAAGAAACTTCTTCAAAATGAACATATAAAGTATGATCTGTCAATGTATAATTGGGATAATATTGCCGCTCAAACAGCAGATATTTATCAAGGACTAAGCGTGAAATAATCACTCACCGCAATAGATATTCATAAGCGATGTATAATAATTATCGGGCGAATAAAGCCCAAGCGCTCTTTGAGCTATATCGGCATAACTAAAAGTAGCGTGATACATTTCATCAATTTTATTTCGTAAATCTTCCTTGTTCCCCGATTCAAACAAAAGACCATTCCGGTTTGTTTCTATCAATTCGGGAATGCCTCCGATATTGGCGCCCAAAACCGGAGTACCTAAATACAATGACTCGATTCCGCTCAAAGGATTATTTTCGTAACATTCTGAGGGTATGACTGAAAAACGGGCTTTTTCGATCAACGATTTAATCTCATCTTGATTCAGATAACCCAAAAATTTGATTTTATCGCTTGCATAACGTGATTTCAAATCATCAAATAAAGGCCCTTTACCTGCTATTTTTAATAAGTACGGCATTTTCTGCGCAGCTTGAAGCAAAGTTTCAATACCCTTTTCTCCTGAAATACGACCTGCATAACAGAAATAATCCTCTCTTTCACAATTTATTATATCATTTTTTCCAAACTGCACGAAATTAGGCAAAACAATCAACTTCTCTTTGTTGAAGCCTCCTGCAAACATTTGAGACCGCATGAATTCACTGGGACAAATATAGGCATCCGTGTAGTTCTCCAATCTTTCCCTGCTCCATTTAGTTGCTTCCTTATAGGCTAAAGCGCTGGCAAATAAACTTCCTTTCATACATTTGTATTTCAATACATGTGTCTTATTTGAAAAACATAACGTACAAAATGATCCGTTTCTCAAACAATCGTAGCGAGAACAAATCAACTTAAAGTCGTGCAAAGTCCACACCACCCGAATTTGTTTTTTGTGAGCGATTTCAGCCAAAACCGGAGAAAGATGCGTGTGGATATTATTCAAATGAACCACATCCGGTTGGAAATCATTCAGAAGCGCTGTGAATTTCTGTTTTACTTCCTTTGCACCCAATGGCCGAAGAACCGTCTTTATAAAATCCTTTCCTGTTTTGGATGAATAGGAAACTTCCGAAGGAAAATAGTTTTGAAATGCATTGGGTTGATTTTCAGAATGTTGAATAGCAAATACGGCAGCCTCATGTCCTCTGCTTTTCAGTAAAGATTCGAGTTGAAGCGTATAGACACAATCGCCGCCTCGAGGATAGTAAAACTTATTGGCAATCAAGATTTTCATTTCTTTCTTTTTGATTGTAAATATTCTTCAACTACTTTGTTCTGAATCTATTAAGACATAATTATCAACATATGTTTTTGCTGTCGTTTGAATATCAAAGATTTCTAATCGACTGTGATTTCTTAAGATGTAATTGTCGTCTTTCAAAGCACTTAACACATAGGATTGATAAATCAAACCTATCTTTTTTGCTAAATCTGCCGGATCATTGGCATGAACCAATAAGCCGGCATTTAATAACCGACAGATTTCTTTGGGTCCGTCCAAATCACTTGCAATAACCGGTAATCCGCAGGCGAATCCTTCAATGACGGTAAGACCGAATCCTTCATAAAGTGAAGGTTGGATCAGCAAATGATAATTTCTCAAATTATTTTTTATCCATTCTCTATCCACTTGTCCCACAAATTCAACATCATTGTCTATCCCGTATTCCACTGCCAATGCTTTCAACCGGATGAGTTCTGCTTCTTCTCCGCCGCCAATCAAATACAGTTTTATTTTTAAATCCTGTTTTTTCAGAATTTGAATAGATTGCATAGCAATGTGTTGTCCTTTTTGCTCAGGAAACAGGCGGCTCAACAGAACCGTTTGAAATACGTCTTTCTCCTGATTAAATTCATACGTAACACGTTGTTTATATTGCTCAACTTCAATCCCGTTATAAACAACCGGCGCAAAAATTCCGGCTCGTTTTTTTACGTCTTCCTGCACCGCTTTTGAGATTGCAAAAACTGTTTTGTAATTCTTCAGAAATAAAACAGACAGTTTCACATTGTGAACAGTCAAGCAGGTTTTTTTTCTCCGGCTAACGAAAAAAGGAAAAAGTTTATTATCGTGGCAATGGATAATATTCGGATTTATTTCACTCACTATTTGATTTATCTTGTAATAGACAGAAAATAATTGTAACTTATTGCCTTCTTTTCTGTTTAATATATAGACATTTACACGTCTATCTATCGTATTTAACAAACCGGCATTTACTTTATTATTGACAATAATCAAACTGACTGAAGCTTCTTTACATTGTTGATTGATAATGTCGATCAGCATAGTTTCCGCTCCACCCACATAAAAAGAAAAAATGGCATGGATGATTTTCATCTTTTTGTTTGAATATTTTTATCTTTTATTATAACAAATACAAAGATAATAAATATATCATTATTTCTGTCGTTTTAGAAATATTTCGTAAATTGTTTTTAATATATATTTTATATATGCAAGCGGAATTATTGCAACACCCCATTTGTGTGATAAATCTTCGTATGCCTTATTAAACGTAACATTTTTCGCAACAAAAAACTGCTGCCAATAATGTATATACGCATTTATTTTTTGCATCCGGTTTACTTGTTTCATGGAAGCAAGTAAATTCCAAGACAACATATCCCCCAATGGAGATTTATATACTCCGATTAAAGACCGCCCCGTAGGAAGGTACTCGCAATAGTAAATAGGGCTTTCATTGGCTATGAACAGCGAATTGTATTCTTTTGCCAACATTAGCCATATATATCCGTCCAAACAATTATTTTCATTTTCAAAGGTGGGTATGGGACAGTATTTTCGGAAATAATCCGTTTTAACAACTTCAGCCCTATCTCCAACTACTTTGTATTTGGTTCTATATGAACAAAAATCAGTGATGAGATGATCCGGATTTTTTTGAGTTCCAATGGGTTTTCCATTGTGGTGATGTCTGAGAAAAGTAACAGCGCATAAATTTTCGTCATCCTTTATCTGAGGATAATACCGATTGACAACCTCTATCGCATCTTCGCTTAAAAAATCATCATGATCAACCATGAACCACATTTCACCTTTGGCAAACTGTATGCCCAGATTAACTGCGGTGGTTTTTCCTCCGTTTGTTTCTTTCTTAAAATAATGGAATGGGAAATCCGCTTTTTTTTGCATTTCTTTCACCAAATCATCCGTATGATCAGGAGAGCCGTCGTTCACTAAAATCCATTCAAAATTTTTATTCGTTTGTTTAACCAAACAGTTAAACAATTTAGTTAATAAATGTTCTCCTTTATATGTTGCTGTAAATATTGTAGTTAGCATATTTTAGTTTTTTTTATCGGTAAAGCATTCTTTTTGCTGTTTGCCTGAACAACCAATAAATCGAATGAAAGCCCGCATAAGTAACGCCCTCTATTTTAGCGGACAATCCCAAAGGAATTTTTTCTGTAAAATCGTTCCATTCGTCAAAAAATAACATCTTGTTTTGTTGATATTTCTTTTTTGTTTCAGGCAACAGAAAAAAATTCAGATACCGATAAACGTTATATCTCCGGCAAATCACATTATATTCCAAAGCTTGCAAGCCATTGGCGCTCAACTTATGCGGTTGATCCTCCAAATATATTCCCAAAGGATTTTTTGTTTTCACGAAAGGGAAATGAAGCGCAGTTCTTATCTGAAAGTCAAAATCAGCAATACATTTGAATTGTTCATCATAATAGCCGATGCTTGAATGTATAGACTTACGCCACATCTGAAAACAGGACATATGATATTCCGACAAGAATTTTTCACGTGTATCTTGATTATACACAGGACTATTCGTTTTTTTAGACCCACAAACACCGTATTGCCTCGAAACCCAAATATCGCCATAGGCAATAGCCGCCTCCGGATTATTATCCAAAACTTCTGCCTGTTGAATGATGCTGCAGGGAAACCTCACATCATCCACATTCCATACCGTAATGTATTCTCCTTCGGACATTTCAATGCCTCTGTTCCATGTACGGTAAATAGTTTCCCGTTCGGGAATAACAATATGGCGAACAAAATCGAATGCCGGAAGACGCTCAGCAACAATGGCTAATTCTTTCTCCCTTGGTGCATTGTGCAAGAGAAAAACTTCGATCTGCTCTTTACCATCAATTTTTGTAAGCGCATCGAAATACCCCTGCAAAAAGTTTTCGCAGTTATATAATGAAGTTAATACGGATATTTTCTTACTGTTAGCCATTTCCTTTTCCATATTGCTCCATATCGTTTTTTATCTGATTCCATCGATTTTCCCATGTATGATACTTCGATACAATTTCATAATTTTTCTCAATAAGCGGAATATAGTCCGAATAATGGTCAAGAATATTTTTTAACTGTTCAAGCGGAGCATTCCGGTCTATTTCGACAACGGGGTTGTAACCAAACAAACCGAGCATTTCTTGGGGTGCATGTCCAACAATCAGGCATTTTGATGCTATCGACTGCAAATAACGGTTGGTCATGGTTTCAATCGTTCCGGCTCTTTCAGGGTGTGTGATATTTGAAGGAAAGCAAATGGATATTTTCGACCTTGCCAATCCATTGATAAAATCTTCTCGAGAAGGAAAAATAATCGTTCCTTTCGTTTTTTCATATAAATATATTTTATTTGTTTCCTTGAGAAAAGTTAAAATCTGCTCGTGATACCAATCATATTTTCTTCCAATCTGAAGGACGTCAATGTCTTTTTGATTGTATGGATATTGTTTATATACAGAAATATCAACTCCCTCAGGAATCCAACTTACAAGCGGACAACCCAATTTTTCATTCAATTCAACCGTCACTTGCGAAGACGACACAAATACTTGATCCATTTTACATTTCCGGATAAAATCAATAATATTCGGTTGGTCTTTCGTCCATGCATCAAAGAAATAGGATTTTCGTTTTTTTCTGTTCAAGAATGCATAAGGATAGAATTTATTGAAATCTCCTCCCATCATTACGGCAAAATAAGTATCCTGCTTCTCTGATGAGTCAAAGACAAAAAGTTGAGTAAGTATTTTAGTAAACTGTATCCCTATTTTTTTAGCAATTACATCCAAATAATAGAATGGGAGAAACCAGCATTGAGAACCCCGTTTCACAGCCCTTATGTCGCTATCGGTAAGAATTGCTTTCTCAAATTCTTCTATTACGTCTTGCGAACAGTGACTAATTGGACGAATACGTTTGTTTATTAAATACATAATTATATAATTACGAATGATTTAATATTTTATTATTTGTTTTTTGGACAATCTGATAACTGATCAAAGGCAACAGAAAAGTAACCGGATTCAGAAGATTTGCCGCGAAAAACGAATCGCCAATGGTCAGAATTAAATAGAGAAATGAAAAAAAGGCGTAACGATTTTCTCTTTTTTTATAGAAGAAAACCATTAGATATAAGAACAATAAGAGATACAAAAATGTTCCTAAATAACCAAAGCGTAGAATCAAAGAGGAATAAGAAATATCGCCGGATTCCAATTGGGCGCGAGTGCCTGTTAGTTCTTCCAATAATCCAACTTTGAAATCAAACATTTTACCGACCATTTTAGAATCTTCAGGGATCAATCCGGCTCCAAAAATCATTGCACGGGGATGCTCTAACAGGTATTGATTTCGCTCCAACAGATGAAGTATTCTAAAGGTGAAAGTCGCTTCCATATTTTCCATATCGAAATCTGTTTCTAAAACATTACCCGACACTACAGCCTCCACATCCGAATACGTTCTCGAATGGATAAACTTATATCCCAAAAAAACAACAACAAACAACATGACAACAGAGGCAGCGGCTATAAAGTAAATTTTTTTCAAACGAGGTAAACTGACTGCATACCCAACAATTACCGATATAATAAGACAACCCAGCAAACTTCGATGAAATGCACCCAATAACGCTGCCGTAAACAAAATCATAGTCAAATATTTTGGAATACCTTTCAAGGGATTATGATATAAAGCCATAAATGTAAAGAAAAAAAGCATATCCGGTTGATTGTAAAAGCGGGGAACCTTGTATCCAAAAATCCAAAAATGTCCTTTTCCGGTTTCTATCAAAATTTCTTTATCAACGACGATTTGTAAAAGAAAAAGAACAGCCGTAAATAAAGCAACAAAAAACAAACATTTTAAAAGCATTTCCAATGATTCTTTTTCCAAATGTCTGAATACAAAATAAGCGATCCAAAAAAATTGATACCGGCAAGTACGCAGAATCTCTCCCCACCCTAATCCCAAAGCAAATTTGCTGTAAAAAATACAGATAATCAGAAATGAAGCGAATATGAGAAGGTATTTCGTAAAATGATCCTTTTTGAAATAACCTTTATTATACAGACCTTCGATGGCGACGATTCCAATTATTATCAAAAAAGCGTAATCGCTGCCCTTAGATATAAATGCAAACTTGGTTATTTCTTCAGGGAGCAAATTAAATCCGGAAGTGATGAAAAAGAAAAACAACAGCAAAGCCAAAATTTTATAATTTCGGAGATATAGAAAAATAGCAATTAGTGCAATTCCGATAAAAATCATGATTCTCTATTTATTCCAAATTCCGGTTGCTTTGTTATTAATTAATTTACTCAACTGCATAGGAGCCCAAATCATTCGTGGAATATAGACGATGACCGGAGCAAGTACAATTCCGGGCGCTTTCCAATGATGACCTAACCATAAGGCTAAGGGAATAATCAAAAGCATTTCTGCAATCGAACTGTACATTTGTAACTTTATCTTTCCAATTCCGTTGATCGGAAAAATACAAATATTTAACCAACAAGTAGCAGTGGTGTATAAACATACTGCGGCAGATAATAAAAATGTAATGTTTAATATATTACTGTCTTCTTGCATCCAATAATTAACCCAAGCATAGTAAATCACAGGCGATAATACAAGCAAAATCAACTGAAAAATGAACGCATATAAAAAGAAGCGATATAGTCTATAGATAGAATTTTGCATCCATTCAAAATCTTTTTTTGTGTAAGCGTCCGTAAATGAACTCCAATAAGGCAAAACAATAATTGCCATCACGTTAAGCATTAATGAAAATAATTTAAATGATGTATAATAATTTGTTACTTCAACCGGATTGGTTATTCCCTGTATTAAGATTATTAAGGTCTGATTAACGACAAGAAAAGCAAAGCCCGGAATAAAAAATTTAAGTCCTAAATTCATCATCGACTTCGCTAAATGAAAGTCAACGTTCTTAAAAGCAGGACGCCAAACTTTGTATCGCTTATTGAATAAAATAATATTGGAAATAATAAGAACAACAACCGGAACAAATCCGGTTACCAATCCCAATGATATTAACGACGGAGCAACGGTTTTTGATAGGATAAAAATTCCAATCAGAGTGAATATTTGCCCCAACATATCTATAAAAGAACCAATGGCCGGCTTTTGATCGGCAGTAACCACAGATTTCAGTAAACTAAAAACAAAGGTAAAACAAAACGAAACGATCAATATCCAAATCAAACCAAAAACTTCCTGATAATAATCCGGAGATATGTTCATCTTTTCAAATATCCAATTCCAATTTAAAAGCGGGTTTAGTATGCAAAATAGAATGAATACAAACACGCAGATAATGCTCATAATGGTATAAGTCGAACTAATGTACTTTTGAGCCAATTCCATGTTGCCCAATGCTTTTGCTTCTGCCACCTTATTTTTCATCCCATTGCCCAAACCAATGTCAAATAAGTTAAGCCACAAAATCATCGAATACACGGTTAGCCAAATACCATTTCTTTCCGAGTTTACATAATTAATTGTTAAAGGAACTAATATCAATGAAACAAGAATAGTTACCCCTTTAATAGCAAAAGACGCAACCACATTTTTTTTGGTCAGGATTGTTCGTTCATGTCCTTCGGTAAAAAAAATGAATATTCTTTTCTTGATGAAACGAATCATTGTTCTTTTCTTCTACGTATATGTTTGTTAATCAATGGAAATCCTAAAATTGCAATTGCCGGAAACAGAATGCCTCCCAAAAACAGGGTGGTTATACCCACTTTCAAAAGATTAGGTTCGACCGGTTTGTTAATGATATAAGGTTCATCAATCAACTTTAACTTAGGCAGTAGCGACACTCCTTTTACTCCTGTTTCCTCCCGCATTTCCAATAAAAAAATGAAAACAGCTTGTTGTATTTCCTGTTCCCGCTTCAATTGAAGAAAATCTCTTTCTATTACCGGGATTTTCCCGATTTTGGTATTAATTTCCGATTCTTTTTTCTTCAATTCTCTTACGGTGATTTGCAGACCTTGTTTGAAATTATCGACTGTTCTTAAAAGCGCTTCCCGCTGAGATTCTACTTGATCGTCAAGTTGTTTCATTAAAATGCTTTGGGCTCCGTTCTTTTTAAACATTTCATTTCTACTGATAAGCAATTCATTGTACTTGCCTACCACTTCCGCCATTGCTGGAGTCGCTAAATTCGGATTAAGCGGAAACAATGAATATTTATTCTTTTCATCCTTTACGAAATCAACGAGTAAATCCATCATTCCCATTTGTGATTCTGCTTCCAACAATTCGGGTTGCAATGCTCCGCTAAGCGTAAGGTAATATTTCACATCAGCTTCTATATCTGTTAGACTGTATTGATTTTTAAAATTCTGAATGGCATGATCCGCTCTCAACAAATCTTCACTGACCAATCGCAGCCGCTCATTGATAAAAGCACTTGTGCTATCAGTTACAATATTTTTGTCCGATTCCCATTCCGTATTGTAGGTTGAAACCATTTCGTTCAAGATTATTTTTGCCAAGTTTGGATTTTCAGTGTTCATACTGATTTGAATCAAATCCGACGTCTTCTTTTCAAAATCTACATCAATTATTTTACGGTAAATCTGTGTCATATAATCAAAATTGGCGTAAAAAACCTTAATTGTCATCGGATTTTTACTTTCATCGTAATAAGCCGATTTAGAAATAGTAAATGTCCCTAACGGAGTTTCTAACGCAGAAGGAAAAGTACTTACCTGATATTCTCCAATCACTTTTTTCTTGTTTTTGATTATTACATGGGTTTGGTTTTCTTTCAACTTTAACGTAAAAAGCACAGGACTGGTAATAGTATCTGAAACCACCTCAGCAACACTGATAATCAGCGGAGATTGATCATATAGATTCTCTTTGCTCAAGCCAAATAATTTTGATTTTTTGTAATCGAAGTTAAGCGCATATTTACGAACTATTCTTTTTACATATCCCTGAGAATTCATCTTGAGTGTTTCATCTTCAATGTTTTGCGAACCTCCTCTCAATCCCATTAAACTAAACATAGAATTGCTTTTCGATATTGAAGATCCACCCAGTAAAGATTCGTCATTCCGAAGACTGACTTGCGTCGTTACTTTCATTACAGGTACTTTTGTTTTCATATAAACAAAAGCCAAAACCACACAGATAGCCATACTGATAACAAAATAGTACCAATGCTTTAAACATAAATAAATGACGTCTTTTATTTGCTCTAATTCACTTTTATTCTCTTGTATATTCATAATGAATGTTGTTCTTAATATAGTTATTTTCTTAACAGGGAAACAACGGCAATGGTTGTTCCGGTAAGGACAGAGAGTGCGCTCAACAGCGTGCTATATACAGATAATTTATAACTGTTGGCAGTGCTGTACTTACTCTCTAATTGCCGTGTTTTATTTGGCGAAACGATTATCTTATCATTTTGCTGTAAATAAAAATAGGGCGAAGTAAACAAATCCGATGAAGTTAAATCGAACCAAATACGGTCAAGTGTGCCGTCATTATTTTCTCTGAGTAACAACACATTTTCTCGATCGCCCCAAATAGTTAAATCTCCTGCTGCTCCGATAGCATCCAAAATAGAAACTTTTTCTTGTTTCACAGGAAATGTCCCCGGCTTCAGAACTTCTCCCAAAACAGTAACATTGAATGATATGATTTTTAAACTGACTACCGGTTCATTGATATGATCGGAAAGCAACTTTTTTAGATGATCAATCGCTTGTGACTTGGTCAATCCTGCCAAAGGCACACGTCCAAAAACCGGATAGTTGACAGTTCCGTCGTGATCGACAAGGAATGTTTGAACAGAAATCGACTGTTGATAATCGGTTTCTCCCGGCGCTAAATAAGTCGTCATGGGAAGATTAAATTGAGCCACAGTAAGTTGATCCAAAACCGGAGCGGAAACCGTAATCATCAATTCATCGAATTTCTTGATGATCGGTTCGTATGCTGCCAAATCACTTATCATCCGAATATTTTGGTCGTCCATTTTCAAATCTTGAAAATAAGCAATATTTTTCGGCGGAGTCATACATGAAAATAAGAAAACCGGTAAAATGAAAATAAGTAAAATCTTTAACTTCATTATTAAAACTGTTATGTGAATGTAACAAAGAACTTTTATAAATTAAACGTGTAAACCGGATAAATCGTATATGTTTTTAGATTTAATTTTCTTTTTTAGCTAAATCTTTTTTATGATTCTACAAGTAATGCTTTTTTTTGTACTTTTGTGTTGTGCAAAGCATTCCTTTTCATATTAATTATTTACTCACGCAACACGATTGTGTGATCGTACCGGGCTTGGGAGCATTCGTTATTTCCTTATCTGATAAGGAAATAACAAAGCGATGGGGAATTTTGTCACCTTCGGTATTTTCTTTAAGATTTAATTCTGAGTTAAAACAAAGCGATGGTCTGCTGGCTAATTCCATTGCAAAAGAAGAAAAGAGTTCTTATCCGGAAGCCGGTCTGCTGATAGAAAAATATGTAAATGATGTATTACAATCCTTGAATGAAGGGAAAGAAGTGAAAATTCAATGGGTAGGAAGTTTGTATTTGAGAGATGATAAAATACTTTTTCATCCGGCGCGAACGCTAAGTTGTAATGCTTCTAATTATGGATTGGCAAGTATTTCAATGCCCGGGGTGAAAGAACTTCAACAAAAACAAACAAACATCGCTCCTCCCAAAAAGAAGAAAAAAAAATTATGGGTTTCCTTTTTTTCGAGGTGATAAATAAAACAGACTAAGCGAGATATCTCAACAGATCTTCTATACCTTATTGTACAAAGTACAATAAGTGTTTATATTCGGGTATTGTTAAATTTATTTTATTTTTTCCGTAGCTTTCTTCCTCGCTTCCGCATCGGTTTGAATATAATCATCCAATGACGGCGAAGCAATAAACGAAACTTCTTCCATCGTCTGTTCGATAATTTCACTCATTGCCGGAAAACCGATTTTGTCTTCTAAAAATCCGGCTACTACAATTTCATTCGCTGCATTGAGTACGCAAGGCATATTTCCACCTTTTTGAACTGCCCTGTATGCCAATTCCAAACAGCGGAATTTATTTCTATCAGGTTCTTCAAACGTCAAAGACGGGTATTGACTGAAATCCAAGCGTTCAAAATCAGAATCAATCCGCATCGGATAGGCTAAGGCATACTGAATCGGCAGACGCATATCGGGCAAACCCATCTGCGCTTTGATGGAAGAATCACGGAACTGTACCATCGAATGAATGATCGATTGGGGATGCACAACGATTTGGATTTGTTCGGTAGTCAAACCAAACAGCCACTTGGCCTCGATCATCTCAAAGCCTTTGTTCATCAGGGTTGCCGAATCGATGGTGATTTTAGCGCCCATGTTCCAGTTGGGATGTTTCAACGCTTCCTTTGAGCTTACGTGCGCTAATTGTTCTTGCGAAAAAGTACGGAAAGGCCCTCCGGAAGCCGTTAAAATTATTTTCTCGATGGGATTATTCGACTCTCCCGCCAAGCACTGAAAAATGGCAGAATGTTCCGAATCGACAGGCAGAATAGGGACTTGTTTTTCCTCCGCTAAGCGGGTAACCAATTCTCCGGCCACTACCAGCGTTTCTTTATTTGCCAAGGCAATGGCTTTTCCTGCACCGATAGCGCTCAAGGTCGGTTTCAATCCGGAATAGCCGACCATTGCCGTTAATACCATTTGAACAGGTTCTGCCTGAACAACCTGCGACAAGGCGTCTTCCCCCGCCCAAACCTTTATCGGCAAATCATTCAAGGCTTCTTTAAGACGGGAGTACTTTTGCTCATCGGCAATAACCACCATTTCCGGCAAAAACTCCCGTGCCTGCTTAATCAGCAATTCCACATTCCGGTTGGCGGTGAGCGCATAGACTTCAAACAAATCCGTATGACTGCGGATCACGTCCAAGGCTTGAGTTCCAATAGATCCGGTTGAACCCAAAACGGCTATTTGCCTTTTGTCGGAATGCATCAGTTAAATTTTATGTATTCGCGGGGATCGACCGCTTTTCCTTTGTACCACAACTCAAAATGAAGATGATCGCCGGTCGATAAACTTCCCGTATTTCCCACCAATGCAATCACTTCTCCGCTATCTACTTCTTCGCCTGTTTTTTTCAATAGAAGTTCATTGTGCTTATAAACCGAAACATATCCGTTGGAATGTTGAAGATGAATGACGTATCCGTAGTTGGCATCAAATCCGGCAGAAATAACCGTTCCTTTCAATGTGGCCAAGACCGACTCTTTCGGTTTTGCTGCGATGTCAATGCCGAAATGGTTTTCCTTGGCATTAAATTCCGAAGAAACCACACCTTTCACAGGTTTGTAAAAAAATAAATTATCTAAATGAACAGAGGGTGTTTGTGAAATGACATTCAGGTTGTATCTCTCTTCTTCTTCATAATTACGGATAAATTCCGCAGTTTGTTTTGATTTTTCAATATTGAGATTGGAATTATCCAAAACAGTATCTCCTCTGCGAACTTCATCGATCGGCATATCCCCTCGTAAAATGGCGCTCACATTGTTCAGATATTGCGATTGAATCATTAATTTCTGTTGGAGCGAATCGGTTCTTAATGCATTATCAATCATTATTTCACGAACTTCCGAGTCAAGATACCCCGGCAAATAGTTACGGATAGGTGTTATGATAATAACAATGGAAGTAAGCGCAATTAAAATAGCAACAAAAACAGCCACTGTCATCAAACCGGAAAGCCTCGACAGCCGCAACGTAAATACTTCTTCCAATGTATTTTCATTCAAAAAAGACAGCTTGTATTTGAAGCGCATCTTTTTCCAAAACGCTACTTTTCTTGAAATGTCGCTCATTCGATAATTAATTCATTTAACAGCCGTTGGCATTTTCCCCATTGATCTATAATGTATAACATATAGCGAACATCGACGCCAATGCATCTTTGTACTTCCGATTCAAAAGCAATATCTCCGCTCATAGCTTCCCAGTTTCCGTCGAAAGCAAGTCCCAGCAGACGTCCTTTGCCGTCAAAAATCGGACTACCCGAATTCCCGCCGGTAATATCGTTGTCGGTCAGAAAGTCTATATTAATATCTCCCGATCCGTTACCGTAGCGTCCGAAATCTTTCTTCCGTAACAATTCCAATATTTCCGGCTGTACGTGAAATTCAAAATCATTTTCCACATATTTTTCAAAGATGCCTCTCGTGGTCGTGAAATATTTATACCAAGCGCCGTCGTAAGGCACATATCCGCCCACACTTCCGTAGCTCATCCGCATCGTTGAATTGGCGTCGGAAGGAAAATTCACTTCCGGTTTCATTTCCTGTAATCCGGCGAAAAACAAACGTTCGCCTTTAAGAATATCGTAACGGCTTTTCATCATCTCATCCCGGAAAGAAGCCTGCGCCTTTTGTACTGATAATGCCAATTGAATAGCCGGATCTTTTTCAAGATTCTTGGCTTTCTTAGGATTTAACAGAACTTCTTTTAACTTATCCGGATAAGGAACAATTGATTCTTTGAATATATAAGCGGCATAGTTCTCATAATTTCCTTTGAATTTTTTATCTATCTCAGCATAAATATCCGGAAGATTTTTAGAGGGAATCCGTTCTCTCACAATCCGGAGCATAGCCGCCAAAACTTTTTCGTCAAGAGCAGGTTCATAATCTTTATATGCCGGAAGCAATCGTGTTTCAAAAAATGCCGCCGGATCATTTATATTTTCTACGTCAATATTAGCAAGTGTAGCATAACGGATGATTTCTGCTCCGCCGCCGAATGCTTCGGTCAGGTAAGTGACAATGCGCTGAGTTTCATTGGTTGAAGTAAAGGCATTTTCTAACAAACGAAGTGCATCACCATACTGTATTTTTTTATTGGGATTCGCATTCAACCAACTCCGAAATTCCTGTTCAAGCGCCTGCCTGCGTTCAACCACATGCATACGTTCTATTCCCCGATTCATACCGATGGAGTTTTTCCAATAATTGGTGCTACTCGAAAATTTGGACGCATATTTAATTCTGATGGCTTCGGATTCCTCCATAGCTTCTTTCCAGATTCCCTGTTTGATTCCTCTAACCTCAATACGCGGATCGTTGGCGCTTTCAACACGCTGTACGACTCCCCAAGAACTTAAATAGCGGTTGGTTCGCCCCGGATATCCGATGGTCATAGCATAGGAATCTTCGCCGTAACCTTCAACAGATACTTTAGAAAAGACTTTGGGTTTATAAGGAACATTCTCTTTTTGATACCCGCGCTTTTTATCCGGATTGGTATAGGCGCGGAAAACACTGAAATCGCCCGTATGGCGGGGCCACATCCAATTGTCGGTATCCGCCCCGAATTTACCGATCGATGAAGGAGGAGCAAATACCAAGCGCACGTCGGTTACTTCTTCGTAAATATTCAAATAATAGGCATTGTTGGCAAAATACGCATTGATTCGCGCTATCAGCGATTGGCCCTGATTGGCATGTTCTCTAACCAATTTATTGGAAATTTCGTCAATCTTCGCTGTGCGCTCCTCTTCCGTCATATTATCTTTTACCTCTGCAAGTACTTCTGCGGTAACATCCACCGTTTTTATCAGGTAATATACCGACAGGTTCGGAATCGGGAGTTCTTCTTCAAAACTTTGGGCTACAAAACCATCGCGCAGGTAATTGTGTTCGACAGAACTCTGTGACTGAATAGCGCTGTACCCGCAATGGTGATTGGTGAAAATCAATCCTTTTTCCGATACGGTGATACCGGTACACCCGCCTCCAAAAATCACAACTGCATCTTTCAACGAAGGCTGAGCGGCATCGTATAACTGTTCGGGACTCAGTTGAAATCCCAACTCCCGCATTCGTTTCCAATTGGCTTCATTCAACCGGTTCAACATCCACATACCTTCATCGGCATATATGAACGAACACAAACACAGGAAAATAATCAGACTTGCAAATCTTTTCATATTTTTTTATTTTTTAAACGCATACATCTACCAAAAAATTATATAAAGGTTGCAGC
>Ga0082212_10005210_pt1 | contig 17797 bp, 14 predicted proteins | sample TergutNt197P3_FD_71548 | JGI IMG/M metagenome (GOLD analysis project Ga0082212, IMG submission 71548) | Neocapritermes taracua P3 segment gut microbial communities from Petit-Saut dam, French Guiana - Nt197 P3 | ecosystem: Host-associated > Arthropoda: Insects > Digestive system > Gut ... | reverse complement strand
TTGTTGTTTATAAATCTATATATTTATTCTGAAAATTGTAATAAAACATTCACACTGCAAAGTTAGGGTGGAAAATAATACCTGTCAATCACCCAAAAGGGTGAAAAATCAGTTGAGCATAGGTATATCTTGGCGCATTTTTAATCACCTTGCACCTTTACGTTTAAGTAAATCCGCAATTCCATTATGGCCTTGACTATATGCCACCATTAATGCACTCCTTTCTCCACTTGCTTTTGCGTTCATATCTGCACCATTTTCCAATAATACTTCAACGGTTTTAATATGACCACCAAGAGAAGCCACTATCAGTGAAGTAGCGTTATTGTTGGCTTTGGCATTAACATTGGCGCCATTTTCTAATAATATTTTTACAATTTCAGTTTGACCTTCATACGATGCCAACATTAATGCCGTATTTCCATCATTCGCTCTATCATCTACTTTGGCTCCGTTTCTCAATAAGAGTTTTACGGTTTCCGTATATCCAAAACGAGATGCCATCATCAAAGCTGTTACCCAATCATTATCTTTTGCATTCACATCTACATTGTTTTCTAACAAGATTTTTACGCTTTCGGTATTTGAAACTGCTGCACACATCAATACTGATAATCCACTGTCAGTCTTTGCATTTACGTTTGCACCTTTTAAAATCAGCTGTCTTGCTAATTTAGCATCACCATTCCCTACAGCCTGAAACAATTCTTCAGGTTTCGGCTTACTTTTCAAAAAATCAAATAATCCCATTTCTTTTCTTATTTTTTATGCTCCTTACGGAGCGGTTAATAAATCATTTCACGCTGCAAAGTTAGGGTTAGAAATAATGCTTGTCAATCACCCAAAAGAGTGAAAATATATTATCTTTGCAGCTAAAATAAAATAAGTATATATGAAATCGTATCGAAAAGAATTGTGGTTCAACACACCGACTCGGCGTGCATTTATCAATATCACGCCGGAAATTAACGCCTGTTTGACGGAGAGCGGAATAAAGGAAGGTTTTGTATTGACGAATGCCATGCACATTACGGCAAGCGTATTTATCAACGACGATGAAAGCGGCCTACACCACGATATGGATGTGTGGTTAGACCGCTTAGCGCCCGAAAAACCATGCAGTCAATACCGTCACAATACGTTTGAAGACAATGCCGATGCCCATTTGAAGCGATCCGTAATGGGACGGGAAACGGTAGTTGCCATTACCAACGGCAAATTGGATCTGGGTACTTGGGAACAAATTTTTTACGGAGAATTCGACGGAAAGCGACGAAAAAGAGTACTGATAAAAATTATTGGTGAATAATGTGAATATTTATGACGCCAAATAGTTGTAAATTATGTTAGTAATAATATAAATAATAGTTACCTTTGTGATTAATATAAACTTAATAATATACACATGAAAAAATCAGTTATTCTATTGTTATCAATTACCATAACGTTGGTATGTAACGCACAAACATCTTTGTGGCAAGGTAAAGGACGCATCGTTATCAGTTGCGATGGAAATGAACACGATAATGATGATTGGTCGGCAACTCCATTATCACTTGCCCTATTGGCTTCTCAAGGATTGCAAGACGACCTGACACTCTATGTATATAGCGACCACGTATGGGGCAGCAGTTATGAAAGACAGCTTGTCTATGGTTTGAATGCATATGAACAAATGGAACAGAGCGCTCTTGGCGGACAAAAATGGTTTGATTTCAAGAAAACAAATTTTATCTGTGCTGTCGATGATCCCGAAGCGGCCTATAATGCTATCCGAGATGAAATAAACAAATCTTCGGCAAATAACCCTTTGTTCCTTATTGAAGCAGGCCCTATGCAGGCAGTGGGTGAAGCAATTAACAGAGCTGACAAAAATAAACTGCAATATGTAACGCTGATTACCCACTCCAAGTGGAATGATGAACATTCCGATAAGCCTTACAACTGGGAACGTCACTCCGGATGGACATATGAGCAAATAGAGGAACAATTCAGCGCTCCTGAAAAAGGAGGATTAAAATGCGTACACATTTTAAATCAAAACGGAGGTTCCGATTATACCGGAATATTTGTTAATCGCATTGAATTTGAATGGCTGAAGACATCGAATTATAAAGATAAGGCGCCTTACTATCAGAGAGGTAGTTGGGATTGGTTATATTCTCGATTATATTTGTATATTGATTGTAGAGGAGGATTGATTTTTGACGCTTCCGATGCCGGAATGGTGGTTTATTTATTAACCGGAATTGAAAAAACGAATGCCGATATCGTTCGCCAACTAATGGAGAGAAATTAAGTCCGGTAAAAGTTCCGGGTATCCGTTACCAACAGACATTGTTGAAAACAATATGCGGAAGAAAGAATTTTTCAATTTTTCCTTCCGCATTGACACAAAAAATAGAAAAAACAGCGGTTTTTACAACTGATTTCTACTTACTCAACCACCGCAGATAAGCGAAGTCCATTCGATGAGGCAGTGCTTTGTTGTCGGGATAAATTCGCAATCCGTATTTGAATGTTCCGGCTTCGGGAACGTGCAAGTCAAGTGCATAATACACTTTCGTTCCTTCGGTTTTTACGATATTCATCGCATATATTTTGACGACATCCGTATGAGTCGCCGAATCGGTATGTAACCGTACAACCTCCGCACCTATATCGCCATTGACATTGTGTTTATCCAATACCAAAGAAACTTTTACGATGTCGCCAATTTCAATCTTATGATTATACAGTTTTTCTTCGTAATCAATTTCAATTACTTCGATTGAATCCCAATGAGCGGCTACGTTTTCTTTCCATTGCGCCAATTCTTTTGCTAAGGCAAAGGAATCTTTTACCAAACTTTGTGAACGGCCGGCTAATTTGCTGTAGAAACGATTGATGTAGTCGTCAAACATACGCTTGGTGGTGTAATGCGGCGCTATTTGTGCAATGGAATTTTTAATATACTGAATCCATTCGGGAGAATGTCCTTTGCTATTCTTGGCATAATACAAAGGAATGACTTCGTTTTCCAACATAGAATAAATAGTTGCAGCATCTAACTGATCTTGAAACTGTTGATTGTCGTAAGTCCGTTTATCGGTCAATGCCCAACCGGCTCCTTCGCGATAGCCTTCATACCACCAGCCGTCCAATACGGAAAAGTTCAACACGCCGTTCATTTCCGCCTTTTCACCGGAAGTTCCCGATGCTTCCAAAGGACGAGTCGGAGTGTTTAACCAAATATCTACTCCTGAAATCAATCGCTTTGCCAAACGCATATCGTAGTTTTCGAGGAATATGATTTTACCCAAAAATTCGGGACGACGGGATATTTCGACAATGTGTTTAATCAAACCTTGTCCGCCTCCGTCGGCAGGATGCGCTTTACCGGTGAAGATGAATTGAACCGGATAGTTCGGATTATTGATGATTTTCGACAGACGTTCCAAATCGGTAAACAACAAATGGGCGCGTTTGTAGGTGGCAAAACGACGTCCAAACCCAATCAACAAGGCATTCGGATTGATTTTTTCAAGTATGGAAATCACTTTCGAAGGGTCGCCCTGATTTTTCAACCAGTTGTCTTTGAACGATTCGCGTATATGGTTCACCATACGCTTTTTCAAAGTCATACGGATATCCCAAATCTCTTCATCATCGACCGCATAGATTTTTTTCCATATTTCGGGATTGGATTGGTCGCGGTAGAAATTAGCATCAAAATGTTTTTCGTAAAAGCGCCGCCATTCCGAAGCCGCCCACGTAGGCATGTGAACGCCGTTGGTTACGTATCCGACATGCAGTTCCGGTGCAAAATAGCCTTTCCATATCGGAGCGAACATCTTTTTAGAAACTTCACCATGCAACAGACTGACGCCGTTTGCTTCCTGACAGGTGTTCAAAGCAAATACGCTCATGGAAAATTTTTCGTTACTCCCCGGATGGGTGCGTCCCATATCCATAAATTCCTGCCACGATATTCCCAAGCGCTTGGGAAACTGTTCCATATATTTACTGAGTAAAGGTTCTTCAAAATAGTCGTGTCCTGCGGGAACAGGCGTATGGCAAGTATATAAAGCAGAAGCCCTTACTATTTCTAAGGCTTCATTGAAATTCAAACGGTCGTTTTGAATATAATCCACCAAACGCTGCACGTTGATGAAGGCGGCATGTCCTTCGTTGCAATGAAAAACCTGTTTTTTAATTCCCAATTTATTCAAGAGCAATATCCCTCCGATGCCCAGCAGGTATTCCTGTTTGAGTCGGTTTTCATTATCTCCTCCGTATAGCGTATGCGTAATGCCGCGATCCCAATCGCTGTTCAAATCTGTATCCGTATCCATAAGATACAACTTAATTCGTCCCACATTTACTTCCCATACATAAGCATATACATGAAAATTATTATAAGGCACTTCCAACACCACCGGTTTTCCGTTAGCGTCCATCAACTGATTGATAGGCAGTTGTTCAAAACGTTGGGCTTCGTAGTTGGCAATCTGCTGACCGTCCATCGACAGGGTTTGGGTAAAATAACCATGCCGGTAGAGGAAGCCGATAGCCGTTAAATCGACATTCATATCGCTTGCCTCTTTGATGTAATCGCCTGCCAATACGCCCAAACCACCCGAATATATTTTCAGAATGTTAGTTAATCCGTATTCCATGCTGAAATAAGCAATCGTAGGTACATCTTTCCGTACAGGTTCTTGCATATAGGCTTTGAATTTTGCATACACCTGCCGGATTTTATCCATCATTATGTCGTCTTTGGTGATAGATTGCAAACAACTTTGGGAGAGTCGCTGCAGAAAAAGTACCGGATTACCTTCGGTTTTATTCCATAGTTCTTTATCGAAACCGGAAAACAATTCGGTTGCTTCATAATTCCATACCCACCATAAATTATAAGCCATTTCTTCAAGGATTTTCAATTCTTGAGGCATTTTGGAATAGATGTTGCTTTCAACCCAAACCGGTTCGTTGGTGTAATTCGTTTTAATCTTCATATCTTATCTTTTTTGTTTATTTTTAAATGCGATTGTATATGCTTCTAAGTAGTATTCAATAAAATGCGACCAATCTGCCTTCTGTGCCAATGCCTGTGCAGCATCGCGAATGGAGCGGACTTGTATGGGCATTAATTGAGAATAAGCGATGATGCTTTCTTTTATTTCTTCTGCTACTTCGCAGTAGTTTGTATCGGTTCGTTCAATGATTTTCACGCCTTGATTCCAGTCCTCACCGGAAGCGCCTTCTGCCTTTGCCCACAGTCCGAAACCCGCCAGATTGGTGGTAATTGTCGGTACACCGAACGCGATACTTTCCAAAGGGGTATATCCCCAAGGTTCGTAATAAGAGGGAAATACGGTCAAGTCAAACCCGATAAGCAAGTCATAATAAGAGAGATTGAATATTCCGTCACTTCCGGTCAAATAAGAGGGAGCAAATATCAACTTTGTCGAATGTTCTTTTTGATTGGTAAAATCTAAATAAAGCAGGTGGCGGCAGATTTTATCTTCTTCCGGGAAGTTCAAGTCATGCGTGTAATACGGATTCGGCAAAGGCAGTTGAGGTATTCCTTTCTTTCTCAGTCGATTTTGCAAATCTGTCCGCGGACCGTTTATCCAAGCCGGCACCGAGATGTAGGCGATTACAGGCTTTTGAGGATTCGCCAACCGAACCCTGTTCATCGCTTCGATGAAAACGTCAATTCCTTTGTTTTTATATTCATAGCGACCGCCAATTGCAATTAACAAAGCATCTTCCAAAATAGGTTCGCCCGTTAATTGGCTTGCCACATGAACCAGGGTTTCGCGAGCCGTTTTTCGTTTGGTTTCCGACTCCGCCCCGAAAGGAACAAAGTTAAATTCAAATCCGTTGGGGGTTACAATATCAGGATATTTTCCCAACAATTGCCGACATTCAACGGCAGTTAGTTCGCTGACGGTTGTGAAACAATCTACGTGGCAAGCGGTTTGTTTTTCAAGTGAATGTTTAGCCTCCATGTTCAACTCCCGCGCCATTTGGTCGCCGTTGTAACTCGTTAGTTGATCATATAAAGGCTTATTGTTTCCGCAAATCGAACGACCAATGGAAGTGGCATGTGTAGTGAAGACCGTAGCGACAGCCGGAACGTGTGCCTGCAAGTATAACGCCGCCATTCCCAACATCCACTCGTTGAGGTGAGCGATGACATTCTTGTCGGACAGTTTCAGATAATTATGGAGGCTTTCGATAACCAATCCGGTGGCATAAGCAAACATACAGGATTCGTCATAATCGCCGTAAGCGGTTATAGAATCAACCTTGAATTTCTCCCACATCTCGAAATAAAAAGCGTCTTTTATTGCGTAATAAGGCTGAAAATCAATCAATATAACGATTGGTCTTCCGGGTATATTCCACCGCCCTACCCTCACGTTCAGATTTTCTTTTTCTATGGCGTGTTTCCTCCAGCCTTTCAGCAAGTTTTTATTTTCGATAAAATCGGGATTATTTGATTCTTTCCATAAATCCGGACCGATAAAAATGATTTTATCCGGGAAAAGCGCTTGAAGCGTTTTTGCACGTGTAGATAATACCGTGTAGATTCCGCCAACCTTATTACAGACCTCCCATCCGGATTCAAAGATGTAATCCGGTTTTACCTGCTTTATTTCTGCCATAGACCTTCTGTTCAAACTGAGGTGCAAAGGTACAAAAAATATTGTTTCTAAGAAACGATTAAATTTCAAAAACAGTAGATGATAGAATAGAATTGAAATTTCGTAATTGTTTTCGTATCTTTGTGCCATGATTTGAAAAAGATTTAGAAATGATTAGATTGAAACAATATGAAGATGGATTAAAAACTTCATTGCATGATTGTACCCGAATGAAAAAAACGATTCTGACGTTGATTGTTGTAATTGCTAATCTTTGCGTGATTACTGCGAAAGACAGGGTAATTAATAATCCAGTATATGAATTTAATAATACAGGAATAACGCATGTTACGAAAATTGAATTAGGCGGAAAAGAAACACGCCTCCATGTTCATGAGATTATTCCCAATTGGTGGGTTAAATTCCCTAAAACATCCTATATTGAAGATTGCGCTACCGGTAAACGTTGGCAGGCGACGGGTATTATCAACGGAGAATTTGACAAGGAAATTTATATGCCCGAATCAGGCGATTCAACTTTTGTTTTGATTTTTCCACCCTTAGACAAATCGGTTACCAAGATTAATTTATGCGTGGATGATGAAAATGATAAGTCTTATAATTTCGATGATGAAAATAAAAAGTATGCTATTTTCGGTATATCATTGGACCCGAAAGCCAAACCTCGCAGCAAAGAAATTCCAATTGAGGTTATGCAGTGGATTGATGATGAATTGGCAAAAAGCAAGAGAAAAACGCTTATGGATTTCAACGCCGGCGAATTTTTCGCCACAGATACCGCCCGATTAATCGGTTATATCAATGGCTATGACCCTCGCGCCGGATTTTCTACGGGAATGATTTATGCCAAAAATGTAATCACAAGAGAGGATTTTCCTGTAGTCGTTCAAATTCACGAAGACGGACGTTTTGAGGCTGCGATTCCAATGAATTATCCTGAATATATGGATGTCATCTTTAATCGTTCTTATATTAATTTTTATACCCAACCCGGACAAACGCTTGCCATACTGTTGGATTGGGAAGCTTTCACAATGGCAAACCGGTTATGGATTTTTTCATATAAACCCAAGAATACCCGGTATCAAGGTGTAAGTGCGAATATCAATAACGAGTTATCCGCTTTTAAATCACAATTGCCCGCACTGCCTTTCGGGAAATTTTTTAATGAAATGGATAGCAAAAATCCAAATGAATTTAAATCATTTTATGAAGAATGTATGTCGGATTATTCAACAGCCTACCAAAGGCTATTGGAAACAGAAAAACTTTCCGAACAAACGAAAACTATCCTGAAAAATAATTTTCAGATGATGTATGTAAGTTATTTGTTTGACTATGAAATGAGAAGCAGAATGAGAGACGAATCGCCCATTCAATTACCGCTTGATTTCTATGATTTCTTACAGGATATTCCAATGAATAACAAGGAATTGTTATCAACACCGAATTTTAGTACATTTATCAATCGTTTTGAATATTGCCAACCTTTTGATGCGCAATATAAAATCTACGTGGCAATGAGACCTGAAAAAAGTTATGAACAATATTTGTTTGAAGAATTGAATATTCAGAAAACACCGGAAGATGAAGTTTTTTTTCTCATGCAGGACTCCATATACATTAAGCTTAATTCTCAGTACATTACGAATGAAGAAAAGAAAAAATTAAGGGAAGAATGGGATAATGTATTTGAAAATTTCGAAAAAAGGTATGAACAACATTATGAAACCTATGAAAAGAAGTATGTGGATGTAGTTAAAACACTCACACAGGAAGAAATAGGGCTCGGAATGTGGCAAATCAAAGATTCTGTTTACACCAACGAATTAAAGCTAATGCCGGGAATTGTATATGACGTAACCAAAATCCGAACATTAGATAATATATTTAAAGTAACGTTTAACGATAATAAAGAAGAAGCATGGAATTATTTAGCTGCCCTGACTTCCGATATTCCTGAATCGTTTTTAAGAAAAGAAGCGGACAGGCTTTTCCGGAAAAATTTTCCGGAAGTTGAACGGACGGCTTACGAACTTCCCGATACTCCTGAGGCACAAATCTTCAAAGAACTGATAGCGCCTTTCAAAGGTAAAGTTTTGTTGGTTGATTTTTGGGCGACAACTTGCGGACCTTGCGTTTCCAATATCAAACAACAAAAAGAACTTCGGAAAAAATACAGAGACAGCCCGGATATGGCTTTTATTTTTATCACTTCCGAAAGCGAATCGCCTGCAGGCGCTTACAATAATTTTGTGGAAGAACAGGAATTAATCCATACCTACCGGCTCAATGCCGACCAATACCGTTATCTGCGCCAACTGTTCCGCTTCAACGGTATTCCCCGTTATGTTCTTGTAGATGGGGAAGGTAATATATTGGATGATAATTTTATTTCTCATAACATTGTACATAAGCTAAACGAACTCTTTCCGCACGCTTTATAAATTGGTTGTATGCAAAAATTATATACTTATTTACTTAAAAAATTAGGGTGGAAATCTGTCTTGGTGACTGAAATTCCCGATAAATGCGTGCTGTGTGTAGCGCCTCATACCAGTAATTGGGATTATGTTATCGGTATGCTTTTTTATAAGTCAATCGGCGGCAAGCCGCACGTTTTGATGAAGAAAGAATGGTTTTTCTTTCCTTTGGGCTTTCTGCTGAAATCGGCAGGTGCGGTTCCTGTCGATCGGAAAAAACGAACTTCGATTTCTGAGCAAATGGTGGAGGAGTTTCGTTTAAGAACGCATTTTAATTTGGCAATTTCTCCGGAGGGTACACGAAAGAAAAATGCCCAATGGAAAACCGGATTTTACTATATCGCTCTGAATGCCGGCGTTCCGATTGTTTTGGCTTACATGGATTATGCAAAGAAAGAAATCGGCTTTAAGAAAGTCTTTTATCCGACAGGAAACATCGAAACCGACCTCGAAACAATAAAAAATCATTATAAAGACGTACAGGCAAAGTACCCTCACAGATTTGCAAATAGATGATTCACAAAATGAGTTCACTCTTTTGTGAATATAAATAATAATTACTACCTTTGTGTCGATAAATAAAACGGTATGATTATATCTTTTGAAAAAGAATACTTGCGCGACTTGTACGAAACCGGCAAAACTGAGGACAAGAAATACCGCTTTCAACCCGAAATAGTACGAAAATACAGACGTTGCATTGATATACTCTTTGATGCAAGTGGAATAGAATCGTTGTATGCGATGAGCGCTTTGAATTACGAAGTTCTGAAAGGTGACAAAAAAGGTATCTCGTCAATAAGAGTAAACAAACAGTACCGGATTGAGTTTACCGTATCGGACAACGGGGTTGAGCCTGTTGCCACAATATGCAATATTATAGAATTGTCGAACCATTATAAATAAAAAGTACTATGATTCAAATTAAAGGGATTAACCCTCGCATGATAGCGAATAATCTTACTCCGTATGAACCGACACATCCGGGAGAAGTACTCAAAGAAGAAATTGAATATCGCGGTATTTCACAACGTAAACTTGCTAAACAGATGAATATTTCTTATTCGCTACTGAATGAAGTATTGAATTGCAAACGACCGGTTTTGATCGAATATGCTTTGCTTTTTGAGGCCGCATTAGGTATCGAAGCGGAAATGCTTATCAAAATGCAAGCACGTTATAATTTGCAAACTATCCGACAAAATAAATCCTGGTGTGAACGCCTTGAAAACGTTCGTAAAGTGGTGGCAGTTTTTTGATAGCATCTCAATCTTTGCGATTTTCGCAAAGAATATGAAGGAGAATTATCTCTATATTGTTTACTGTATCAGTAATAATTCGTAATTGATAACTGATAATAGATGAACGATCTAAAAATCAGCCTTGTTCAATCCGGCATCTTTTGGGAAGACAAAGGGCGGAACCTTGAACATTACGGAAATCTGTTGAAAAAACTTTCCGGCGAAAGTGATTTAGCCGTTCTGCCGGAAATGTTCTCCACCGGATTTTCGGTGCAGGCTTCGCATTTGGCGGAAACCAACGAAGGAATAACGATGCAAACCATACGCCGTTGGGCAAAGGAATACCGGTTAGCCGTATGCGGAAGTTTTTTGGCAAAAGACGATTCGGAACGAATATATAACAGGGGATTTTTCATTGAACCCAATGGAAACGACCGGTTTTGCGATAAACGCCACCTCTTTCGTATGGGAGGGGAAGACTTGCAATTCACCGCCGGCAACCGGATAGAGATTATTCCCTATCAAGGGTGGAATATACGGATGGTTATTTGTTACGACTTGCGGTTTCCGGTTTGGATCAGAAACCGGAAGAATGAATATGATATTCTGATATGTGTGGCTAACTGGCCGGACGCCCGCTCAAATGTGTGGCAAACCTTGTTGTCGGCTCGCGCCTTGGAAAACCAATGCTATGTGTGCGGAGTGAATCGAATCGGGAGGGACGGCGAATACATCAAATACCGGGGCGATTCGGTTTTAATTGACTTCAAGGGAAATGTGATACAGGAAACCTGCCCCTCTGAAGAATCGGTCGTTACCGGCATTCTTCAAAAAGACAGGTTGGATCGTTTCCGCAAACGCTTTCCGGTTTGGGCGGACGCTGATGATTTTGAAATCCTGTGTTGATTAAACCATCTTCTCGATATTCCACACAAAAGCGTGAATCCCTTGCTTTTCGGTTTCTATGTCCAATGCGTGGACTTTTTCCAGCAAATCATCGACTTTCTCGTCCGGAACAACTGTTAATATCGCAGAATTGAGCGTAGGCCAAGCGTGGCTGCCGTAGTGCGGATCGCTCCCTCTCTTACTGCCGCGTCCCTGCGCCTGATCCCACATAGTGAATCCGCGAATATTCATTTTATCGAGCATAGCAATCAGCCGCTCTTTGTATGCTTGATTGTAGGGTATAAATACTGCTTTCATTATTTATGAATTATGAATTATTAGACAACTGTGTCATTGCGGGCTTGACCCGCAATCCCCATTTTTTTTCAGGGGATCCCGCGTCAAGCTCGGGATGACAGTTTTATTTATAATTGTTTTCTATGTTTTCTTCTTTTCCACCATATTCCTACAGATCCAAAAATGGAATAGAGCGAGGGTACATACAACAAGGTCAGAAGGGTTGAAAATGTCAGACCGCCAACAATGGCAATACCCATCGGTTGCCACATAGCCGAACCTACTCCCCGCGACAAAGCCAAAGGAAGCATACCCAAAACCGTCGTGGCAGTAGTCATTAAAATCGGACGCAAACGGGAACGACCGGCAGAAACAATTGCCTTGTCAACCGACATACCCCGTTCCCTGTTCAAATTGGCATAGTCGATAAACACAATTCCGTTTTTTACCACGATACCAATTAGCATAACGATACCAATCATAGCCATTAAACTCAAAGTAGTGCCTGTCAAGAACAATGCCAGCATCACTCCTGCAATCCCGAATGTCAATGACAATATGATGATAAACGGATAAGTCAGCGATTCGAATTGCGAAGCCATAACAATATAAACCAACAGGATACACAAAAACATGATCAGATATAAACCTGAATTTGCCTCTTGTTGATCCACAACCGCTCCACCGATGGCAATCCCTATTTCGGAGGGAATTTTCTCTTCGCTACGCATTTCATCAATGACTTGATTTACGCCTTCTACAACCTCACTTAGCGCCACTTTATACAGCGTACCTTGTATTTTCACCACTCTTTGACGGTTTTGTCTGTCGATTTGGGGAAGTGAAGATCTTTCCACTACCCTTCCTATTTCACGAACTCGAATTGGATTTCCGACATTGTTATATACGATGATATTTTCAATATCTTGAATGGATTGACGGTATTGTTCATCGTAGCGAACCACGATATCGTATTCGTCCCCTTTTTCCCTAAACTTGGAAGTGAATGAGCCATTGATGCGGTTGCGTACAAAACTTGCCACCGTTGCGGAATTTAATCCGTTCTCTGCTAATTTCTCCCTGTCAAATTCAACCTGATATTCTGTCCGGTAATCCTGACGGGTAATCTGAATATCTCGGTAGCCCTCAATTCTTGACAGACGGGTTTTCATCTCTGCGGCAATTTGGTCGGTAACCGCCAAGTCATATCCGTAGATTTCCACATCAACCGTGCTGGAGCCAAATCCCATTCCTCCGCCTCCGCCTGTGTTTACTTTGAATTTATGCAGTTCGGGCATTTTTTCAAATTCTTTGCGCAAACCTTCAGCTATATCGAAAATCGAACGTTCACGAAGGGTCGGATCGATACAACGCAGACGAAAGGATACCAAATTCGTGGCATTTGATTGCATCGCTGCGAAAGAATTGTTTTCATCGGCTTGTCCTACTGAGAACGAGCGGATACGCACCTCTTTATCGTAATTGCTGCGAATGATGCTGTCGATTTTCATTCCGGTAGTCCGGGCTACTTCCATTCGGGTTCCGGTAGGAAGATAAGCCTCAATGGTAATCATACTGTTATCGGACTCGGGCATAAAGTCCATTTTCACTATACTGCAAGTGGGAATTATGATAAGGAAAAAGAGCGAAAAGCAAATGATAAAAGTTCTATAACGTCTTCTTACACAATAATTAACCAATTTTGAATACAAAAGATCCAACTTATCTAATCCCCTGCGAATGGGCGCATACAAACGATCGAACATTTTGCCTTGCGTATTGGTCAAACGCAAAATCTGTGAACTCAACATCGGCGTGAGCGTTAAGGCGACAATGACCGACATAGCAATCATTATGGTTACCAACCAACCCAATTCCTTGAAAAATACACCGATAAAACCGGTAGTCATAGTGAGCGGAAGGAATACGGCAATAATCGTCAATGTGGAAGCAATAACCGCTATACCCACCTCGTTGGTCGCGTGTACAGCCGCCTGTTTCGGAGTACTTCCCCGTTCGATGTGTTGGGTTATGTTTTCAAGTACCACGATGGCATCGTCCACCACCATACCAATCGCAATGGATATGGAAGAAAGTGAAATGATGTTCAGCGTGCTTCCTGTCGCCATTAGGTAGATGAAAGACGTAATCAATGAAATCGGAATCGCCAGAATGATGATGATAGAGGCTCGCCAGCGTCCGAGGAAAAATACGACCACTATCACCACAAAAAGCATAGCGAGAAGTATCGTTTCTGTCAGAGAATCAATTGATTGGGTAATAAATTCGGACGTATCCATAATCAAATTCATCTGTACATCCGGCGGAAGCGTTTTCTCTATGTCCGGAAGGGCGGCTTTTATTTTCTTGGCAATGGAAACGGTATTTGCTCCCGATTGTTTTTGAACGACTATCGTAGCGCCTTTATTCTGATTGGTATAGGTTTCCTGAACGCGGCCCTGAATGGTATCGGAAACCGTTGCCACATCCCGCAAGTAGATATTTCTACCGTTCCGGCTGCCCAAAACGATGTCCATTATCTGGCGGCTCTCATCAAATTCACCTTCTATGCGAAGCGCATAAGTAGATGAACCGATGTCAAAACTACCGGCAGGCATATTCAGATTTTCCAATTGGATTACCTGCGCAATCTGTTCGACCGTCATACTGTATGATTCCAATTTGTCGGGCGATACATTCACCTGCACTTGTCGTTGCGGCGCTCCGGCAATGGACACAGCCCCTACCCCTTCGATCCGGTTTAGGGGATTGGCTACTTTTTCGTCCAATATTTTATAGAGCGCATTGACACTTTCTTTTGCCGTTGCCGAATAGATGACTACCGGTATCATATTCGTACTGAATTTGAATATGATCGGATTACTCACATTGTCCGGCAAACGCGATTTTATCATATCTATTTTATCCCGCACATCGTTTGCTGCTTCGCTGAGATCGGAACCGTAATTAAATTCCAAAGTTATGAGCGAAAGGTTATCCCTCGACTGCGAAGTGATTTTTTTCAATTCTTCGACCGTATTCAGCACATCTTCCATCGGGCGGGTAATGTTGGTTTCGATATCCGAAGCGCTTGCACCGGCATAGGCCGTGATCACCGTCATAGTATTCAATTCTATCTTGGGATATAAGTCCACCGTCAAACGCGTATAAGAATATATACCGATAATGGCTATTCCTATGAAGATTAATGCGGTACTAACAGGGTTTTTTACTGCTGAACTGTATAAACTCATTTTATTTAATGATTAGTGTTTAATGATTAATGATTGTCAATTACTTCAACTTCCGTTCCGTCGATTAGCCGCGAATGTCCTGCGGTAACAATCACATCGCCGGCATCAACGCCTGATAGTATCTCGTAGTAATCGCCCAAATGCTGTCCCAATTCTATCTTGCGATAACGGGCAGCGCCGCCTTCAATCGCAAAAACGTATCTATCGTTAGAGCCTGCCTGTTTTTGAACGGCAATGTCCGGAAGCAAAATACTTTGACCGGTTCCCAAATTAAAAGTTACCCTGCCGAACATTCCGGGACGTACTTTCATATCTTTATTGTCAATGGTTACTTGCACGCCAAAGGTGTGGGTAGCCGCATCGATGGTTGGATAAATCAAACTGATTTTTCCTGTAAAGGTTTCATTTTCATAAACATCCAAATGGATATTTACCGGCATCCCTAATTTCAGAATGGAAAAATACGATTCCGATACATTAACTACCGCTCTTAAAGGATTTAACTGTTGGACAGTCAAAATGGGCATTTGAGCAAACACATCGCCATTGTCGTAGTTGCGTGCAGTAACAACACCGCTAATCGGACTGCGCAGTTGGGTATTGGTCTGAATATTCCTAATAGCCGTGCGTAAAACATCGATTTGTGTTTTGATTTGATCGACTTGCTGCTGTGCAATGCCGCCGACTTTCAACAGTTCGTTGTATCGTTCATAATCTCTTTCCAAATTAGACAGTTGCGTGTTTTGTTGCTGTAAATTGGACGACTCCATTTGCACCAATAACTGTCCCTTGCTTACCTTGTCGCCGATTTCCACATAGATTCTCTCAATACGTCCGGGCATAGCAGGCGTAATCTGATTGATGACGTCAGCCCTGACATTGGCTGTATAGGTAGCGACCTTGTCCACAGATTCCGTTTGGGCAACGGTCGTATAAACTTTAACTTTCGTTTCTTCTTTCACTTCTTCTTTTTTTCCTCCGCAGGAAGATAGAATTGCGATACTTAAAAGGGGTAGTAATCGAATCAATTTTTTCGTCTTCATATTCTTGTAATATTAATGCATTTATCTTAACTCTTAATTCTCTTTTCTATCAGTGGATTGTTTCGGGCTATCGCCCTCGCAATGACGCACTTCTTTTTAATTCTTAATTTTTAATTAATCTCTATTCCCAATGTCTTATCCAAATCGGCTTTAGACGCCAAGAAATTGTAAATCGCTTGCGTAAACGCCAAACGGGCTTGCATCAATCCCAATTGAGCGGTGTTCACGTCGAGTACGGTTCCCATTCCCGTATCATACAGTTTCATAGAAATTTCATAGCCTTTTCGAGCCTGCTCAATAACGTCTTTGGTCGAAAACACTTGCTCGACATAATTGGTCATATTATTTAAATTGCTGTTTATCGCCAATTTCAAATTGCGAACAATGTCCTCTCGTTGCCATTCCATTTGCATCAAAGACGCTTTGGTTTGGCGAATATCGTTGGATTTCTTAAATCCGTCAAAAATAGGGATTGAAACACTTATTCCAACTTTAGAAGAAGGATTCCACCTGTAATCCCCAAATTTGAATTTGTCGTTCATCGCCATATACATATAGTTTCCTGTTATGGCAACGGTAGGCATATATTGTGCTTTATATATATCCAAAGTCTTTCTCAGTTGTTCGTTTTGAATATCAAACTTTCTCAAGTCCGAATTATCAGCCAAAGTTGTGTCTATCTTTACCAATTCCTCATAGAGGCTTTGTTCGTAGTCGAACAGGTTTCCCGATACCGAAATTTCCTGATCCATATCAATGCCCATCAAGGCTTTCAGAGACAGAGTTGCCAAATTATGAGCATTTTGTGCCTGTATCAGATTGGGTTGGATATTTTTGGCATTCACGTTGGCTCGAATCATATCAAATTCGGAAACGATGCCCTGTTGAAATTTACTGTTGATGTTGTTGAAGTTTAATACGGCATTGTCATAACTTTCTTGATACACTTGAACAACCTCTTTAGCCATCAAAACGCCGTAGAACGATTTTCGAATGGCATTGACCATATTTATTTTGGAAGAGCGAGCGTTTTCTACCGCCAATTCCACGTCTAAACTTGTAAGTTCAAGGGTTTTCCAAAGAGCAGGCACCACTACGGGCCAAGTCAGATTGAATCCTCCTGCCCACGTATTGTATTTTTCCATTGTCATTCCTCCGTCTCCATCAACCGGAGGGGTATTTTTCCAAATATTTTGAGCCAATTCTCCGGGTATAGTTATTTTACCATCGGGACCCACAACATTGGGTCTGTAATCTGGCAGATGGTCTGCAAATGTATCGTCAAGTCCGAGCAGAATCGGGTCAAACATTTGAGTCATCATATTTCCTTCCTCATCGTCCCCTCCGCCTAAATACACTACTTGCTTTTTAATAGCCCTGCTATATTGCCCCACCAAATCAATTTGCGGGTAAAGTGCCGACTGGGTCGATTTTCTTGCGTATTTCTTTTTCTGAATTTCCACATCTGCAATTTTCACCGCCGGATTTTCGCTCAAAGCAATTTGAATGGCTTTATCCAATGTTAATTCAAGAGGCAACTGCGTTTCTTGAGCCTTTGTCATACAAGGAATTAATATTGCCATTGCAGCAATGCTTAACTTTTTACTTACATTTATTTTCATAAGTTACTATTTAATTATTTCTCTATTTATTCAGGCAAATCGCCTTGATTTTTTAATTTCTCGATAATACCGTCCAACTTATCATTTCCCGATTGCGTTGCAATTCCTCGAATAAAATTAAGTATGATTACTTGGATAAATTCGTTCATCGAATATTTTTCCGTTGGCAGATAGTTGTCATACATCAAAGCCCTGAACTGACTATGTACCAGCCAAAGCAAAATTTCAAAATTGATGTCGCTTCGTATCAATCCCTGTTTCACACCTTTTTCGAGAAAGGGTAGCAAGAAAAGGGCGTTTTCTTTTTGCTTCT
>Ga0082212_10005209_pt1 | contig 17798 bp, 12 predicted proteins | sample TergutNt197P3_FD_71548 | JGI IMG/M metagenome (GOLD analysis project Ga0082212, IMG submission 71548) | Neocapritermes taracua P3 segment gut microbial communities from Petit-Saut dam, French Guiana - Nt197 P3 | ecosystem: Host-associated > Arthropoda: Insects > Digestive system > Gut ... | reverse complement strand
GACGAGCATGGGTTCAAAGGAAATAATAAGCTGCCGTCGATAAGTTCACTCAAAACCGAATACGCAAAACTGGAAGCGGAAAAACGAAAACTGTACTCCGTTAATAAGCCCGTCCGTGATGATATGATTGCACTCAAAACGGCGAAGCAGAACGTGGATATATTTTTCGCCGAACCGCGCCAGCCGCAACAACAGGAACGCAAAAAAACTTTCGACCACTCACGGTAAAAAATTCCCGCAGAGCGGTGAACATTTTCGAGCGGCGATAGCCGCCAGCAGACGCCGACGGCGGCTTCAAGGACGGAGCGCATCGCGCTCCGTCCTGCGGGTTTGGGCAGCAGCCCAACAAGCAAAAACGGCAAAAAACGCGGAAGCGGTTTTTGTCCGTTTTGGGCAGGGTGCGCGCACCATGCCTTGCTTGCCATTAGCACGAACGGCTATATGCGCGGTTGGCGGTTTCGTTATTTTTTTAATTTCGACACTTCGTTCAAATCGTCAATTATAGCATCATCGTTATCTGTCTGCTCCGGCGATTTCAATCGGCGCGTATTGAATTTTGCGTATTCAGCAAGGGCGAGACTCTCCATATCGGCGTTTGATACTTTGCCGCTGCCGTGTAAAATATTTCTTTTGCGGAAGGTCAAAAATTCGTTGAGCGATGCAACCCAATCTTTCATATACATTGGTGTTTTCTGTCGCGCCATATCTTCCGCGTGGTCGAGGAACATCGTGACGATACGATTCAAGTCGTCCAACTCATCGCGGCTCAAATAATTTTTGGCAATCGTTATATCACTTTGACGGACAGATTCACCCGCATATGTAGTCAGTCCCATGTTTGCTTTTTCTGAATCTGCACGGCTGACAATCAATTCTGCGGCGGTCATTCCGTGTACGGCGTAGTGCAATTTATTTTGCACTGTGGCGAAAAATTCTTTTGTCATTGCCAGCTTCGAGTTATAGTCAATCGAGAGCGCGTAGATGTCCCGGATTTTCATATAAAACCTTTTCTCTGACGCTCGAATGTCGCGGATACGAGCGAGCAGTTCATCAAAATAATCATCGCCGAATTGCTTGGGATTTTTCAATCGGGCATCGTTCAAGACAAATCCTTTTTTCATGTATTCAGTCAATACGGCGGTTGCCCAATTTCTGAACTGCAACCCGATGTGTGAGCGCACACGATAACCGATAGCAAGAATCATATCGAGGTTATAGTATTTCACGGAGCGGCGGACAGAGCGATTGCCCTCAATTTGAACTTGTAAGGATTTCTTACAAGTTGTCGCTTCGTCAAGTTCGCCATATTTATAAATGTTGCGCGTGTGCATGATTATGTTCTGCGGCGTGGTCTGATACAGGTTGGCGATTAAAGCCTGTGAAAGCCAGACCGTTCCGTCTTCAAGATACACGTCGATTTTCGTGTCGCCGCTCTCGGACTGGTAGATTAGGATTTCACCTTTTTGCATTTCGTCCATTAACTTGACCTCCGTTAACTAATCACGCAATTAATAAAACTACTCACGCGACTCACAGCCTTTCTGTTAATAGTATAACACATCCGCGGAGAATAAGCTAAAATTCATATGGGTCAACTTAAACTCGGAAGTTCCTTCGATAACCACTTGGGGTATTCCCGTTTATCTGCTTAAAAAGTCTTGTGAAATATGAAATTGTATGTATACCTATAGCCTCGGCAATCTCCGATATAGGTTTGTCCGTGGTAAGCAACAGTTCTTCAGCGTGACGGATGCGGAAGAGATTGCAGAAATATTTATAATTCAGTCCGGTGATTTTCTCAAAAAAGCGGCTGAAATGCGAGTAACTCATACCCGCAATACGGCAAGCACTCTGCATACTTATTGTTTTTTCGGGATGGGCAATAATCTCGCTGATTAAAGGGTTAATATCCAAAATATCCGAGTAAGCAGCTCCATGCCGGTCGACATATATTTTCTTCCCGTCCAATAGACAGGATATAACGTCAAGACACAAACTGATGATTTTCATGTCTACAGTCAATTTCTCTTGCGCTGATGTAAAAGTGTCATTGCTCAGAGCGTCACGCTTTTTACAATATTCGCGTATTGTAATAAACAAATGATGAAGACTGTCTGAATTATCAATCATCATAAAGTCCTGATTGCCGAGAACCGGTTTGAGCATGAAATTGTTTGTAAACTGCATAGATGAATTTCGTATAAGTAAATGGTCGAACTGAATAACCAAATCTTCGACTTCGGTTATATTGCTAAGACCGTGTACGGAGAGCGGCGGGATGAACAACAAGGAGTTTTCATTGACCTTGATTTTGCTCCTGTTCAATATTTCATAGCGCGAACCCTTGAAGATATACTTGATTTCATAAAAGGAATGACAGTGGCTTGGATATGTGCTGTCCGCGCCGCCGATATAGGTAAAACAGCTTAAAAGAGCCTGTAACGGCTGTTCTGACTGTTGAAACGTATTCTGAAAATTCAATTTTATTCCTCCCTCCAAGGTCAACCTTAGTATAGCACATACTGCGATATTTTTGAACAGAAAAGCAAAAAAAGATAAAAAGAAAGCAAAACTCTATGTTGCAAAAATAAAACGCCGATATTAAAATTAAAGAAAATCGCAGAGGAATGTGAGCGAATGTCAAATCCGTTTTTACCTAAGTGGGAGTACGTCCCCGATGGTGAACCCAGAGTATTCGGTGACAGGGTATATTTGTACGGCTCGCACGACAGAGCCGCTTCAGAGGATTTCTGTGACTTCAAGCTGAAAGTATGGTCTGCGCCGCTTAATAATCTCAATGACTGGGTATGTCACGGCGATGCTTTCCATACAAAACCTGACAGGAATCACGCTTCTGATACAAACTGGACAGAGCATGAATTGTATGCCCCGGATGTTGTGGAATGTAACGGGAAGTATTACTTGTTTGCCTATATCGTCCACTCAAAGGGTTGTGTGGCTGTAAGTGACTGCCCGGAAGGTCCGTTTAATCTTATCTCAACATATAAAGTGCCGAACACAGACGAAAAGGATTTTAAGGAAGGTCTTTTTACTGACCCGGGTGTGTTGGTGGATGATGATGGCAGGGTCTATATATACTGCGGCTATCAGCGTTCATGGATGGCCGAGCTTAACCCGAAAAATATGACCGAAATCATAGAAGGCACTCACATCAATCACATCATCCCATTGGACGAGCCGTTCTGTTTCTTTGAAGCCTGTTCTCCAAGAAAAATCGGAGATACATACTATATGATTTATTCTCCAACACCCGGCAGCAGACTTGTATATGCAACAAGCAAGTCGCCGCGCGGTCCGTTTGAATACGGCGGCGTTATCATAGACAACGCGGTTGATTATCCCGGCGGTAACAACCACGGTTCAATCTGCGAGATAAACGGGCAATGGTATATCTTTTACCATCGTATGACCAATAACACCATTATGTCCAGACGGGCTTGTGTTGAAAAGATAAACATACTTAAAGACGGAAACATCCCTCAAGTTGAGATGACATCACTTGGTTTTGAGGAGAGCTTATCCCCCTATAAGGAAACAGAGGCGGAAATTGCCTGTGTTTTGAAAGGCGGCTGTTTCATTGCGGAGAAAAATGTAATGGAGCGTCCAATCATTGATATTAAGCCGGGATGTGTTATCGGCTACAAGTATTTTGATTTCGGGCAAGATTATTCGGCAACCGGCATGATTCTGTATCTAATGATAAACGGAAGCGGACAAAAAGGGATTGTTCGCGTTAGGTTGGACAGTGAGAACGGAACTGAACTGGGACATGGCGAAATAACAACTGACAGTGGTATTTTACGTATTCTTGTTTCAAATGTAACCGGAAGGCATTCATTATTTTTCACCTTTGAATCGGGACGCACAGGTTGGATGAAAGGCAGTTTTGAGAATCGGGAACTTTGTCAACTGGTTAGTTTTGTTTTCTGTAAATAAATTGAAAAGGAGAAAAAAGATGAAACAATTCCTGAGGAAAGCGCGTTTTTTAGCGGTCATACTTGCGGCGGTCATGGTAGTTGCATTCATACCCGTCCAATCGGCGGTCGCAGCAGCAGCGGCCAGAGAGTTTGTTCAAATCGGTCAATCGCTCGGTCATACCGGCATCGGAGAAGGGGCTGAGCCGGGCTACACTTTCGAGAGTTCCCTACTCTCTAACAAGGATACTGTTGGAGCGATGGTGTTCAACATCAGCATTGATCTCCCGTTGGAAGGTGATGTCGCGTGGAACGACTGGTGCGGAGAAGTGCTTTCCGTCACCGCTAACGGCGAAACCAAGTTTTACGATTTCGGAGGCAAGGAAGTCGGTTGGGGTAATGACGATATCGGAACAGGAGGCAAGGATTCCGATACATGGGTGGGGTTCGCCGCGAACGGCATTATCACCGTTTCTGTTCCCGTCAACGCATCGGATTTTTCGATAGATTTCTATGACAACTGCTGGGATAACGATGATAACTTCCACTATACCATCAACAGCGCAATAGCATTGTATGGCAATGTCGCGGGTGTCGAACATAAAGAAATCGGTCAAGAGATAACATATACAGGCGTTGGTGAAGGCTTCAATCCGGGCTATGAGTTCGTTTCCTCCGCTTTTTCTACAAAAGGAAACATAGCGGCTGTCGCGTTCAATATAAACATTGCGCTTCCTCTTGAAGGCGATGTCGCGTGGAACGACTGGTGCGGAGAAGTGCTGTCCGTCACCGCTAACGGCGAAACCAAGTTTTACGACTTCGGAGGCAAGGAAGTCGGTTGGGGTAATGACGACATCGGAACAGGAGGCAAAGATTCAGATACATGGGTCGGATTTGCCGAGAACGGTGCTTTGTCAATCCTCGTTCCGGTTGATGCCGAGGATTTCTCCGTTGCGTTTTATGACAACTGTTGGGATAGCGATGACGGTATCCACTATGTCATCAACTACGCAACAGCCCTGTTCGGGTCTGTTGTTGAAGGAACAGCTCCGGCAATGCCGGAAAAACCCGCAATCCCGGCATTTGACCCTGACGGCACATACAACGCTTATCTTGGCGTACAGATGAACAACTGGTTTTTCCGCAACGGATGGGCGGATGAACATTTCGGCGCGAACGGCAAGAGTTGGGATGATTATGACGGCAACTATTTTGACCGCGTTTTTCACGGTGATTCAAACGGGCCTAAACCCGGAGTGTTCACCGATGCCGAAATTAAGGGCAACGGCACATACCGCGTGAGTTTGGTCGATTATGATTTTGAAAACGCTGATGTATTCAATCAGTTATTTGTATCAACAGATATTCCACTTGAAGGCGAAAATTTGACCTTTACAGACATCAAGGTTATAATCGGCGGTTCTTCGAGATACACTTTCGAGGAAGGCTATATTTACGGCGTTGACAACAACGATGAGAGAGATTACTATGAAATATACTGTATCAGCGCGTGGAACGGCGATTTGAAAGAGTTGTTCAATGATATGGTGCCGACAGGAGGCGAGATAGCCGTTGAGTTTACGGTAAGCGGATTTAACTATGATAAAACCGATGATTCAGTCTTACCAGACAACAGCAATAACGTCAGCAGTGAGCAAAACACCCCGATGCCAACCCCTGAACCTGACAATAGCGGCGATGGTTTCCCCGGTTGGGTCGTTCCGGCTATTATTATTGGTATTGTGGTTATTGGCGCGGCAACATTCATCGTGATAAAGAAAAAGAAATCCTAAGCATTAAAGGTGCGCCTCTTGTGGTTATAATCAAGGGGCGCACCCTTCATTAAATAAAAACGAGGGGAGCGGAAAAATGAAAAGACTGCTTGTTTTATCTCTTGCGTTGACATCGGTATTCGCCTTCGCCGCTTGCGGCGACAACTCATCTAACCCGGAAACCCCAAGCTCAGAAGAAACCGGCACACCGAGCAACAGTCCCAATGATGAGCAGCAAATATTAGTTGACCTTAAAAATATTACCGCAGTGGAGCTTGCATGGTTTATGGGTTATGGCATAAATCTTGGCAACACAATGGAAGCGTGTAACTCAGGCAATCGTATTCCGGGGCGCGACCCTTCTGTGTATGAGCAAATGTGGGGGCAGCCGATTACCACGCAGGAAATGGTTACCGGCATGAAAGAAGCCGGGTTTAAGACCCTGCGCGTTCCGGTCGCGTGGACAAACGCGATGGACTTTGAAAATGGTGATTTTACTATTGGAGAATCCTATCTCGACCGCGTGGAAGAAATAATAAATTACGCGCTGAATGAAGATATGTTCGTTATCGTTAACGCTCACTGGGATCATGGTTGGTGGGCTATGTTCGGTCATCCTGAGCAGGAAAAGCGCGACTTGGCAATGAGAATATATACTGAAATGTGGACACAAATAGCAGAGCGTTATAACAAATACGACCACCGCCTAATTTTCGAGCCTGCAAACGAGGAGTGGGGCGGTCGTTTTAACGATGGTGATTCCACAACCAAGTTCAGCCCGGGCGGCACACTTAGCCAAGATGAATGTTACGAGCTGCTGACACATCTGGCGCAAGTATTTGTCGACCTTGTACGTGCAACCGATGGCAATAACACTGACCGATTCTTACTAATTCCGGGCTATGATACCGATGTTGAAATGACTGTTGACAATCGGTTTAAGATGCCTTCGGACTCTGCCAGTAAAAAGTTGCTGCTCTCGGTTCATTACTATACGCCCTCCGGTTACTGCATTTTCGGAAATATCGATTCGTGGGGAACGGCGAAAAACTTTGATGAGCAAAACAGGCTGTTGGAAAGCCTCACAAAATTCACTGATATGGGGATAGGCATTGTTCTAGGAGAGTGGGGAGTTCTGTTGACAGATGGTGTGACAGTCAGAGACGGTACATATGACTTCATGGATAATTTCTTGAACAACTGTGACTTGTATGGGTTTGTGCCGGTTTTATGGGATTGTAATAACCTGTATAATAGGCAAAACCGCGAGATTATTGATTCTGTTATAGCCGATATGTTCCTTAGAAGAGATGAAAATCTGAGCGCGGGCTTGGAGATTGAGGATATACGGGTTCACGCGGAAGAGTCAATGGCTTGGGCTTATAGGAAGGCGCAAAACAGACCGGAATTTGTATTATCCGATGACAAGTCGATGGCTTGGATTATGTTCAATGGCGATGGTTGGAATATGTCGTACAGTGTGGGGAATGTATATGACCCGGATGCCAAAAGCGGAGGGGTTGTTGCGTCAGACGCGGAAATAACAGGCGCGGGTATATATACGGTATCTCTTGATTTCACAGAATTGGGCGGCGCGGACGGTATTATCTTTTCAGCACTGGGTATTGCAAACGGCGAAACATTGTTCCCGGGGTATTTTATCGAGATCATCGAAGTGTTAATCAACGGTGAACCTGCCGAGTTGATTGGCAAGCCATATACGACTTCCGACAACGAAATATGTACTAGGGCAAACCTGCTTAACAGTTGGGTCGATACTATACCCGCGGATGCCAGAATTGCTGACGGTGATTTAAGCGGCGCATCACCAACTCCCCTCGAAAACTATGAGAATAGCCTTATCGAAACCATTGTGGTAACTTTTGAGTTTATCGGAGGATGATTAGTGTGCAAAGAAGAACTCATGACAAAATGCTGATAAATGCCTTTCGTGTTAGCATTATTGCTGTGTGCATATCAGCGTTTATTCCGGCGTTTAATCCGGCGCGGCTAACCGTTTTAATCAGCAGAAACGCATCGCTGTTTACTAACGCAACATCGTATTCATCCGTAGGATCAGGCTCAGTCTCAATCCGCGCGCTGCTAGAGGGCTGGGTAGAGCAATCCGCGCTTACTACTCTATATGTAGGAGCATTGGTCAGCGGGTTGGCGGTTCTGTTACTTGGCGCAGCTTTCTGTGTGAGTTTAGGCAATCTTAAAATGCAGAGATTGGGGTTAGTGTTCTCATTTTGCGCGGTTCTGATAGGTGTAACAGGGATAACTTTTTTACGCCTCACTTACAATATGCTTGCCGCATCACCCAGACCTGAGCGTATTGAAGCGGCAGTGCCGCTGGGGATTACACTCTACTATGCTTTATTCGCGGTTACACTGGTGTTTACCTTTGCGGCATGGATAAAACTTCCGAAACCGACAGCCGGAGAGAAATATGAGATAGCAGCAAAATATAGGTTGCTGCTTATGTTCCTCCCATTCTTAGTATTAGTTCTACTGTTTGCTTATATGCCTTTATGGGGTTGGCGGTATGCTTTCTTTGACTACCGTCCCGGTATAGCGTTGTCGTGGGACGATTGGGTTGGATTGAAGTGGCTGCGTTATCTTTTCGACAATCCGGCCACTCGCGCCGATATTGTAAGGGTTCTTAAAAACACCCTTGCAATGAGCGGGATTGGACTTGCGACTGCGTGGCTGCCGATGACGTTTGCCATATTCCTTTCAGAAATAAGAAGCAGGAAGTTCAAACTGGGTGTGCAAACGCTTACAACTGTTCCAAACTTCATAAGCTGGGTGCTGGTTTATAGCGTTGCGTTCGCCATCTTCTCTACTGAGGGATTCCTTAATTGGATGCTGATAAATTTAGGTGTCATAGAAACCGGGACAAATTTCTTAATGAGCGGGTCAAACATATGGATTAAGATGTGGCTGTGGAATACATGGAAGAGTCTTGGATGGGGCGCAATCGTCTATATCGCCGCCATATCCGGCATCGACCAGCAGTTATATGAGGCGGCGACAGTTGACGGCGCGGGACGGTTCAAGAGAATGTGGCACATCACTGTGCCGGGGCTTATGTCCACCTTCTTTGTTTTGCTTTTACTTAGTATCGCCGGCATTCTTAGTAACGGAATGGATCAGTACCTTGTATTTTACAATCCGCGCAACAGGGAAACCATAGAAGTGTTGGATTTGTACGTTTATCATTTGGGATTGGCACAGGGAGATAACATACCGCTTGCCACCTTGATAGGTATGCTGAAGTCTATCATCAGCGTTTCTCTGCTGCTAGTCGCAAACAGAGCGTCAAAATTACTGAGAGGTGAGAGTATTGTATAAGGATAGAAGAATACCTAAACACATATATGGACAATCGGTCGGCGACTATGTTTTCAACTTTGTTAACGGTTTGTTTTTTCTGGTATTAACCATATTATGCGTGTTTCCAATCTACTACTTATTTATCAATACCATCAGCGACAACGCATTGGTGCAGAACGGGCTGATAAACTTCATCCCGAGAGGGATTCACTTTGACAACTATCTGGCACTTCTGAATGTAAATGATCTTGCACAATCTGCCTTTATTACCCTTTCGAGAACGGTTTTAGGAACTGTTCTGATGGTGCTGGCATCTGCGCTCGCGGGTTATTTGGTAACACAGAACGCCATGCCCGGACGCAAGTTTTTCTACCGTCTTGTCATAATAACAATGTATTTTAACGCCGGGCTGATACCGTGGTATCTGAATATGTCGATGCTAGGTTTGACTAACACTTTTTGGGGTTATATAATACCGGCCGTAGTGCAGCCTTTCAATATTATCTTAGTTAAAACATACATAGAATCAATACCTAAGGAGTTGGAAGAGAGCGCGTTTATTGACGGCGCGGGATATTTTACCGTTTTCAGAAAAATCATCTTCCCTCTTTGCAAACCTATTCTGGCAACTATTGCCGTCTTTGGCGCGGTAGGTCACTGGAACTCATTTATTGATTCGATGATTTTAATGGGCAGTGAACCAAAACTCTATACTTTACAGCATAGACTGTACATATACCTAAATACAACTTCTAACTTGGGAAAGCTGATGCAAAGCGGAGGGACAATTTCACAGGCGGACTTGGTTTCGGCACTTAACAACCGTGTTATTATGCTGACGGTAGCTATGATAACCATTATACCCATTCTAATGGTTTATCCGTTCATGCAGCGTTTTTTCCAAAAGTGATTGATGCTTGGTGCCGTCAAAGGCTAATGGTTACATTTATATGCTAAATATATAAGGAGGTTAATAAGATGCAAATCAAAAAATGGGGTGCGCTGTTGGTATCTTTAGTTATGATTCTGTCCTTTACCGCGTGTGCGCCCGGCGGCGGCAACAGTGATAAACTCACCGATATTGTGATTTATACGCAGCTTGCGAACTTTTCAGGTGAACAGGGTGGGTGGGTCGCCGAAATCCTCCGGGAAAAATTTAATGTTCGTGTCACCATCATCAGCGACATGGACGGGACATTTCAAACACGCATGGAGGACGGGTTTCTGGGTGATATTGTGATTTTCAGTACAGACGGGGAACAATATCTGGATGCTGTGGAAGCCGGGATGTTGTACGATTGGGAAGAGGATGATCTTCTCAAAAATCACGGTTCATACATATGGGAGCATTTACAGTTCCCGTTAGAAAAAAACCGAAATCTGAGCGGCGGAACAATTCATGGCTTTGGCGGCGGCGCGGCAGGCAGTACCGATGATCATGAGGATTTCTTCTACTATCCATATATCCGCTGGGATTTATATCAGCAACTGGGTTATCCGTCAATCAATACTCTGGAAGATTTTATCACTGTTCTGGACGATATGGTGAAGCTAGAACCCCAAAATCACTTGGGGCAACGGAATTTTGGGGTTTCGTTCTTCCCCGACTGGGATATGGATATGGTTATGATGGTTAAAGCCACAGGCGCGTTATATGGTTATGATGAGATTGGACTCGGTCTTTATGATACAAAAACGCAGACATTTGAACCGTGCCTACAAGAAGGCGGAATGTATCTCCGTTCCCTGCGATTCTATAATCAGCTTTTCCAAAGAGGTCTTATAGATCCGGACTCTATGACGCAAACTCTGGATGATATGACGGAGAAATATGTCAATGGCCGGGCCATGTTTAATATTTTCAGTTGGATGGCTGCCACCTTTAACACCGAGGATAATATGGCGGCAGGGAAAGCGATGATGTGCGTGGCTGCCGAAGATCAAAAGAATCTCGTATATGGGCTTAATGTATTCGGAAATAATCGTCTCTGGACTATCGGCGCTCAAACGGCTTATCCAAGGTTGTGCATGGAGATTATCAACTGGTTTAGTACCCCTGATGGAGTGTTGGCATATAATTACGGTCCCAAAGGCGTTACATGGGATTATGACGATGATGGGAACACTTATCAGACGGAGCTTGGGTTGTCGGCTCAGCAGGACGGGGAAAATACGATGATGGAGTATCTCAGCTATAGCGGTTCATATAAAGACGGAGAGTTTCAGCATAATAATACAACGTGGAACGCATTCTCCGTTAATCCCGAATCGGCTTTAGGTGAGAAATTCAGTTATGAAACTTGGAGAAGCACGTTATTAAACAAAACTGTTTATCCCATTGAACACTCATGGCGTGATTATATGGGTGCTGTCAGGGCGGATGACTACTTGATAAGCAGGGGTCATGTCTCGGTTTCTATCGGCTCAACTTTTTCATTGGGAAGACGCGGCAGGGAACTAAACACTACATGGAATCAAGTAAGAGAGTGTATCAAGGCCGGTTCTTGGGATGCTATATATGCTGAAAGTGATGAAGAGTTTAATGCGGTTGTAGATAAAATGATTGACAATGCAAAGGCATATGGTTATGATGAGTGCATAGAATGGACAAAAGAACAGGCTGCGTTGCGAAAGGAAGCAGAAGACAGAACTAAAGGATAGAGTTTAATATGCGTGATAATAAAAAAGGGGCGCGGTTATGCCGCGCCTCAAAGATTAAATGAGGAAGTGTTTTTTATGATTTTTCAAAACCCGGTAATCAGAGGCTATTACCCGGATCCGAGTGTATGCAAGGCAAACGGAAAATATTACCTTGTCGCAAGTTCGTTCCAGTATTTTCCCGGTGTCCCGCTGTTTGAAAGTAAGGATTTGGTTAACTGGGAACAAATCGGTTATTGCCTAACCCGGGAATCCCAGTTGCCGCTCGAAAACGCCCACAGTTCCGGCGGCATTTTTGCTCCGACAATACGCTATAACAACGGGCGTTTTTATATGGTGACGACTAATACGACTGTCGGTAAGAATTTCTATGTTTATACAGACGATATATACGGAGAATGGTCTGACCCCATCATCGTAGAGCAAGGCGGGATTGACCCATCGCTGTACTTCGAGAACGGAAAGGTTTATTTTATGAGCAACGGTCACGATGATAACGGCAAGCCCGCTATTTTGCAGTGTGAGATTGACATTGAAACAGGTCGCAAATTTACTGAAAGCAGGGCGATTTGGGGAGGTGCAGGCGGCAGATACCTTGAAAGTCCGCATTTGTATAAGATTAACGGCAAATATTACCTAACGGCGGCGGAAGGCGGTACGGAGTATGGGCATATGGTTACATATGCCAGAGGGGATAACATATACGGACTGTTTAATTCATACGAACATAATCCCGTCTTGACAAACAGGAATTTAGGCGGATATATCGTTCAAGGCGTGGGACACGCGGAACTGATTGAGGATGATAGCGGTCATTGGTGGCTTTTCCATTTAGGATTCCGGCAGATTGACAAGTGGCTGCCGTTTCACCATCTAGGCAGAGAGGTTTTCCTAATGCCTGTTACCTTTGATAATGACGGATGGTTTACGGTCGGCGATAACGGAACGACCACCCATATCGTTGAAACGGATAGGATTTCCGAAGATATAAAGCAAAAGATAAAAACCGTTTATACCTTTGAGAACGCTGATTGGAATAAGGATTGGCAGTTTATACGAAGAAACTCAAAAGACAATTTTTTATTCGGGGAAAACTGTCTTAAAATAAAAAGCAGCGCGGATACTCTCGATGATAACAAAGGCGTTCCGGCTTTTATAGGCATCCATCAAAAAGAGTTTGATATGGAATTGACTGTAAGAGTAATAATAACAGATGGTGAGGCGGGTGTCACGCTTTATATGGACGAGAATCACCACTATGACCTTGCCGTTAAGAAAACGGAGAGCGGTTGCTCCGTTATGCTGAAGCTCAACATTGGAGATATTAAGCACATACAGGGTATTCATCCGGTAAGTGATGACGAGGTTTTGCTGCGGGTGAAATCTGACCCGTTGAATTATGAGTTTTTCTGCGGTGATATACAACTGGGTTCGGCGCAGACACGGTATCTCTCATCTGAAGTTGCGGGAGGCTTTACCGGTGTCTTGATTGGACTATACGCGCAAAATGGAGAGGGATTTAATGAGTATACTGATTTCACGCTTGCTTATAAAACGAACGGGTAATAATTCAAAGTCAAGTAGAGTTACGACCTGTGCAGAGAAATATTTGATATGCGCTTGATATTATCAATCTAAAGTTTTTTTGTTTCCACAAATTACTACCTTGACAAAACGGTTCTTTTTACTGTTGAGGGTGTCAATGCAGATTTGAGGCATTACATCCCGATACTTGCACGTCGAAGCCGATGTTTCCCGCGCAGTCTTGAAACACTAAAAGCAGTCCTTGATGTTTTTGTTGATGCTTACAACAAGTTCGGTATAGCTAAAATGAAGTTCAGGCAAAACCGTAACCCCAATTCCCGCGAATTACCTTTCTCTGTCTTGGATTTCCTTTAGTCAACGCTTTTGTCCACTCCCTCACAAAAACACCACTTGAAAAATCTCCGTCCTCGTGTATAATAAACAGGAGAGGACGGTGACGCAATGCTGCATCGCTTGATTGTGGAAGCCACGGAATGTGAGTTTAAGAGCGCGTTGGAACGGAACAAACCAAAAAGCTGGCTGAAAAGCGTAAGCGCATTTGCCAACGGCATCGGCGGGACGCTGTTCTTTGGCGTTGCAAATAATAATACAGTTGTGGGATTGTCGGACGCGCAATCCGACGCTGAATATATAAGCAACAGGATTAAGGTCTGCATTTTACCTGTTCCCGATTTTGTGCTGACCCCTCATACTGAGGACGGACAGACAATTCTCACGCTCACCGTAAAACCGGGTCGAAAAACACCCCACTATTATTCCGCAAATGGTATTAAGCAAGCCTATGTGCGAATTGGTAACGAGAGCGTTCCGGCACCTGATTATATGCTGAACGAGTTGATTCTGAAAGGCACAAACCGCACCTATGATGTCGTTGCCACAGAACACAAGAAAAAGGATTTCAGTTTTACGCTGCTGCAAGCGACCTACCTCCAACGGACGCGCATCCGTTTTGAGGAAAGCGATTTTGGTTCGTTTGGGCTAATAACGGATGATGATTACCTAACGCGAGCCGGTGCGCTCTTGACCGACCAACACATCGTTTATAACTCCCGGATTTTCTGTACTCGATGGAACGGTTTAGAAATGGGTTCTGTTTTTGAAGATGCTTTGGATGATAAGGAATATGAGGGAAACCTAATTCAACTGCTGATGAACGGCAGCGATTTTATAAAGAGCAATTCAAAAGTACGCTTCGTCAAAGAGGCTATGGAACGGATTGATAAGCCTGATTATTCCGAACGCGCGGTCACGGAGGCACTTGTAAACGCTTTAATCCACCGCGATTATCTTGTCATGGGGAGCGAGATTCATATTGATATGTACGATGACCGTTTGGAGATTTCTTCGCCGGGCGGGATGTATGAAGGTTCTGCCATCCAAGAGCGTGATATTGAAAACGTCAAATCCGAAAGGCGCAATCCCATAATCGCTGACCTGTTCCACCGAATGAAGTATATGGAACGGCGCGGCAGCGGACTAAAAAATATTGTAAATGAAACGAAAAAGCTGCCGGGCTATACAGATGAATTAAAGCCGACTTTCCATTCCACAAGCACATCGTTCAGCGTGATTCTGAAAAGTATGAATTACAAAATGACGAGTGACCAAGTTAGTGACCATGGTACTGACCAAGTTAGTGACCAAGATGTTTTTGGCAAGATTCTTTCTTTCTGCGATTCCGAAAAGAGCAAAAAAGAAATATGTGAACATCTCGGCTATGCCAATTTGACTTACTTCACTCGCAATTATTTGAAACCGTTAATCGAGAGCAACAAACTGAAACTGACGATACCGGATAAGCCAAGTAGCAAAAACCAAAAATATGTTAAGGTATAAATCATCAAATACACGATAAAATTATCCGACTTGTAAATAGCTCTCTACCTCGTAGGTAAAGCCGTATCCCGCTCTGCCTTCGCGCCCGTTCACTCGAATAAATCTGTAAAACCCCGGCTCTTTGCTTTCTATTCCCCGTACTCAAACACGCTCGTTATATGACACCGATACTTATTACTATATGTACGGTACTTTTGCTGATTCCGAACTTGCTTGCCGCCGCACGCACAGTCGATTTATTCTCAATTATGTAAGTCGCCAGATCACAGGCGCGTTCCTCCATATTGCCCTTCAATAGGAACCCCTCCCACAATTAATGTACAGGACATTGTATGCGAGGTTTTCGCCCCTTAGACTAGACATTACGCGATTCGGCTCGTCTCTCTTGTCCTTTTACGCCACCAAGGAATGAGGATTGCGTTCGTAGGGAACGCCGCCCTCGGCGTTCCGTCGTTTCCCCTGTCATCGGCGGTAATATTTACAACGGTGCGCCGAGGGCGGCGCACCCTACAGGGGACGGGGACGCATTCGTAGGGGCGGATGGCAATCCGCCCGTGTTATAACGGCGCGTTTATATATAACGGCGCGTCAAGGATGCCGCGCCCTACATACGGGGAACGCGGGACGATTGCCATCGTCCCCTACAAAAAAACATTTGCATTTCATTTCGGTTGTGATATAATTTGACATATTTATAGAAAAGGTGGTTATGGAAAATGAGAAAGCGAATCCTATCCCTCGCGTTAATCCTCGCCATACTTGTGGCGTTTGTGCCGTTTACAATGCCCGCGAACGCTGCGGATACTTTTACGCCTGTGACAGGAAAGGAAATGGCAAAACAGTTGAAGTTGGGCTTTAGTCTTGCCGGCAAAATGGCTCCGTATGATATGGCGAATCCTTTGAGAAAGTTGGATTTGGACGCTGAAACTTTGTGGGACGGCGAAATGCTTGAACCTAGTTTTTTTAAGGCTGTTAAGACCAAGGGTTTTAATTTCGTCAGCCTTCTCGTTGGGTTTGAACATCACATGGATGACAACTATGTTATTGATAAAGCATGGATGGACAGGGCGGAAGAAGTTGTTAAAATGGCGTTGGATGAGGGCTTATATGTAATCCTAACATCGGGCAGCACACTAATGCTTTATCAAATGATGAGGGACAATAATTACACAGAGGCAAGTAAACTTATGACCTCCACTTGGTCGCAGATTGCTGAACGATTTAAGGGGTATTCCGAAAAGTTGTTGTTTAATTTGTTGGTCGAGCCGCATCCCTCCAATAGGGGTGTATGGGATACTGAATACATGAACAATGAAGAAAAATTTACTAAGTTTGCCGATTTACTCAATAGAATAAATGCCGATGGACTTGCCGCAATACGCAAAAGCGGCGGCAATAACAATAAGCGTTGCGTGGTATTAGCTCCTTTCGGCGCACAATATTGGCCGGGATTAATACCTGACAATTTTGAGCTTTATAAGCATCCCGCAAATGATGATTATCTTTTAGTGGACGTACACATTTATAACCCTCACGGGTTTACACACAATGATTCAAGTGATAATACCGTCAATTATACCGACACAAGACAAGTAGATGAAGTCTTTCAAGCAATAAACAAACATTTCATATCAAAAGGGATACCTGTTGTAATCGCTGAGACGGGAACTGTTGATAAAAACAACACCTCCGAGCGGGTGAAATGGGTAAATCATGTTTTCGGAAAAGCCGCCGGACTGGGTATACCCATAACATGGTGGAACGGCGGGGGTTCGCTGGATTTTATTCTTTTGAAATACGATGAACTGGAATGGCGTTTTCCGGAAATTCTTAACTCTATGTTCGCGGCTTACGGACTTGCCCCCGGACCGGATTTCCCGTTTTCTTCCCTATTCCCCTATGAATTGCCAGCTCCTTATAAGAAAGCGGAGCATAATGAATGGTCTGTTGAATTAAAGGGTTTATCGGTATTAGCAGAAAAAATGGTAGTAGAATATGAGGGAACATTAGACGGCTACTCATTCGGACGTTACCGTCCATCGACTTTGGAGACTTTTAACAGTTGGGACGACAGCGGAAAAGAGCGAGTTACATTAGAACCCGGAAAACTCACGTTTGATATGCGCGGATTGGATAAAAATGACCAAAGTTTTTTCTTTTGGTATAACGGCAACATGACTGTCAAACGCATATACTTAGACGGCGCAGCCCCCGCTCCCACTCCAACCCCAACCCCAACCCCCGCTCCCGCAGCCACAGTAACAACCTCCCCAACCGCCAACAAAGTGCTTGTTGACGGAAAAGAAGTAGCGTTTGACGCTTATAACATCAACGATGAAAACTACTTCAAACTCCGTGACGTTGCGTTTGTACTTAACGGAACAAGGGTACAGTTTAACGCCGCTCTGGTTGACGGCGCGATAAATATTTACAAAAATACAGCCTACGAACCCAATGGCTCAGAAATGCAGTCCAAAGGCGCGGGAAGCAAAGAAGCAACGCTAAACAAGATGAAGATACTGATTGACGGCGTTGAGACGGAACTGACGGCGTATCTGATAGACGGGAATAATTACTTCAAAATGCGTGAACTGGCGCAGACGTTTGACTTCTACCCCGCGCTTGTTGACGGCGTAATAACGATTGACACCACAAAACCTTATGGGGGATAAACGGTAAAATATGCAACCCCGCCGAAATTTCGGCGGGGTTGTTT
>Ga0082212_10005208_pt1 | contig 17805 bp, 10 predicted proteins | sample TergutNt197P3_FD_71548 | JGI IMG/M metagenome (GOLD analysis project Ga0082212, IMG submission 71548) | Neocapritermes taracua P3 segment gut microbial communities from Petit-Saut dam, French Guiana - Nt197 P3 | ecosystem: Host-associated > Arthropoda: Insects > Digestive system > Gut ... | reverse complement strand
TTCGAAGAGGACCTGCGGTGGAACGAGCGAGCGTTACAGCTTGCTGTAATGCGAGTCTTAGTGTAATCCGCAGCGACGAGGTTGCGCTTACGAAATGAAATATAGCGCCTGGACGGGGTACCTGAACAGATACCTCAACTACTAACTATTAACTACTAACTACTAACTATTCCTGACCATAGGGTTGCTCCCCGGCGACGCCGAAACCGCTGAAGGAACGTCGCCCATGCTCCGGACAAGCGGGCTGGCTGCTACGCCGCTATATGCCCTGAGAGCCGCGGTAATCACGGCGATCAGCTCATCACCTGCGGGGTTGGCGTCCTTTCTTTGCCTGTTCGTAAAGAAAGTCTCAGCCACCTGAGGGAAGAGGGCATAGCTGAGCACGTCCTCCTCGCAGCGCGCGAGTTCGCCGATTTCCTCGGTCAACCTGTCGATTTCCGGTTGGAGCAGGTCAGCCGGCCTGCATTCTATGACTTCGTCGTCGCCTATGCAAAGCTTCTGGACGGCGGCGTCCACAGGGCCCGGCAACTGGCCGTACTCCCCGCGCATGAGGCCTTTCGACTCTTTGGTAACCATCTTGTAGCGCTCGCCGCCAAGGATGTTCATGACAGCTTGAGTACCGACTATCTGACTCGTCGGGGTAACGAGCGGAGGGTAGCCGAACTCCTTGCGTACCTTCGGTATTTCGGCCATGACGTCGTAGTACCGGTCCTCGGCTTTCGCGTCTTTGAGCTGGGATATGAGGTTGGACAGCATGCCGCCCGGCACTTGGTATATCAGTGTGTTTGTATCGACCTGGAGGACTTTGGGATCCCTGAAACCTTCCTCAGACAACCTGTCCGCAACGACCCGGAAGTGCTTTGCGGCTTCGCTGAGTATTTCGAGATCGAGCCCGGTGTCGCGCTCGTGCCCCGAAAGGGTGGCCACCAGCGACTCGGTAGCCGGCTGCGCAGTCCCGTTGCCAAGCGGGGAGAGGGCGCAGTCGACGATATCAACCCCGGCCAGGGTAGCCATCAGGTAGACCATGTCTCCGGTGCCTGTTGTGTTGTGGGTGTGGAGGTGGATTGGCGTCTTGACGCGTTCCTTCAGTTTTGAGACCAGGCTGTGCGCTGCCATAGGCAGGAGCAAGTTGGCCATATCTTTGATGCAGATTACATCCGCGCCCATGTCTTCGAGCTTCATGGCAAGGTCGATGAAATACTGCTCGTCATGCACCGGGCTGATGGTATAGGACATCGCGGGCTCGCACACCCCGCCGTACTCCTTGACGCATTTCATTGCCTGCATGAGGTTGCGGGTGTCGTTCAGGGCGTCGAAAATACGCACGACGTCGATGCCGTTCTCGATAGATTTTTTGCAGAATCTGTCCACAACGTCGTCGGAGTAGTTCCTGTAACCGAGAATGTTTTGCCCGCGCAGCAGCATCTGAAGCCTGGTGTTCGGGAGGGCTTTTCTCAGCGTGCGCAGCCTCTCCCACGGGTCTTCGTCGAGAAAGCGCATACAAGTGTCGAACGTCGCGCCGCCCCAGCACTCCAGCGACCAGAAACCGATCTTGTCCAGAGTCTCGCAGGCGGGGAGCATATCTTCAGTACGCATTCTCGTGGCGGCCTGGGATTGGTGGGCGTCACGCAGTATTGTATCGGTGATGTTTAGCTTTTTGCCGTCTACAAACGGAGTATTAGCCATATGTGTAAATCCCCCTACCTCATAATAATCAATTGAGATAATTCCACTCGCGAATTACCCGGGGCGTCAGCATCTGATGAAACGCGCAAATCGCGGTCGGGTTCTGGTAAGCGGCGCCTATGAACGCGCAAATATAGCGGCGCAGCTCGTCAAGCTTGACGATTTCGTCGACAAGACCTTGCTTCGCGCACGCGCCCGGGCGCGAGTTATCAGTATAGCTCTGGATGAGGGCGTTCATTTTGTCTATGACCGGCTGAATGTCGTTGCCCGCGTCCTGCTCTTTTACAAGGCGGCGCGCGTACATCGCAGCCGCGGCGGTTTCGCCGTGCATGACATAGATCTCTGTCGCTGCGGTCCCGAGGCTGAAGACGTTCGTGTCATTGCCCTGAGGCCCGCCCATGACGTAGTGCGCGGCTGCCGTGCCTTTCCTGAGCGTTATTTCCATCTGCGGCACCTTGGCGTTTTGCACGCTGAAAATCAGGGACTGGCCCAGGCCGAGCAGCTCGGCGCGTTCAGCGTAGTCGTCGACGTCGATGCCGGATGTATCCTGGAACCAGACGATCGGCAAGCGGTCTCTCGCGCATAGAGTGACCAGTTCGTTCATCTTAACAAGCCCCTGCCTGTACAGCTTGCCGCCGGCGCCGACGCTGCCTTCTTCCCGGTACTCCGGGTAGCCCGGGATCATCCCCTGGAAGTTTGATATTACGCCGCACAGAAGGCCGTTGACTTTCGCCAGGCCGCATACGATCTCGGGCCCGTAGCCGGCCTTGTACTCCATGAACTCGCTGTTATCGAACAGGCAGGCCAGTATCTTGCGGATGTCGTAGGCCCTGCGTTGGTTGAAGGGCAGGTAAGAGTAGAGATCCCCCGCCGGGTACTTCGGCTCCATAGGGTCGGCAACGCGGAAGAAGTTCTCATTATACGCCGGAACGGCGTCCATGTATTTTTTGATGGCCTCGAGCACGCCTTCTTCTCCCGTGTAGACTTCGCGGAAGAAGCCGGTTTCGTTAAAATGAACCGAAACAGCCCCGGGCGGGTCTTCTTCCTTGGCGTTCCTCGTGGCGTCAATAAGCGCTTGAGCAGCCTCGTCGTCGACGTAGCCTTTCGGGTTCATGCCTCCGACTATGCCGGCTCCGCCGACGGCCATGTTCGCTTTTTCGTGGGCGAGCAGTATGGTGGGGCTAATCGCGTGGTAGCCGCCGCCGGCAGGGTTCGTGCCGTATATCCCGACGATAACGGGAATACCGAGCTGCATCAGTTCGGAATGCCTGTAGAACGGCGTACCGCCTGTCACGCGCCCGGCGTAGACTTTTTCTTGTTCGTCCAGCTTAACTCCGCTGCAGTTGAGCACGTACACCAGCGGAATGTGCAGTTGCTTCGCCATGTCGGTAGCGCGCGTCAGTTTGACGGCTTGGCCGCCAACCCAGGCACCGGCGAGCTTTTTGTTGTCGGATGCGATTATTACAGCCCACTTGTCCCTGATCTTCCCGAGACCGGTAATAACGCCGGTGCTGCCATCGGCATTGCCGGCGGTGTTCAAAAGACTGTTCAGCGGACACCAGGTACCGGCGTCAAGCAGCAGGTCGAGGCGCTGCAGCGCAGTCATCTGCCCGCTCTTGTTCAGCGATTCGTCACTGCGGCCGGACGAAAGGACGCCGTCAATCTCGCTGATGATATCATCCTCGACCTTTCTTAGCTCCGCAGCGTTATCGGCGTTTTCCGAACCGAGCGAGCCGCCGATCTCATCCATGTTCTGAAAATAGGTCGGCATTGAGTAGCCATAATTACTCATATTTTTCCTCCTAATAAATATATATCCAAACACAACACACATCGCGCAGCAAGTCCGGAGGTTTACTGTGCGACATTACGTTTGACGACGATTATACCGTATACGCAAGGGAATGTACATACCTTGAATCAAAAAAACTAACTAAGATTTTGTTGTTTTACTTGCAAATATAAGTGGATAAGTTGTATTATAGGTAGAAACAATGAAAACTATTGAGCTATGGAGGGATTTGCCTTGGCAATGACAAGTAACAAGATGGTTCTCAACTTCGTTGAAGACATGAAAGCAATGGCCTGCCCGGACAGCGTTATTTGGATAGACGGAGGGGAAGAGCAGCTGGATGCGCTCAGAGCCGAGGCCTGCACAACCGGCGAAATACTCCGCCTGAATGATGCGCAACTACCCGGTTGCTACTACCATCGCTCTGCTGTCGACGATGTCGCGCGCGTTGAGGACCGGACTTATATTTGCTGCAAGCATAAGGAAGATGCCGGCCCGACCAACAACTGGATGGCTCCGGCGGAAGCGTACAAAATGGCGGGGGATATATTCAAGGGAGCTATGAGCGGGCGAACTATGTACGTGATTCCGTTCTCCATGGGCGCGATAGGCTCGCCGTTTGCGAAAGTGGGGATCGAAATCACGGATTCGATATACGTCGTGCTCAGCATGGCTATTATGACCAGGGTCGGCGCGGATGTGCTGGGCATGCTGGGGGATTCGAACGATTTCGTCCGGGGTATGCACTCAAAGTGCCAACTCGATAAAGAAAAGCGCTACATACTGCATTTCCCGGAGGACAACGCTATTTGGAGCTGCAACTCCGGCTACGGAGGGAACGTGCTGCTCGGCAAAAAGTGTTTCGCGCTGCGAATCGCTTCATACCAGGGCAGGAACGAGAACTGGATGGCGGAACACATGCTCATTTTGGGCATAGAGAACCCAAAGGGCGAGACTAAGTACGTGGCGGCCGCGTTCCCGTCCGCGTGCGGCAAGACGAACCTTGCTATGCTGATACCGCCGGAAGGCTACAGGAAGCAGGGGTACAAGGTCTGGACCCTGGGCGACGATATAGCGTGGATCCGAATGGGGGAGGACGGCGGCTTGTGGGCCGTGAACCCCGAAGCGGGATTCTTCGGCGTCGCTCCCGGGACTAACAGGAACTCGAATCCGAATGCTCTCGAGACGACTACGAGCGGCACGATTTTTACGAACGTCGTGCTAAAAAAGGACAAGACAGTATGGTGGGAGGGAATGGATAAAAATCCACCTGAGGGCGCCTTGGACTGGAAGGGTAATCCATGGGATCCGGCCTCCGGCGAGACCGGCGCCAATCCGAACTCCCGCTTTACAGCGCCGGCGCGCAACTGCCCGTGCATAGCCCCGAACTGGGAGGACCCAGTCGGAGTGCCGCTGTCGGCAATAATATTTGGCGGGCGCAGAGCCAGGACGGCGCCGCTGGTGTATCAATCCCGCGATTGGCAGCACGGCGTATTTGTCGGGGCTATCATGGCTTCCGAGACTACCGCCGCGGCTGCCGGAGCAGTCGGGGTAGTCCGGCGCGACCCGATGGCTATGCTTCCGTTTTGCGGCTACAATATGGGAGATTATTGGCAGCACTGGTTGAATATGGGGGAGAAGATCACAAAACAACCGAAGATTTTCAACGTCAACTGGTTCCGCCTGGATGAAGAGGGCCATTTCATTTGGCCCGGTTTCGGGGATAACTTCCGTGTGCTTGACTGGATTATCAGGCGCTGCGACGGAGCCGCGGACGCGAAGGAGACGCCGATTGGCTTCGTGCCGCTCCCCGAAGATATAGACATTTCCGGCATCGACTACATGATCAGCCCCGGCAGGGCGTTTGACGGGGAAGCGCTTAAGGATATTCTCTCAGTCGACAAGTCACTGTGGCTGGAAGACGTTGCGTCGATCAAAGAGTTCTTCGCCGGCTTCGGCGATAAACTGCCGCCCGAAATCGCGGGCGAACTGGCCGAACTTGAAAAGAAGCTTTCTGTTTAATGGGGGTAACATGGCACAATCGTAGGAAGAACGGATTAAAGGATTAAAGGAGAGTCAGTTGTGAAGATTAAAAGTTTAGGTTTGAAAATCTCGCTCATAGTAGCTTTGATGTTTGCCGTGGTAATCGGAGTTACGATTTACGTCGTCGTCGTGCGCAGCGACGCGCTTGTCTCCGATCTGACTGCGAAAGAAGCTCTGTCGGCAAACCAGGCATTTGTAAGCCAGATCGAGTCGCTTGAGACCGAAGCCATGAACTTCGCGAACTTCATCGCCACCGAGATCGATGTGATAAACTGCTTGCTGAACGGTGACAACGCCGCGCTGAAGCTCAGGGTCGACAACATGGAATTCGACCTGGACTACGTCATGGTCTGCGACCCAAACGGAATTGTGCTCGCGCGCGCGGGTGACAGTACGGTCGGAGACAGTATTCTGGATCTCGTCGTTGTGCGCACAGCCCTGCAAACAGGCAGCGGGGCTTGTTCGGTCGAGCACTACGGCGCGATGGGCCTGGTGACGCTCGGAAGCGCTGCCATCAGAGATCTGGATGGAAGGGTCGTCGGCGCGGTTGTTGGCTGTCACGACCTGAGCAACACGAAATATGTCGACGTCGCAAAAGAGTACAGCAGATGCGAAGCGACGCTTTTTGACGGGGACACCAGGATAAACTCCACCTTGAGGGATGAGACCGGCAACAGGGTCATAGGCACTAAGGCGAATCCGGACGTTGTGGATATTGTTATCAACCAAAGGCAGATTTATGAGACGCACATAGAGCTCTTTGGGAACCAGTACGCCGCGACATACGCGCCGCTTATTACGGACAACAAGGCAATCGGGATGCTTTTCACGGGCGTGAACATTGACGATACGCTCAATGACAGGCAGGCGATGATAAGGATAGTTCTCATTGTCGCTATCGCGCTTGGCATTGCGGGAGTGATCCTGGTGTTCCTGTTCAATCTGTTTGCCGTCACGAGGCCGCTGAAGAAGATCGGAACATATGCGGATAAGATCAAAAACGGCGAGTTGGGGCTTTCGACTTCAACAGTATCAGGGGTGGATGTGCGCTCTTCCGATGAGGTTGGGATGCTGGCGCGCGCGCTGGAGCATGCGTACAGCCAACTGCGGGGGTACATAGGCGAGATAAAGGACAGGATGGAGGGTTTATCGGACGGCGACCTCGTAACTGTTTGCGATTATGAGTTTAGCGGCGACTTCCTGCAGATAAAGGATTCCGTAAATGGGATCATTCGTAAGCTGAACCAGATTATGACTGATGTGAACTCGTCGACGTCGCAGGTATCGACAGGCGCAAAACAGGTCGCCGACGGTGCGCAGACGCTTGCGCAGGGCTCCACGCAGCAGGCGGCGTCCATTGAAGAGCTCTCCAGCTCTATTTCGGAGATATCCAAAAAGACGAAAGAAAACGCCGATATGGCGGATAAAGCGGCAACGCTCGCCGATTCGATAAGAGGGAGCGCTGAAAAGGGTAATCGCCAGATGGACGAAATGATAGACGCCGTCAGGGGCATCAACGAGTCCAGCCAGAATATCAGCAAGGTCATAAAGGTCATCGACGATATCGCATTCCAGACCAACATCCTTGCTTTGAACGCCGCTGTCGAAGCAGCCCGCGCGGGTCAGCACGGCAAGGGTTTCGCGGTAGTCGCGGAGGAAGTCCGCAACCTGGCTTCCAAGAGTTCTGAGGCAGCGAGGGATACGGGCTCGATGATACAGGATTCCGTTGATAAGGCGGAGCTCGGCGTGCGGATTGCCGAAGAGACTGCCACCAGCCTTACGGAGATCGTAACCGGCATCAATGAAAGCAGCCTGCTCATCAGAGAGATAGCAAAGGCCTCTGAGGAGCAGACTATTAACACGGCTCAGGTCAATACCGGGATCGACCAGGTAGCGCAGGTCGTCCAGCAAAACAGCGCGACGGCGGAAGAGAGCGCGGCGGCGTCGGAAGAGATGAGTTCTCAATCGAGTATGCTGCAGCAGCTTATTGCGCAGTTCCGCCTGGGAGGCTCGCCGGCAATCGGCGGCAGGAGTTTCGCATCGTCCTACACTCCCCCGGATGAGGGCTACGATGTCTCAGGTAGCAGCGGGTACTCCTCAGGCTCCGGCGGGGGCTTCGGAAAGTATTGAGTTACAGGTATCCACTACAGCGCCTGGACGGGATACCTGAACTCCACCTTATTCAAACAGCGCAGTCAATCTGTTCCAAAGAGTCTGCCCGGAGCTTTCCTGAGGCGGACTCTTTTCTGCTTTCGGCAACTCGATGCCGCCGGTCCTAAAGACGAACTGAACGAAAGTGACATTGCAGAAACCGGGCGACACGAATGAAACAGGATCGAAGGGTTCGCCCGAGTAGTCGCTCATAAGCTTGTCAATTTCGTGTTTGACAAGATCGGGTATATCTGCCGTCTCATCGACCAGGAGACTCGTCCCTCCGCTAAGCTGCGATATGCCGCTCGAGATCTCGCAGGCCCCTTCGCTGAGGCCGGCAATACCTTCGTCCAGTAGGCTGTAGCCTTCTTTCAGCTCGGACAAACCCTGCATGAAGACTGTCAGCCCGTTATGGAATGCAGCGTACTTCCCCGACAGCTCCGCGAGACCCCCGGCCAGCAGACTGAACTGCTCGATGAAACCGTCACCGTCGCCGGCGGTAGCGGCGGTGATTTGTTCGTTTATCAAAGCGAGCGTCTGTGAGAACGAGTTTAGCGTGCTTGCGGCTGAATCGAGCAGACCGGGCACTGACCTGAGGACGGGCTTAACCTGTTCGTATGCAGACTTCACGCTAAATGCCGCGGCCTGAGTCTCCATAAGGCGGCTGAGCAGCGCCTGCTCGCCGGCGTCAGATTTGCTGTAGAGAGAGGCAAGCTCCGCGTCCGTGACACGGGCTCCGGGCAGCGCCAGAATTGCTTCATCAAGGGACGCGTACGCAACTGTGTAGGCGTCTCTTAGCTCTTCCATGCTGCCGGAGACTTGCGCGATCCCGGTGGACAGTAGATTCAGCATGAATGGCAGCCTTGCAAGCCCGCTTATGTCAAAGCCGTCGAGCGCGTCTGCGCTCAGCGCTGACGAAATCTGCGTCAGCGCGCTCATAACCGAGGCTGAGCCATCGGTTATCTGCCTCGAGTTTGAGCTGAGCAGAGCCAGCCCGTCTGCAAAGCCGGAGGAGCCGTTGCTGAGCTCCACCGACCCTTCAGCCAGTTCCATAGTTCCGGACTCAAGCTTGCTGACGCCGTCGTCAAGTTCAATCAGCGCGTCGGTGAGCTGCTTGAACTCTCCGAGCATTTCATCTATATCAGGGATGGTGAAGCTCATCGAAAAGGGCATCGCCGTTATTTCTATGCCCGGCATTTCAAAGTTTCTGACGTCAGCCGATACCGTTATGGCGGCGTCCTGCTTTGGTAGTACCGTGAACACTATTATCTTATTTTTGCCGGCGTTGGCTATCGTCGCCCCTTTAGCGCTGATACCGGAGCATTTCTCGCTGCTCAGGGTAAAAGTGATCTGCTGCATATAGTTGTTGCGGAAGACCTCGCTTACAGAGAGATCCGCGCTCGCAGACAGGCGTATTTCGAGTTTGCCGGAGCTCCCCGCGAGCGCGTCAGCGGCAATTGGCGACCCGTCGAGGAAGTACGCTATTTCGTACCTCCAGGGCAGGTTGCCGGAACTGAGGTTGCCTTGGTAGTAGAAATCGCGGCTATCAGTATAAGCGATGACAACTGCGCCTTCGAGCTTGAGAGGATTGAGGTCTGTCAGGTTTGCTGCCGATGAGTAGGCGCCGTTGTCAGTGAAGACGCCGGCGGAGGATAGCGACAGGTGGTTGACGATATATATGTCATCCACGCCTCCTGTCTGCGACAAACGCGCATAGACGACCTCATCCTTTTCCAGTATCGCGCAGCCGCTTTGCTGCGCGTCCTCCGTGCCCTGCTCCCCGGCGCTTATGCCTGTGGCATTGCCGGCAGTCGCGACGATGAGCGACGCGGTAGCAACCAGGCCGATAATCCTCTTTCGCATCAAGATTCTCTTTCGCATTAAGATTTCACGTTCCTTTCACGTGTTGTCCAAAGCCGCTATGCCAGCCTTTTCCCTTGCAGAGTCGTCCTGCGGATTGCTCCATCGAACTTCGTGAGTACCGCCGAAAGAAACACGAGCACCATAGCCATTGACATAAGCGACCCCCGGCCGAGCAGCTTCCCAATATCGGCGATCAGCGAGTTCGTTGTCGTGCCTGCAAGCGCAAAGCCTGCGGCGGACATAGTCATCGCAGAAATCAGTATCGACTTGAAAGAGCTGCCCAGCGCCGCGTGCATGGCCTCTTCCTTTGGCAGCGTTTTTCGATTTTGCATATACGACACGCTGAGCAGTATCGCGTAGTCGACCGTCGCGCCAAGCTGGACGGTATTGAGAACAAGATAGCCGACGTAGTTAATAGACGCGCCTGTGAAATACGGTATGGATAGGTTGATCCATATGGCGGCTTCGATGGTAAATAAAAGGAAGACGGGGAGCGTGATTGATTTGAACGTGACCAGCAAGACAGCAAAAATCGCCAGGATAGCGAGCATATTCGACACTCTGTTGTCATTGCGTACGACGCTCCTTATATCGTGCAGGCTTGCGCTCTGACCTACGGCATGGACGCCGCCGGGGTAGTAGCTTTCCGCGAGCTCCATGACATCTTCCAGAACGGCGAAGGCGACGTCGCCTTCCTGCGCGGTATCGGTGTAGACAATTATCCGCGAGTAATCGGCTGAATAGAACATATCCTTGATTGAGGCCGGCAGGAAGTCAGCCGGGATTGCCGCGCCGACAGTCTTCGCGTATGAGACTACTGAGGTGACGTGCGGGAACTCAGCCAGGCCTTCCGACAGGCGGTCTTCCCTGACGACGTCGCCCTTTGGGACCATCAGCACGATGACGGTAGAGCGCTCTGCGGGAGCCGCCCCGCCGCTGCGGTTCGTCATTTCGTCAAACGCAGCCTGATAGCCGTACATGAAACTTGTCCGCGATTGGCCCATGAAGCTGGGGACTGTAATCAGGGCAACAAGAATGATTGCGGGAATTGCGAGTTTTCGCAAGTAGACGCGTATGTTGGAGAAAGAAGGCATCAGTTCGCGGTGGCGCGTCTTGTCGATTGCTTTGTAGACCTTCAGTGTGAGCGCAGGCAGGAATATCATTACCGAGGCAAAGCTGATGACTATGCCTTTCGCGAGGCTCAGGCCCAGATCCGCGCCAATTCGAAAGTCCATGAATAACAGCGCCAGAAAGCCGAACAGCGTCGTCGCTGCGCTTGCCGCCACAGCGGAGAAACTCTCCTTTACGGCCTTGCGCATAGCACCTTCGACGCTGGACTCAGTCTGCCTGTGCCGTCCGAAGCTGTGCAGGAGGAAAATGGCATAGTCCAGCGATACGGCCAACTGGAGGATTGGCGTAACAGAGTTCGTGAGAAAACTAACGCCGCCGAGCAATGCGTTAGTGCCCATGTTTATTATTACGGATACGCCGATGGTCGCCAGAAACAGAAGAGGTTCTATCCAGGAGGATGTGGAAAGCACCAGTATCAGCAGGATAATCGGCAGGAGTATGACCAGCGCGCTTCTCACTTCCGAGCCGGCCGCTGTCTGGACAAACTCGATTTCTGAAGCGTCGCCCGTAATTGTGCCTTTGTCGCCTATTAGGTCGCGTATCTCCTTGATCCCTTCTTTTTCGAAGCCTTTCATCACGACGACCTGGTAAAAAGCTGTGTCGCCTGTGTAGTAATCCCCGACCAGCTCGATGCCGCTCATCTCTATTGGGGTGAGCAGGTCGAGCACATCGTCCAGCCACAGAACCAGACTGATGTGTGTCAGCTCTTCCATTTCGTTTTTAAGCGCGAGGGCCTCCATGAGTGAGACGCCGCCAACCGCGACGTTCGTGTTTGGCAGAGCTTGGGGGAACTGCTCGGTAAGCACGCTGAGGGCAACGGTCGATCTTGCCGCCTGCGGCAAGTACTCCACCATGTCGTACTTCACGACCACAGACGGATAAAGCGCCGCGCAAACCAGCGTAAGCGCAATGAAGATTATGAACGTAATTTTTTTGTAACGTATAATGAAATCAGACACTAGTGCCCTCCAACCCGCAGCGCATGCACTAATATTACATCAGTAATGCGGGGGCAATCAAGAGTGACTTGGAGGGATTTTGTAAACATTTCGTTAATGTTGACTTGAACACGCAAAGCTGGTATACTTACCAACACTCCCGCATTCCAAAAGGTAAAGGGGACTTGCTAATATGCGTGAACTAATCATGAACAACCCTGACTCATGCGTCGGCTGCAACAGGTGCATCAGGTTTTGCCCGGTAGAAGGGGCGAATATCGCCTATAGCGACGGCGACCAGATCAAAGTCAGAATAGACCACGATCACTGTATCGCTTGCGGCGCCTGCATAACGGTGTGCCAGCACGAATCCCGTGATTACTTCGATGATACTGAGCGCTTCTTGTCAGATCTGCAATCCGGAGTCGCAATCTCTTTGTTCGCGGCGCCGGCAAACCGGACGAATGGCGAAAACTGGGGAAGGCTGCTGACCTGGCTGCGCCAAATGGGCGTCAGAAAAATATATGACGTATCTCTTGGGGCGGACATTTGCGTCTGGGGGTATATCCGCCACATTCAAAGAGACAAGCCTAAAGCGGTCATCACCCAGCCGTGCCCGGCCATCGTGAACTATATCCGTATCTACAATAACGCGCTTCTGCCGTACCTCTCTCCTGTGCAGAGCCCTATGCTGTGCGCCGCAATCTTTATGAGAAAGTACGAGAACATCACGGATAAGCTTGCCGCGCTCTCGCCGTGCATCGCAAAATCCCATGAGTTCGAGTCTACGGGTTACGTTGAGTATAATGTGACCTTGAAGAAGCTGTGGGAGTATATCAAGATGAGGGGCATTGTGCTGCCGATGCAGGAAACGGGCTTTGACCATGCTGAGTCATCCCTGGGGCAGTTGTTCCCCATGCCGGGCGGGCTTAAGGAAAATGTGGAGCTCTACCTTGGCAAGACGCTGCGGATCGACAAGTCCGAGGGGCAGAGCATCGTGTATAAGGCGCTCAAGGAGTACTCGGAGGAACCGGAAGCGTTCTATCCAGCGATTTTCGACGTCCTCAACTGCCAGGAAGGCTGCAACCATGGCACAGGCTGCGCGCACGAGCGCAGCGTCCTCGAAGTTAACACTATAATGGACAAAGCGCGCCAAAGCGTGCTCGGGGGAAGGACGAAAGCAGACTTCGACGCGCTATATGACGATTTCGACCGCATACTAAACTTGAACGACTTCCTGCGAAGGTACACTCCGCTGAAATCGCGCTCTTTCGACGTCTCGTACGCGCAAATCGAGGAAGCGTTCCAGCATCTGGGGAAACAAACGGATATCGAGCGCAAGTTCGACTGCTCTGCGTGCGGCGCGGACTCATGCGAGGATATGGCAAAGCAGATTGCATGCGGGCTCAATATACCCGGCAACTGCATTCAGAAGACTCGAAACGATGTCCACAACGAGCATTCTGCGGTTCTTGAACTATCTGCAGCTAATCTGACAAATATCAAGGAGATTCTGGCAGATATATCGAAAATCAAGGGGCTTACTGACGATATTACCAACAGCGTATCGGGTGTGAATACGGCGATCGAAAAATACAGCAACATGGCCGGCGATATCAACAAAATCGCAATGCAGATAAATATCATTTCGCTCAATGCTTCGATCGAGGCGGCCAGGGCAGGGCAGCACGGCAAGGCGTTTTCGGTCGTGGCCGAGGAAATCCGGAACCTGGCAGGATCATCGCAGAATACTGTGTCGGAGACGGGAGAGATTACCGACCAGGCGACTGTTTCGATCAAGGACATCAACACCATGGTGAGGCAGATAAGCGCAGAAGTCGAAAAGGCGTATGAGAATATCTCCGAGATTTCGGACAAGACGCAGGAAGCGATTAAAAAGAGCGAGCTAGACTAAATTAACCACTTAACAGCAGCGTCGGCGACTGTTTTCAACGTTTCAGGCTGAAACGGGCTCGGAAGGCCCGCCTCTGCAAGAGCTTCCGTGAATGTCCTGGTTCCCGCCAGGCTCACGAAGCTCTTGTACTTTTTCCAGGCGTTGGCGTGATCCTTTTGGTCTTCGGCCCAGAAAGCGAGAGCCATAGTCTGCGCCAGGCAATAATCAATGTAGTAAAACGGGTTCTCATAGATGTGCGACTGCGCCTGCCATCTGCGGCCTTCGCCATAGAACGGGAATCCTGCGAGATCGAGATATGGCCTGTACTTGCCCTCCAGCTCCAGCCAGTAAGAATTGCGCTCTTTCGGAGAAACGCCCGGGTTCTCATACACATAATGCTGGAAAGCGTCGACCATAGAGCCGTAGGGGAGGAAAGTAAGCGCGCCGGCTAAATGGCTGTTGCGGTATTTGCCTGTCATATCGCCGAAGAAGCCTTCCATCCATGGCCATGTGAAAAATTCCATGCTCATCGAATGTACCTCGGCCGTTTCGTATGTACAGTCCCTAAGGTCAGACGGGTATACATCCCTTGTCATGTACGACGCAAACGCATGCCCGGCTTCATGGGTCAAAACGTCTATGTCTCCTGAGGTACCGTTAAAGTTTGCGAAGATAAATGGCGACTTGTACTCATCAATCGTTGCGCAGTACCCGCCTCCGGATTTTCCGGGCCGCGTCAGGACGTCGAAAAGCTCGTTTTCCAGCATGAAGTCAATAAACTCCGCCGTGTCGCCGGACAACTCATGATACATCTTCTTGCCGTGGGCGAATATCTCGTCCACTGTACCTGTTGGCTTGGCGTTCCCGTCGGGGTACTCAAACGTATCCTCGAAGATCTTTATCGTTTCGGCGCCGATCCTTTCAGCCTGCGCGGCTTTCAGACGCCTTACTATTGGAGTGATGTACGACAGGACGCCGCTGCGGAAAGCTTCGACCATCTCGCGGGAATAGCTCAATCGCTGCATTCTGTAATAGCCAAGCTGGATGAAGTTGCTGTAGCCGAGCTGTGCCGCGATGCGGGTCCTGACTTTCACAAGATCGTCAAACAGGCTGTCAAGCTGTTCGGAGTTACCCATATACCAGCCTGCTCTCGCCATCATCGACTGCTCGCGCACTGAACGGTCAGTATTCTCATGGTACGGCTGAAGCTGGGCGAGCGTATGGACCTTGCCGTCAAACTCGATCTGAGCTGATGCGATCAACTTGTCGTATGCGGTTGTAAGGCGGTTCTCTTCTTGTAAATCGCCAACGATCTCAGGCTTGAAAGTTTTCAGGGCCATGGAGATTTTATCAAAGAGAATAGTTCCCCATTCAGCCTCAAAATCTTTTCTGAAGGGCGAAGCGAGCAGCGCCAGGTTGAAATCCTGCACTAAAGCCGTTAGCTTTGGCTCGACTTCGTCGACATAATCCCTCTCCGCGCTGTAGAACGTATCGTTAGTGTCCAGCGAGTTCCTGATATATGCCAGCGAGAGCATGGAGTAAACGCTGCGGAAGCAATCGTCGTAACGCTTGTAGCAGGCGAAGCCTTCCTCCTTGTTGCGGGCGTTTTTCATGTCGTTGATCAGGGCTGACATAGTCTTGTTTATCTCATCGAACTCAGGCCTGGAGTATGGCATCTGCGAAAATTTCATCTGTTCGTATCCTTTCCAAAATACTCAACAAGCAAATCGACGCACGCGCCGTAAGACCGCACGCCAAGTTCTTGATTGTTTGACCTTAGGTAGCTGTCATAGACCGAAGTGACGGCGCCGCTCGTTTTGTTTGTCAGGAACTCCAGGAATCTGTCAAGCTGACGAATCCCGGTATCGAATGTCTCCTGCGAACGCCAGTACTCGTGTGACTGCGCACGGTCAAACAGAATCTGCGGGCACAGTGTCCCGTACACTTCCTGCCATGCATCGCGATCCGCCTCGTACAGGGCGTTGAGCAGATGTGAAAGCCCCAGCATATATCCCGAGTATGCGAAAGCCGGATCTTCTGACCTGACGCAGGCAACTACAGCTACGAAGTTCGCCTCCGCCTCGTAGAACACCCCGCACTGGTGCGCAAGCTCATGGGTGGCAGTCGACGGTATTGTATAGCGGGGAACATGCGTGTTAACATTCGACTCGCCTGTAAGCGCAAAGTATACGCCGGTGTACCCGGTGCGGCTCATCAAGCGCGAGAATAGCATAGGTTTTGGCTTGCGCAACTGTGCGGCAAGGCAAGGGAAGTCCTGCGCTAAACCATCGTATGCGTTGACGGCGGACGACAGAAACAGCCGCGTATCTCCAATGACATAGCCATCAGCATCCCTGGCAACCAGCGGCGCGTACTCATTGGCCTTCTCGGCAAACAGCCTGGCAGTATCGCTAAGACCTATAACGGATACGCCATTATTTGCAAACCCGCTCTTCTCGGCGAATCCGGGCGCGTGGTAGCCGACGTTCCACAGCCAACAAAATGCGCACCAGATATATAGGGCCGGTATCGCGATTTTCAAGAGACGTGACAAAAGCGTTTTGAGTTTATCCCGTTCGTGAAATAGAGCGGCAATCATCCTTATTAGCGTGTAGAGCACCCAAATAACGGCTGCAGCGCAAAGAAGCTCCATAAGTGAGAACGGTAAAACAGAGCTGGTTTTGCCAAGAAATCCGCGAACAGGCTCAGCAAAGCCGGCTTGTGTCCTCGCCATGAAGTCTTTATTAGCCCTAAGCGCGTAAAACAGCACAAGCAGAACCACAGGAAACGCGCATTCAGCCAGGATAACCGCGAGCCGGATGTTCGCTTCAGGCGACCTTCTCTTCCTCATGTTACCTGAAGAACCGGCGGGTGACGGCCCCCCCTATTGCTGATAGAGGCAACTGCTCGGCTACGCCGCCCATTTGGAAAGCGACCATCGGCATCCCATATACGACGCACGAGGCTTCATCCTGCCCGATCGTATGCGCACCGGCCTTCCTCATGTCGGTCAGCCCCTTCGCCCCGTCCGCGCCCATGCCTGTCAATAGTACGCCTACGGCGTTCCTTCCGGCGATTTTTGCGACCGAATCGAACAACACATCGACTGATGGGCAATGGCCGCTGACCTTGGCGCCCCGCATGAGGTTTACGAAGTACCCGGACGCATCCTGCGACAGAGTCATTTGCTGGTCGCCCCCGGGCGCTATGAGTATTGTGCCCCCAACGACGCGATCTCCGTTTTGCGCCTCGCGAACCTCCATCGCGCAGATTTTGTCTACGCGTTCGGCATACATCTTGGTGAAGACAGGCGGCATATGCTGAACGATTACGACTCCGGGCGTGCGGGCAGGGAAGTCCTTAATGACCTCTATGATAGCTTCCGTGCCTCCGGTGGATGCGCCGATTGCGATGATGCTCTTCGTTGCAGCGCCGGGTATACGGGCTTGCGGTTGAGCAGCAGATTGAGCGCGCAGGGGAGCGGGCGGCTCATTGCGGCTGACTGAGGTCACCTTATGCGCCGCTGCGGCTATCTTTACTTTTTGAGTTATGTCACTTGCAAACTGCTCCCGTTCGTAACCCGGTTGGGAGCCGGGCTTGCCAACAAAGTCTATCGCGCCGGCGTGCATGGCGTTGAACACGTTCCCCGATAGCGAACTTACCACCAGAGCGTTGATCCCGGGGTGCTTAGGCAGAACAGAGCGCAAAAAGGCGTCGCCGCGCATTTTAGGCATTTCCATATCGACAAGCAGCACGTTAGGCTGCAAGGCTCCTATATGCTTCTCGGCCTCTGTTGGGTCGCCGTAGCCGCCGACGACCTCGATCTCGGGGTCCCTGCTGAGCGTCTGCGTCAGGAATGTCCTGAAAACGAGCGAATCATCAACTATCATTACGCGAATTTTCTGCATACTAATCACCAATGAGCAGTATAGCGAATAATTCGTGTTCATACAATGTTTTTTTGTTATTTTTCAGATTTTCTTGGATTTTCTTGGATTTTCTTGGTTTTTGTGAAATTTTCCCTGCGCCTTTTCTTGATTTTTGCAAAAGGGTATGCTAGAATCACGTTCAGGGCGGTGAGCTCAGGTTCCGCCCCCTTGCGATTAGCGCCGGTAGCTCAATTGGATAGAGCGTCTGGCTACGGACCAGAAGGTTGGGGGTTCAAGTCCTCTCCGGCGTGCCAACCGCAAGTAATCCGAACCACCTCGATGTGAAAATCATCGGTGATGGCTTCGGATTCTTGCTTTGGCTTGACGAAATTACATAGCGCATAAAAAGGGGCGCGGGTCGGGGCCCAGGTGCCCCAC
>Ga0082212_10005207_pt1 | contig 17806 bp, 14 predicted proteins | sample TergutNt197P3_FD_71548 | JGI IMG/M metagenome (GOLD analysis project Ga0082212, IMG submission 71548) | Neocapritermes taracua P3 segment gut microbial communities from Petit-Saut dam, French Guiana - Nt197 P3 | ecosystem: Host-associated > Arthropoda: Insects > Digestive system > Gut ... | reverse complement strand
ACAATTTATCATAAGTAGGAAATTCGGCGGCGCGAATTACGCCCAACGCAATAGGGAAGTGCGGCGGGAACATCTTGGCAAGCATAAGATGTACACCCGGATTGGGATTATACATATCGTGTACCAACACTTTGTCCATGCCTTCGCCGTTAGGTCCAATATTCACTACTTCCAAACCATTTCTGCGCATTCTAATCCCTTTTTCTTTGTTTTTTCCGAAGAGCATTTTTTCGCCGTGACGCAGAATAAGTTGGAAATCATCTTTGGTTTCTTTGCTGGTAATCATTTCGTGCGTACCATCATTAAAAATCACGCAATTTTGCAGCAATTCCACTATGGAGGTACCGTCGTGCTTAGCGGCTTCCATCATTACTTCCGTAATGAATTTAGGGTTGGTGTCAATAGCGCGGGCAAAGAAAGTACCTTGTGCGCCAATTACCAGTTCGCCCACTTGAAACGGCTGCTCAATAGTTCCATAAGGGGAAGTTTTTGTAACCGCGCCCAAATCGGAAGTAGGAGAATATTGTCCTTTGGTGAGTCCGTAAATTTTATTATTGAACAGCATAATATTGATGTCCAAATTTCTACGAATAACGTGTATAAAGTGGTTTCCACCGATAGCAAGCGAGTCGCCGTCACCGGTAGCTACCCACACGCTCAGTTTTCTATTGGCAATGCGCACGCCGGTAGCGATGGCATTGGCGCGTCCGTGAATACTGTGAAAACCGTAAGTGTTTACATAATAAGGGAAACGAGAAGAACACCCGATTCCTGAAACGATACAGTAACTCTCTTTTCTATACCCAATTTCTGGGAAAACCTTTGCTACTGCGGCTAAAATGGCATGGTCGCCACAGCCCGGGCACCACTTTACCATTTGATCACTTGCAAAATCTTGTTGTGTTAAAGGTACATGCGACCTTTCCATTGATTTATAACCCATAAAGACCTCCTGTTATTTAATGTTATTAATTGCTGTTACTAATTCTTGAACGGTAAATGGCAACCCCTGTATTTTGTTGTATTGTTGATACTTGAATTTTGGGAGCGTCATTCTTAGATAATTGGCAAACTGCCCTGAGTTGAGTTCGCATACGAGAATTTTTTTGTATTTGGCAAAAATTTCTTCGGTATTTTCGGGAAGGGGCATAATTTGCGAGAAGTGAGCATGCGTAACTTTTTTACCTGAGTTGTTAACCTCTTTACAAGCCTCATATACGGCGCCTTTTGTTCCGCCCCAACTTACCACTAATATATCAGCCTTTTCATCGCCATACACATTTTGTTTGGGGAGGCGTTTGGCAAGACGCATTACTTTCTCTTGCCGGAATTGTACCATTTTGGCGTGATTTTGCGGATCGGTGGAGACCAAACCATCTATATCTGTTTTTTCCAAGCCACCTACTCTGTGGCGCAAACCTTCGGTTCCGGGGATAGCCCATTTCCGAACTAACGTTTCGGGGTCGCGGCGATAGGGCTTGTAATCGGGATCATTAGGTTGAGCAATCGGCGGATGAATGGGCGGCAAATCTGCCATTTTTGGAATACGGAAAAGTTCGCTGCCCTGTCCGGTGTTGCCATCGGTTAACAAAATGACAGGCGTCATATTTTCCATTGCCAATTTTGCGGCGTAGTATGCTTTATAGAAACAGTCGCTGGGCGATGATGCTGCCATTACAATGCAGGGCGCTTCGCCATTTCTGCCGAACAGCGCAATATTGAGGTCAGATTGTTCCGATTTTGTGGGCATTCCGGTAGAGGGACCGGCGCGTTGCACATCTACAATCACTAACGGCAACTCGGTAATTACTGCCAAGCCAATGGCTTCGGCTTTTAAAGAGAGCCCCGGACCGGAAGTAGTAGTACAAGCCATAGCGCCTGCGTAAGATGCGCCAATGGCAGAGCAGATCCCTGCAATTTCGTCTTCTGCTTGAAACACATGCGCTCCCAACGATTTATGTTTTGCTAATTCAATTAATATTTCGGTAGCGGGAGTGATAGGGTAGGAGCCTAAGAACAGTTCTCTGCCCGATTTTTCGGCGGCAGCAAGCAATCCCCACGCGGTGGCTTCATTACCCGTAATGTTTCTATATTTTCCCTTTTCTAATTGTACATTTGAAATTTGGAAAGTAGAAGAGAATACTTCCATCGTTTCGGCAAAATTGTAGCCGGCTTGAAGCACTTTTTTATTTACATCGGCAATTTTTACCTTGTCTTTAAATCGCTTATCCACTAATTTGAAAGGCGTATCCAAAGAGAAGTTAAAAACGTAATACACCATACCCAAACAGAACATATTTTTTGTTCTTTCGGCGGTTTTGTTATCCAAGCCATTGGCTAATGCCGTTTCTTTGGCGAGGGTCGTAATGTTGGGCGCAATTACGCAGTACGAACCCAACGAGCCGTCTGAAAGCGGGTTGGTAGCGTAGCCTGCTTTTTCCAATGCTTTTTCATCGTAAGCATCGCCATCGGTAATAATGGTAGCGCCTTTATCCACCCATTTCAGGTTGGCTTTTAAAGATGCGGGGTTCATGGCAACCAGCACATCGCATTTGTCGCCGATAATGCGTGTTTCTTTGCCAATGTGAACTTGAAAGCCGGAGACGCCGGCAATGGTGTTGTGCGGGGCTCGAATTTCTGCGGGATAATCCGGAAAAGTGGCAATATCGTTGCCTGCCAATGCTGCTGCATCGGAGAACAAAGTCCCCGACATTTGCATTCCATCACCGGAGTCGCCCACAAATTTCACCACCACGCTCTCTTTTTCTAAAATTTGTTTGCTCATATTGATGTTAATTTATTATGTAAAATATTGTGAATGTGCAAAAAAGATGTTTTGTTTCGTTTTTATTACAATGCTGCGAAAGTATAATTTTTTACAAACAGATTGTATATTATTTTTAAATGTTAAATGTTTCAAATTTATTTTTTTTACCGTTTAAAATACTCTTTAAACGAAACGCAAAAGATGGTAGTGCAGCGGTAGATGCGGTGCTTGGAAATCGGCATCTGTAAAAATCATTTCTACCCTATACACGAAAAAGCCATCTTCATTCGTTATCAATAATTGTAAAAAATATATGTAAATGAAAATGGCTATTTTTTGTAAGAATATCGGGCTTTGTTTGACTTTATTCTTGTTTGGTTTTCAGTTGTTTGCCCAAAAACCCGTAGTGTTTGAAGCACCTAAATATGAATTTGATAACGCGATGGAGTTGTATCAGAAAGAGAAATATGGCTCTGCACAGCAATATTTTAAATGGGTGTATGAAAATACTACCGATAAACAAAACGATTTAAGAACCGATTCCTATTTTTATATGGGGTTGTGTGCTGCCAATCTTTTTAATGCAGACGCCATTTTTTTGCTGAACAATTTCATTGAACTGTATCCCGTAAGTGCGCAAGTACCCCAAGCCTATTTCGCACTCGGAAAATTCTACTTTAACCAAAGAAATTACAAAAAAACAATAGAAAGTTTCGATTTAATCGGCGAAAAGAACATTAATAAAGAGATTCGGGCAGAATATCTTTACAAAAAAGGATACTCCTATTTTGAATTGAACAAGTTGGCTGAGGCTAAACCGTTGTTAAAAAGCGCCGCCCAAATGGAATCTCCCTATCAAAACCGCGCTACTTACTATTTGGCGTTTATCGCTTATCAGGAAAAAGAGTACCAAACTGCGCTTTCAGGGTTTCAAAAAGTAATGGATGACCCCGAGTTTAGCGGCGTGGTTCCTTTTTATATTGTGCAAATCTATTTGTTGCAAAAAAAATATAACGATGTGATTGCAAAAGGATTGCCATTGTTTGAAAAGGCAGCGGATAAAAACAAAATTGACATTGCACGCTGTTTGGCATTAGCGTATTATGAGCAAAACGATTACGAAAAAACGTCTCAATTTTTTCAACATTATTTAACCAAAACCAAAGATAAAATTGACCGCACCGACTATTATGCCGCCGGAATGGCTAATTTTAACATAGAGAATTATAAAAATGCCGTAGAATATCTTTCTAAAACAACTTCGATTAAAGATCAATTAGCGCAAAATGCCTATTATACCATTGGCGATTGTTATATTAAAACCGAAGAATGGGATTTGGCTTCGCAGGCGCTTTACGAAGCCTATAAGATGGACTTTTTGCCCCATATTAAAGAAGACGCGCTCTATAATTATGCCAAACTGCAATATGAAAAATCGTCATCTTCTTTTAATCAGGCAATTAAAGCAATGGAGCAATATATTAACGAGTATCCCAATTCTGAACATAGCGAAGAAGCGGAAGAGTATCTTGCAAAAATCTATTTATCCACAAAAAATTATCATGGCGCTATAAATTCGTTGGAAAAAATACAACATAAAAGTCCTACTTTATTAAAATCTTATCAACGTTGCACTTATTTTCACGGGTTGGAGTTAATTAATAATAAAAATTATGAATCTGCTGTGAAAAATTTTAATAAATCTTTACAATATCCGATGGATAAAAACACAGAGGTGGCAGCAATGTATTGGAAAGCGGAGGCGCAATATCGGGGAGCGCAATTTGCAGAGGCTACGCAATCGTACAAATTGTATCAAAAAAACAGCGAGGCAAAAAAAGATGAAAACTACGAACTCTCTTTTTACGGGCTGGGGTATGCTGCTATGCGCAACCAAAAATATGGAGATGCCGAAAAGGGATTCTCTGATTTTCTGGCAACTAAGGGAAAAGATGCCGAGTTAAATTCCGATGCCTATTTACGGCTCGCCGATTGTCAGTTTATGCAGAAAAAACTTTCACAAGCGGTGGTTAACTACGATAAATGCGCCAAAATGGAGCAACCGAATGCCGATTACGCACTTTATCAAATTGCCATTGCCCATGGGTATTTGAAAGAGTTGAATAAAAAGGTAACTACATTAGATCAATTACTTACAAAATATCCTGCTACCGGTTTCAAAGCGGAAGCAGAGTTTGAACGGGCTTCGGCATATCATGCATTAAATCAATACAAAAAAGCGATTGATGCGTATCAGGAGTTCATTGACACATATCCTAAAAACGGATTGGTGCGACAAGCCCACAATAAGTTAGCACAAGCCTATTGGAATGATAATGATGCGGCTAAGGCTATCGGTTCTTTCAAATATGTGATAGAAACCTACTCCGGTTCGCAAGAGGCAAAAGATGCGGCTGTGAATTTGGAAACTATCTATGCCGAGCTGGGAAAACCCACCGAATTTTACGAGTATGCGCAGTCTAAAAATATGACTTTCACCGCATCTCGACAAGATTCCGTAAGTTATAAGTCTGCCGAAAATAAATTTTTTAAAGGGGAACTGGAGGCGGCTTACAACGGTTTTGCAGATTATTTAAAACAATTTCCCAAAGGGATGTTTGCTCCTAACGCATTGTTTTACAAAGCAGAATATGATTATGATAAAAATCGTTTTGATGATGCTTTAATGGGATATGAAACCTTGATTTCCGGTTATATTACTGAAAATAACGAAACTGCATTAAGAAAAGCGGGTTTGATTCAGTTTAACAAAAATAACAATCAAAAAGCCTACGAAGATTTTGTAAAGTTATTGGAAATTGCTTCTAATGAGAATAATCGAATTTTGGCAAACAACGGGATTATGCGTGCCGGTTATGAGTTAAGAAAATATAAAGAGGTGAAACAGAGCGCCGAATATATCATTGCTTCGTCGCAAGCCCAACGTGAGGTAAAAAACGATGCCTATCTTTATGCCGGTCGTGCCGCTATGGAACTCAATGACTTTGGGGCTGCGAAAAGCCATTTTGCCGTTTTGGCAGAAACGCCAATGAACGAAAACAGTACCGAAGCCGCCTATTATTTGGCATTGATTGAATTTAAACAGAATAATTTACCCGAAACAGAAAAGGCGATTTTGAAAATTATTAACGGTAAATATTTTGGCGAATATTGGATTGCCTCTGCCTATATTTTGTATGGCGACTGGTACGCCGCCTCCGGCAAAGAGTTTCAGGCGCGAAATACCTACCAAAGTATTATTGATAATTATGATGGAGAAGATTTAGTAAAAACGGCGCAAGAAAAATTAATGAAACTGGAGGAATAAAAGAAAAATATTGCATCAGTAATGCCAATTTGTGATTGGGATTATAAATTTACAACCTATTCTAATGAAAAACAACATCCTCACTCTTCAACATTCCATCTATAATATTGTTCAAAAAGTAGCAGAGCGCAAAGGGATTGCTACTTTTGCCGTAGGTGGCGTGGTGCGCGACCTGTTTCTAAATCGTTTTTCAAAAGATATTGATATATTGGCGCTGGGAAGCGGCACCGAATTGGCGCAAGCGGTGGCAAAAGAGATTTCGCCAACATTAGAAGTGAACATCTTTAAAAACTTTGGTACAGCACAGTTTGTTTTTGAAGGCGCTGCCATTGAGTTTGTGGGCGCTCGTAAAGAATCTTACGATTTCAACTCTCGCAAACCCACCGTAGAAACAGGTACGTTGGAAGAAGATCTTGCGCGCCGCGACTTTACGATTAACGCTATGGCGATTGGAATTTCCGGAGAAAAAGAGGGCGAGTTGGTAGATCTGTTCAACGGATTTGAAGACTTGCAAGCCAAAATTTTGCGCACACCGTTAGACCCCGATATTACTTTTTCTGACGACCCGCTAAGAATGATGCGTGCCGTTCGTTTCGCTTCGCAATTAGGTTTTACCATTGAACCAAAAACTTATGCTGCTATTAAACGCAACGCCCATCGGTTGGATATTATCTCCAAAGAGAGAATTATGGATGAGTTTAACAAAATATTGCTCTCCAAAAAACCATCTGTGGGCATTAAAATTTGTGACGAAACAGGACTGTTAACACAGTTTCTTCCTGAACTATCCGCCTTAAAAGGAGTGGAGGTGATGAACGGTAAAGGGCACAAAGACAACTATTTGCATACCCTTCAAGTGGTGGATAAAATCGCCATGGTAAAATCAAATTTATGGTTGCTGTGGGCTGCCTTGTTGCACGATATTGCCAAACCTCAAACTAAAAAATTTGACGAAAAGGTGGGGTGGTCATTTCATGGACACGAATACATCGGGTCGAAAATGGCAAGAAGAATCTTCAATAATTTAAAATTACCTGCCAACGAAAAGATGCGGTATGTGCAAAAAATGATAGCGCTACACTTGCGCCCCATCGCTTTGGTGGAAGATGAAATTACCGATTCCGCAGTGAGACGCCTCCTCTTTGATGCCGGCGACGATATTGACGACCTGATGTTGCTTTGCGAAGCGGATGTTACCTCATCTATTCCCGAAAAAATAAAACAGTGTATGGCAAATTTCGCCAACGTGCGCGCAAAACTTAAAGAAATTGAAGAGAAAGACCGCTTGCGCAACTGGCAACCGCCTATTGACGGCGAGCTGATTATGAAAACTTTTGCCTTATCGCCTTGCCGCGAAGTAGGATTAATAAAAGATGCCATTCGTGAAGCCATTTTAGATGGAAAGATTCCTAACGAATACAATGCCGCTTACCAAATGATGTTGGAGGAAGGTGAAAAATTGGGGCTTCATAAAAATTACGAATTAGATAGAAAAACACAACCTGTTATTCACGAAATTACTTCTTGTACTTTAGTAGCCCCTCAAACAGATAAAGAGTTTCCTTTCTTCCTTTCTCCTTTTTCCTTTCTCCCTGTTTATTTTTTTCACAATTCCAATTTGGATTTGATTCATATTCAGATTAAAGTGAAAGCGGGTGCGCTGTATGAAACAACCAAGTTTGTGGCTCATGCCGCCTATCAACTTTTGAAAGAAAGCTGTGCAACACTTTCATCTCCCGAAATGGACGATTTTTTAGCCTGTAACGGCACATCATGGAAAACACGCATCAATACACAATACATTATTATTCAATGGATTATTCCAAAGAGAAATATAGATACCGTGTTGTCCGTACTTTGGAAAACGATCACCCAACCCTCTTTTAGAAATGATGATTTACAACGTTTTAAAGAATCAAGAATCAAAGATTTAGAATACAACGCTGCGAAATTCAACTACCGCGCCACCCAACTGATGTTTGCTGCCATGTTTCCTCCCGACACCCCTATTGGAACCATTTTAACCAAAGAACATATTGAAGCCTTAACTGTTGAACAATTACAAGAATATCATTGTAAAACATTTATAGAAAACAATGTGAGGGTTTTTGTAACGGGAAATGTGGGAGATGAGATGATGAGGCGATGTGATGATGCAGAAGTTAGAAGTCAGAAGTCAGAAGTCAGAAGTCAGAAGTCAGAAGTCAGAAGTCAGAAGTCAGAAGTCAGAAGTCAGAAGTCAGAAGTCAGAAGATGGAATTCTCAATTCTCAAATCCCATCGTCGAACTGCGCGAGGGCGCTTTGCAATCTTCCTTTATTTTATGTAGAAAAAATATGGGTTACACCCATGAAGACCGGCGTAATTTTGAAGTGTTAAGCGTTTTATTCGGGGGCTACTTCGGTTCGCGGCTCATGCAAAACCTTCGCGAAGAGAATGGTTATACTTACGGCGTGTTTTGCAACAGTCTCTTTTACGAAAATGAATCTATTTTTTACATAGAGGCTGATGTCATGGTGGAGAAAACCAAAGAGGCTATTCAAGAGTGTTTTAACGAAATGCAGTTGCTACAAAACGATTTGGTAGATGAAGAAGAACTTTCTTTAGTAAAATCTTTTATGTTGGGAGAACTTCTGCGAGAAGTAGATGGCTCGGTTTCCTACCAAAAGAAATATGCTTATTGGAATGATTTTCAGTTAAATGAAGATGAAATGCAGCAAATGATTGATGCTATACACGCCATAACCCCGCAAACCATTCAAACATTGGCAAAACAATACTTGATACAGGAAGAATTTACCACCATTGTGGTTGGAAAAATGTAAATCCTTAGTGCAAATGTTCGCACTCCACTTGCAATATCTCTTTCGTCTTCATATCTATAAGATAGGCAACTACGCTGCAATGCTTAATGAGCACAGGGAGCTGAGAATAGGGAAATGAATTGCCGTATTTTATTTTAAAGGTAGCAGTATATTTGAACTGCTCTTGCAACATTCCGTCTAACGCAAGTTTTACGCCGTAGTTTCTGTTGAAACTTGCCCGTAATACATGATTGTGAACATATTCCGGAATCGTTACATTTCCATCTTTTTGTCCGGAAATGATACTGTCTTGTTGCAACACTAAACAAAGTTGCACAGGATTGGGCAACTCTTTAATAGCGGTTACACCTGCGTGAACAGTAACCTCCTGTTTTGCCTCATCTACCGTGCATTGCAACTCAATGCCGGCGCTTGGGTTAGTTTTATCAATATTAGCAACTTCGGTTTTCCATTTGTTTCGTTCAAAGCTCCATCCGCCGGCGCCGTTTCCCTTTCGGTTAATCATCGCTTTCGGCAACCCGTTAATATTAAAGTCTTCGCAAATCACATTACCCATGGGGGTTTGGTAATTATTTTGGAAAGGCGGTTTGACCGGATCGGAAAGAAATGTGCAGTGAATCGCGGTGGTTACTACGTTTTCATCATCATTCATTATGGCTTTGAGAATGGCTGCGCCATCGGGGCAGTAGGTACAAGTGTGCCCGGTAAATTCTTCCACATAAATTTTTCGAATTACGGTTGCCGCATAGTTTGGATCCCACGGGGTAACCTCCACCGGAACAATGATTTCAAAAACCTCTTTGGAAGTATCTATTTTGTTGCAAGCAGCGATGATGAGGCATAGCGCTGCAAAGAGGAAAGTCGTTTTTTTCATTTTTTATCTTTTTTTATTTTTTATCTTTTTTATTACTCCGTGATATCTCTGTGTAACTCTGTGTAATAAATTTGATAAAATTTCACAGAGAACCACAGAGGAGGCACAGAGAGCCACAGAGTTATAATCTATAACGTTTTATTCCATTTTTTAGTAAAATAACATTAAAATTGATTAGTAAACCTATTTCTTTTTTTGCAAATTTCAAGTATGTTAGAATTTGTGCTTCATGAACAGGCAATATTGTTTCAACGGTTTTTAATTCAATTATCACTTGTTTTTCAACCAGAATATCAATTCTATATCCACAATCTAATTTTATTTCTTTGTAAACAACAGGAACGGGCACTTGCCTTTCTGCACTCAATCCTGCCTTTCTTAATTCATACATTAAACATTCTTCGTAAGCAGACTCCAACAATCCGGGTCCTAATTCTTTATGCACTGCAATAGCGCTTCCAATAATTTTCTCTGTAATTTGATTTATATTCATCATTAAAGTATTTAGTTTTTATTAACTCTGTGTAACTCCGTGATATCTCTGTGTAACTCTGTGTAATAAATTTGATAAAATTTCACAGAGAACCACAGAGGAGGCACAGAGAGCCATAGAGATTTCATTAGCATCAATTTTAAAACGTTGTCGTTACCGATAATCCTACTCCGTATGATGCGGGGACGGTTCTGCAAACACCCCCTACGCACAGAATCCCCGCGCGGGTTTTGCCAAAGTTGAGCGCAATGCGGGTCGTATGGTGCACAAACGCCACCGCCGCATTAGGATAGTGCAACTTCTTTTCATTTCCAAAATGCCATTGGTCGCTTACTGTAATAAACCATTTGGGCGAAATGGAATACTCTAACAACGCAAACAGCCAACTGCCCTTTTCCTTGTCTTCCAAATCGTTTTTCTTGGGAATAATCAAATATTGGTTTTCTAATCGTAAAGCGTGAATGTCATTAATTTTATAAGTTAATTCAAACCCAACATGGTTGCCGTTAATCATTCCGGGTTTGCCCTGCAGTTCCATGTTGTAGTTGATATAGTTGTACATCAGCATCAACTTCCAATGTTTATCAAAGCGGCGCGAAATATCAAAACCAATATCCTGATATAACAATTTTTTGCCGCAGCCAAAGAATTTAGAGGAGTAGCCTTTTGTTCCGGTAATGGTTCCGATAGTATCGGCAAGGGGTGCGGTTGTTTTTTGAAGATCATGAAAACGGGCGTAGTTTACTGTAATATCCGTTCCATACTTGCCCCCGATTTTTGTTTTTTTAGGAATCTGGTAATTTACCTGCCCTTGCGCACCTATCTGTCCATTAGGCTGGCTGGCATAGCTGTAATTGCCGAGCAGCTGGTAAGAATACTGCCGGTTTATTGCAGGAATATAGTTTAACGTAAGTGCAGCATAGGCAGGAGTGGCATCGCGTTGCGAGCGAAAATCCATATTGTCGGCACGCAAAAAAGAAGCCGATACGCCCAAGCCTTTCATAGAATAGGAAGCAGAAAGCAAAAATGCTTCTCCTCTTTTATAGATGTAGTCATTAGAAAGATTGGGGTCGTTTACTTTTGAAGCATACTCTCCTTCCAACCGAAACCCTTTCATGCCAAAGTTGAGCCGCGCTGCCCACGAAGCCACATTTTGCGGAATGTTAGCCGCCGGAATGAGCCCCTGACCGGTTAAAATATGAGGACGCTCATCGGCAATAAAAGCAATCTCACCGTATTCTTCTGCCATTTTCTCATAGTAATCTTTATATAAAGATGTATCAATAAAAATAGTAAACATTTTATCTTCTATAGATTTTTCAAACCGACTTACAAAACTTCCGCCAATGGACAATGCAACTGCTTTTTCAGACAGTTTTGGGATGAGTTCCGCAAAATCGAGTTCTGCATCCAACCCTCTCACATTATCATTACGTTTCATGTAGTCGAAGTTAAAGTTATGGCGTTCAATGCCCCACACGCCTTTGAGTTGGATTCCCTTGTACGGGGTAACTTTCACTCTGCCGCCCAGCAGGCTGTTGTCAATTCCCAAATTTCTGTCTTCGTATGCCCGCAGGGTTAATCCTTGCCCAAACTGCTCATAAAAATATCCGCCGGTAACTTGAATAAAGTCGTTTTTATAATCGGCAAAAAAATGGGTAATCCCATGCCCTTGATATCCTAAATCTTGAAAATCAATCAAAGGGAAGAGGTAGAATTCATATCTGGCGCCGGCAGAAAACCCGCCGTTAGTATAGTTGAGGTTAAGCCATGCGTTGCCCCGCACTTTCGAGTCCACCGCCTTTGCACCAATGAGCGAATCCTGAATGTAGTACATTCCATTAAAAGAGAAGTCGCCGCTAATAGTTCCGGAACCGACTCTGATTTGGGAAAAAAGGTGAAAAGGTGAAAAGGTGAAAAGCAGAAAGCAGAAAGCAGAAAGCAATGTGCGATTCATTATATTTGATTTATTCATTTTGTTTTATTTTAGTTTTTGTCCGTAGTCGGTAGTCCGTAGTCGGTAGTCCGTAGGTTGAAACCTACGGTTAATCAGATATAGTCCCTACTAAAATTCTGACTTCTGACTTCTGACTTCTATCTTCTGGCTTCTATCACTCCTCCCTATTCGTTACATGCTTTACCAACTCAAACACTTCATTTTCGGAGCCTGGGGCGTAGGAAGTGTGCGACCAAACAATTTCGCCGTTGCCGTTGAGCAGGCACAGAAACGGAACATCTACCACATTCATGGCGCGTTTAAAGTCACTGTTAATATCTTGCAGAACGATATAGTCCCAGCCTTTGCCATTCACGAAAGGGGCTACTTTTGCGGAGGTTTTGGTATCATCAATAGAGATGGCATAAAGCACTACGCCGGTTTCTTCCTGCCAGTCGTCATACACATCGTTAATAGCCATCAGTTCGGCGATGCAAGGTTTGCACCACGTTGCCCAAAGGCTTATCAAAATGGGCTTGCCATCGTTTTGAATCTCTTTTGTATTGAACACTTTTCCATCTAATGTTTTTAAATCCACCGATGGGAGGGTGGCTTTCGATTTTTCCTGCGCATTAGAAAACATTAATAAACTAATGGCTAATAGTAATAAAAATGATTTTTTCATTTATTAAATAGGATATGATTTGAGTGGCAAAAATATATTTTTTTCATGCAAAAAACATTACGTTTTTCGATTCAAAATTCAAAACCTTACACTTTTTCTGCGTATAATATCTTTTTTTCCCTTGTAACAATCAATAGCTTCATCACACTCATAATTATTTCGTTTAGGAATTTTTACTTAATTCGCTGTACGAAAATTATGGGACATTATAATATTTTAGTTGTTTACGAAAACAATTTTACCGATGGGGGTACTCACGCACTGAATTGATTTTGAATAACTCAATAAAGCATCTACAATTGCTTTTCTTGGCGCTTGATTAAGGTTTAGTTTTGAAATTTTATGGGAAAGTGTAATCTCTTTAATCATAGGCATAGTTATTCGTTTAAAAAACATATTAAAAACGCCTGTAAAAGTAAAATATTGCAAAAAAAGTTAAAAAATGCTATTTTTTAATTATGAAATGATCACATTTTTTTCTCTAATCAATTTTCTGAGGTTTATTAAAGCATATCTCATTCTTCCTAATGCGGTATTAATGCTTACTCCGGTAATTTCGGCGATATCTTTAAAACTGACATCGTCATAGATGCGCATTTCCAATACTTCGCGTTGTTCTTCGGGGAGATATTGTACCAAATTTTTTACATCGCTGTAAATTTGCTCAGTAATAATCTTTTGCTCAATAGAGGGATCTGTGCCATTGAGCACATCAAAAATATTGAAATCGCTGTTAGATTCAAAAACCGGCATCCGCTGCACTTTTCTGTAATAATCAATTTTCAGATTATTGGCAATCCGCATTACCCATTGCAAAAATTTTCCTTCTTCTTTGTAATTATCAGATTTAAGGGTGTTAATTACTTTAATAAAAGTGTCTTGAAAAATATCTTCTGCCAATTCTCTATTTCGTACTGACATGAGAATGTAAGAAAAAACCTTTTTTTGATGTCTGGTAATTAATTGTTTGAGGGAATTTTCATCTCCATCAATGTAACGAGTAATCAACTCATTGTCGGTTAACGCAATCGATTTCATAATCATTTTTTTTTGTTACAAAATTTAAAATGTAAAAATTTAATCGATACCTGTCCTCCTATTAATTTAATTGTGGATTAATTGCGCCGCAAATATATAACAACTTCAATACAAAACGCAAAATTTTGAAAAAAAAATTATATTGTTATATTTGTTTGAATGTCAGTATAATAAATTTACAAAAGAAGAAGTTAAAAGAGTAATTCGGCGCTTCAAAATAAATGATTGTTCCATTTTTGCAGCGAAATCTATTCGTAATAATCAAATTTCAGGTGCTTAATGGTCATTCCTTTATTGATTAATTGTCGTAGCGAATCAATACCGATTTTTAGATGTTCTAACGAGAATTTTTCGGTAACTAATTTGTCGCTTTTTTCTGTTTTAATCCCATCGGGGAGCATGGGCTGGTCGGAAATCATGAGTAACGCCCCCGTTGGGATTCTGTTATAAAACCCTACAGAAAATAGCGTTGCCGTTTCCATATCTATAGCGGTGGCTCGTATTGTTCGCAAGTATGTTTTAAATTTTTCATCGTGCTCCCACAATCTACGGTTTGTAGTATAAACGGTTCCGGTCCAATAATCTTTATTATAGTCTCTTATAGTGGAAGATATGGCTTTTTGCAGGTTAAATGCGGGCAATGCAGGTACTTCTTGTGGGAAGTAGTCGTTGGAAGTACCTTCGCCTCTAATGGCAGCAATAGGCAGTATGAGTTCTCCCAAACCGATATAGTTTTTCAGACTGCCGGTTTTTCCAAGAAACAGCACTGCTTTTGGTTTTACGGCGGTCAGCAGATCCATAATAGTGGCAGCCATAGCGCTTCCCATCGAGAAATTGATAATAGAGATATCTTCTTTTGTGGCACTCTGCATGGGGTTATCCATTCCCCGAACCTCCGTATTCATCATTTCAGCAAAATTGGCTACATAATTTTTAAAATTTGTAAGAATGATATACTTGCCAAAATCGTTTAAGGTTGTACCCGTGTAGCGGGGAAGCCAATTTTCTGCTATCTCAATTTTTTTTTGCATACTCGTTTCCATTTTTAAAATTGCTGCGAAAATAGGAAAAAATTATCGCGTAAACAACTCCTTAATATAACTTTGATGCTCTATGGAAACCCTCGTTAACGGCAAGCGCAAACCATACTCCATTTTGCCTTGCAATGCTAAAAATGCTTTTACGCCCGCCGGGCTTCCTTCTTTAAAACACGCTTGAATAATATCCAACAGTTGGTTGTGAACGATAGCGGCTTCCTTAAAATTTCCATCTAACGCCTCATGTACCATCTGCGCCATTTCTGCCGGGAATGCGTTGGCAACCACAGAGATTAATCCATCGGCTCCTACAACCATGAGGGGCAACGTTATCGCGTCATCGCCGGAAATAACCAAGAAATTTTCCGGTTTATGTTTTACCAAATACATGATTTGATTCATCAATCCGGAGGCTTCCTTGATGCCGATAATATTCTCATGTTCAGATAATTTCAAAGTAGTATCGGGTTCCATGTTGCATCCCGTTCGTCCGCCTACATTGTACAAAATAATGGGTAGCGGCGCATGATACGCCAACGTTTGATAATGCTCAATGAGCCCTGCTTGTGTGGGCTTGTTATAGTAAGGGGTAACCGACAAAATGGCGCTTACTCCTGAAAAATCAAAATTCTTAAATTGTTGAAGAATGCTGTGGGTAGAGGGTCCGCCCATGCCCACTACAATTGGTACACGGTTTTGATTTACTTGAACCAATGTGCGCACAATGTTGTGCTTCTCATCATCGGTAAGCGTGGGCGATTCTGAGGTTGTTCCCAATGCCACTAAATAATCAATATTGTTAGAAATGAGATGATTTGCAAACTCTTCTAAGCCGAGATAATCCACCTCGCCATTTTGCAAAAAAGGAGTTACTAAGGCTACCCCCAGCCCCTTTAATTGATTTACGAGGTGCATTTGCCTGTTAATTTGAGTAAATAATTGTGAAAAGTTTTTAAAAGATTAAGAGGCTCTATTTCTGTTTCAACCTTAATATAAACATCATATAAATCTTGGGAATACTCATTGGCGCCCATTAAAAGTTTGGCATTAGAGGACGACAAAATATAGCGTAATGGAGGTAAATCTTCACGAGAAAAATCAAGAAGCATATCAAAATTCTTGCTTAAAAAGTCCTTTAACTGAACAAACTCAGGTTTTCCGTACCAGTTTAAATGTTTCTTGGAAAAATAGTCGGCAGATAGTTGTTGTAAACAAAAATAAGGTACATTTTTTTCATCAATATACCCCATTACCCATACGGTTCTTGTATGGGATTGTAGTTTTGAAAACAAAGCGTAAATCTCTTTGTATGAGTCTTCATCGGTAATTTGGCAAATAATGCCTATGGTTTGGGCTTTCTCTAAAGAAATTATTTTTTTTTCTCTGGAAAGTTCACGCTTTTCTATGCTACGTCTTAACAGGCGTTCCTGAATGTGCTTAATCATATATACAACTTATTATAAGTTTGCAAAAGTATCAAAATATTGATATGATACCTTTTCAAGGATACCTTTTTCAAAACACAAACTAATTTATCCCATTGGCAATAAAATCTTTTCATAGTATGAAATATATAATGCGCAAAAATAATACTTTTTTTACCTATATAAGTAAAAAAAGTATTTCCTATTTCAAACCAACAAAAATAAAAAACAACACAAATTCTTATTCAAAAGCAATTATGGTAATTTCGCACTCTCAAATGTTAAATCAGAAACACCTTCAACAAAGGCGTTTTCTTGTATAGCAAATGGGGAGTATTACATTAAAAATTACGAACTATGAAAAAAGATATATTTATTATCATAATAATATTAATATTTAGCATTATTGGAAAAGCACAAAATGCAACACAACCTATTAAAGGAATTTTCTTTGATGGCGCAGAAGACCATCAATCGTTTGAAATTAACTCAACATACAATGGATGGGATTTTATAGATGGTGATAGATCTTCTACTTATGAATTTAGTGATTTCTCTTTTCCGGGAATGGGATATCCAATGGCATACATAATTTTTAATCCAAGTGAGACGACTCCACCCCAGACCGCACCAATAGCAAATGTGGATTTAATGCCTCATACCGGAGATAAATTTTTTGCTTTTTTGGGAGCCTCTGAACCTCCTTATAGAAATAATGATTGGTTAATTAGTCCATTACTTTCTATGCCTTCGAAACTTACATTTTGGGCAAAAGGTGCCGTACAATGTTATTGTAGTGACAAAATGCGAATTGCCTATTCAATATCCGGAAAAGAGGAAAGCGATTTTATTATTTTATCAGAAAAACAAGTTGGAAATATGGAATGGTATTTTTTTGAATTTAATATCCCGAAAGAAGCAAAATATATAGCTATTAATTATGTGAGTGAAGATATGTTTGTTTTTATGATTGATGACATTACTATTGAGCAAGAGGAAACAAACTTCTGTCCGACGGTAACGAATTTAACTGCTATGCAACAGGGCAATTCTATACTTCTTGAATGGACAGCAGCAGCAGAAAATCCGACAACCTACAAAATCTATAATGGAACAGATGAAGTTGCGAGTGATACAACCACAAAGTACATGTTTGAAGATATATCTATTGGCGAGTACACTTTTGGGGTAGAAGCTTGGTATGAAGATGATTGTACCCCTAAAATGGTAACTGTAAATATAATAGTTAACGATATTGAAATTAAAGAATTAAATATATCCGAGATAATTTCCATTTTTCCAAACCCCACCACGGGAGAATTAACAATTAATAATGAACAATTAATAATTAATAATATTGAAATATTTGATATTTACGGCAGAAAATTATCTCATATCTC
>Ga0082212_10005206_pt1 | contig 17808 bp, 18 predicted proteins | sample TergutNt197P3_FD_71548 | JGI IMG/M metagenome (GOLD analysis project Ga0082212, IMG submission 71548) | Neocapritermes taracua P3 segment gut microbial communities from Petit-Saut dam, French Guiana - Nt197 P3 | ecosystem: Host-associated > Arthropoda: Insects > Digestive system > Gut ... | reverse complement strand
GATTTCCACCTATTCCTCGTTGGTTGCTAACTGTTTATTATTTATCATTTTAATCACATTTATTATTTCGGGATTAAGAAAAAAGATTAACGTTTACGAAGTTTTTATCGAGGGAGCAAAAGATGGTTTTAAGACAGCCATAATGATTATCCCCTATTTGATTGCGATTTTAGTGGGTATTGCTTTGTTTCGTGCTTCGGGGGCTATGACTTTCCTGACCGATGGTATGGCTTATCTCGTATCACTCTGCGGATTACCTACCGATTGGGTAGATGCTTTTCCGACAGCGCTTATGAAGCCCTTGAGCGGAAGTGGTTCACGCGGTATGATGATTGATGCTATGAGGACGTATGGAGCAGATTCTTTTGCCGGTCGTTTGTCGAGTATTTTTCAAGGCTCTACCGACACAACTTTCTATGTAGTTGCGGTTTACTATGGCGTAGTTAATATCAAAAACACCCGCTATACCGTTCCTGCCGCCTTATTCGCCGACCTCATCGGTACCATTTCGGCGATTGTTGTCTGTTATTTGTTTTTTGGATAATGCTATATGTTATGCTAACTCAAATATATCGCATACGTCAGTGCGAGGAGTGCGGAGCAGGAGCAAAGCAATCCGGAAATAGAGATAGATTGCTTCGCTTTGCTCGCAATGACGGGTGGAAACATAACTCATAATTCATAGTTTTTTCCTATATTTGCAAAAAATTATAATACTAAGAAATAATGCCGGAAGTTACAAGATTTTACGGAATAATAATAAAGATTTTCTTAACAAAAGAACACAATCCGCCAATATATAATGAATTTTCGGGATTGTTTGATATTCAGACCTTGGAAATGTTTGAAGGCGATTTACCAGCAAAAGCACAAGCGCTTATTAAAAGGAATGGGCTGCTTTGTATAAAACGGATATGATGAATATGTGGGAGACTAAAGTTTCTAAAAAATTACCGCCTCTTATGTAAAATACGGTATATGGAAAGTATAAAAATTAAAGAAGTAATACCTCAAAACGATTTAGTTTTGCATGTTGAGTTTGATAATGGCGCTCGTAAAGCGTATGATGTGAGTATGCTTTTTAAACAGTTTTCAGAGTATAAAATTTTGAAACACAAGCCGCTATTTGATACCGTATATGTGGATTGCGGAGGATATTCAGTTGCATGGACACCCGATATCGATATTTCTGAATGGGAACTTTGGGAGAATGGTACAAGCATTTAAATAATTATTTTATGGCAATTTTATACGAAACGATAGATGTTTCATTTCCGAAAATAAAACGCAGAGAAACAACCCATTGGATTAAACGAGTGATTGCTCATCACCACAAAAAACAGGGTGATATTACTTATATATTTTGTTCGGACGCTGAAATTCTTCGCATCAATAATACTTATTTAAATCACGATTATTATACCGATATTATTACCTTTGACTATTCGGAAGGCGATAAAATATCGGGCGATTTGTTTATTTCACTACAAACGGTAAAAACAAATTCGGAAAAATTCAAAACAGATTATATTGAAGAGTTAAAACGTGTTATGATTCACGGAATATTGCATCTTTGCGGCTTTGAAGACAAAACTTCTGTAGGGAAAAAAATCATACGAGCGAAAGAAGACGAGGCTTTGGAGTTGAAAAATTTAATTTTATAATCTGCCAAATCTCACAAAAAACACATAGATTTGGCAGATTATAATTTTCTATAACTTGCCAAATCTCATAAAAAACCATAGATTTGGCAGAAAATAGTTTCTCATAACTTGCCAAATCAATTATTTTTTGTATATTTGCGGCAGATTATAATTCATTGTATTATGGAAATTATCGGAAGATATGATGAACAGCAAACCCTGCAACAATATGTTTATTCCGACAGACCCGAATTTGTTGCGGTCTATGGGAGAAGAAGAGTCGGTAAAACTTTCTTAATAAGAGAATATTTCAAGAAAGATTTCTCTTTCTATATTTCGGGATTGGCTAATGCAACTAAAAAAGAGCAACTCGAAAATTTCAATACCACCTTAACTCAATATGGAAGAAGACCTTATACATTGGCGAAAAACTGGACGGAAGCATTTCGACAACTTATTCATTTACTTACACATAGCAAGAAAAAAGGAAAGAAAATTATTTTTATCGATGAACTCCCTTGGTTCGATACGCCGCGTTCGGGTTTTATCACAGGATTAGAATATTTTTGGAACACTTGGGCTTCTTCCCGACCTGATATTTTATTGATTGTATGCGGTTCGGCAACCTCGTGGATTATCAATAAACTGCTTAAAAATCGCGGGGGACTGCACAATCGTGTTACTCGCAGAATGTCGATAGAGCCATTCAATCTCGCAGAGTGTGAGAAATTTTTTCATCATAAAAAAATCTTTTTAGACCGAAAAAGTATAGTTGGCAGTTATATGATTTTTGGTGGGATTCCTTTCTATCTCAATATGTTTGAAAAGGGATTAAGCCTTGCTCAGAATGTCGATAAACTGTGTTTTGCCCCAAATGGTGCATTAAAAGATGAATTTTCAATCCTTTATTCTTCGCTTTTCAAACATTCGGAAAACCACAAATTGCTTATAAAAGCCTTGGCGAAAAAAAGAATGGGACTTACGCGGGAAGAAATTATTAAGGAAACAAAATTGCAAGGTGGAGGATTAAGTTCTTTACTTGAAGAACTCGAACAATGCAGTTTTATCCGCTCCTACAATGCCTACGAAAAAAAGAAAAAAGAGCGTCTGTATCAATTAATTGATTTTTATTCGCTTTTTTATCTCAATTTTATGATAAACAATCGCAGAAGCGGCGAGCATTTTTGGGCAAATCTGATTGAAAACGCTAAACATCGTGCGTGGAGCGGCTATGCTTTTGAACAGGTTTGTATGCAACATATTGCTCAAATCAGGCGAAAGTTGGGGATTTCAGGTGTAATCACTTATTCGGCGGCGTGGCGAAGTAAAAAATCGGAACCGGCTGCACAAATCGATTTACTTATTGACCGCAACGATGGGATAATTAATTTGTGCGAAATGAAATATGCTGAAAGCGAATTTATAATAGACAAAAAGCAAGACGAAAATCTGCGAAACAAAAAATCGGCTTTTATCAATGAGGCAAAAATTCGCAAAACCGTACATACTACTATGGTAACTACTTATGGTGTGAAACGTAACGAGTATTGGAACAACGTTCAGTCTGAAGTAACAATGAACGATTTGTTTGTAAAATAAAAAGTGTATTATGACATTTGACTACGATGTAATAGTTGTTGGCGGAGGGCACGCAGGTTGCGATGCGGCATCGGCATCGGCAAACCTTGGCTCAAAAACATTGCTGATAACAATGGATATGAACAAGTTTGCCCAGATGAGTTGCAATCCTGCAATAGGAGGAATTGCCAAAGGACAAATTGTTCGAGAGATAGATGCGATAGGAGGGCAGATGGGGATTGTAGCCGATAAATCTGCCATACAATTTCGTATGCTGAACCGTTCCAAAGGTCCTGCTATGTGGAGTCCCCGCGCTCAAAGCGACCGCGTCTGCTTCATCAACCAGTGGCGGGAAACATTAGACCACATTCCAAACTTATTTCTGTGGCAAGATGTTGTCACCGAACTTGTCACCGACAGGAACAGAGTCATCGGTGTCAAGACCGCATTGGGTATTACCTTCCGTTCCTCTGCCGTAATTTTAACCGTTGGCACTTTTTTGAATGGATTGATGCACGTTGGGAAGACTCAAATTTCAGGAGGCAGAATTTCCGAGCCTGCATCATTGGGGATAACCGAACAATTGGTTTCGTTGGGTTTTGAAAAAGACCGAATGAAAACAGGAACGCCTGTGCGTATCGATGGAAGGAGTGTTGATTTTTCTCTAACAGAAGAACAGAAAGGGGAAAATGATTTTCATAAATTTTCCTATTTAGACTTTTCACCTCGCCCACTTAAACAAATGAGTTGTTGGACGCTTTATACCAACGAAGCGGTTCATTCTGTTTTGCAAAGTGGTTTGACGGATTCGCCTTTGTATAACGGACAGATTACGAGCATTGGTCCCCGATATTGTCCGAGTATTGAGACAAAAATTGTTACATTTGCAGGGAAACCGCAGCATCAACTATTTCTCGAACCCGAAGGTGAAAATACCAATGAGTATTATCTGAATGGATTTTCATCGTCGCTTCCCCTTGAAATTCAACTAAATGCGTTGAAGCAAATTCCTGCATTCAAAGATGTCAGGATATATCGTCCGGGTTATGCGATTGAATATGATTTTTTCCCTCCCACCCAATTAAATCCGACTTTGGAAACCAAACGAATAAAAAACTTATTTTTTGCCGGACAAATCAATGGAACAACCGGTTATGAAGAAGCCGGCTCACAAGGCTTGATTGCGGGAATAAATGCACACATACAGGTTTACGGCGGAAGCGATTGGGTGTTAGGACGCGACGAAGCATATATTGGTGTGCTGATTGACGATTTGGTAACCAAAGGCGTTGACGAACCTTATCGTATGTTCACCTCTCGTGCTGAATATCGGATACTGCTTCGTCAAGATGATGCAGATATGCGTTTGACGGAAAAAGCATATCGTTTGGGATTAGCCGATACTACGCGGTACGAGTTATTGCAACAGAAAAAATGCGAAATTGAACGATTGCTTGCTTTTATTCGCAATTATTCGGTTAAACCGCAGATTGTGAATGCAAGTTTGGAATATTTTGGAACAAGCCCGCTCCGGCACAGTGTGAAGTTGATTGATTTAATTCTTCGTCCTCAGTTAGATATTAAAAAATTGGCAGAATTGCTTCCCGACTTTCAAGAACAGTTGGATATGATACCCAATCGCAGGGAAGAAATGATAGAAGCCGTAGAAATTTTAATTAAATATGAAGGATATATAGCAAGGGAAAAAATCATTGCAGAAAAAATCAATCGACTGGAGAACATACGAATACGCGGAAAGTTTGATTACAGTGCCATTCAATCGTTATCGACAGAGGCAAAGCAGAAATTGACGGCGATTGATCCGGACACAATTGCTCAAGCATCACGCATACCCGGAGTTTCTCCAAACGATATAAATGTTTTATTGGTATTGCTGGGGAGGTAGAAAAAATTGTTCCACGTGGAACAATTTGAAAAATCCGCCTCCCCGTCATTGCGAGGGCGTAGCCCGAAGCAATCTATAAAAAGAGATAAAAACAAATAAAGATGATAATACATAATAGACAAAAATTACACTGGATTGCTTCGCTTCATTCGCAATGACGAAGCAGGAAGCAATCTAAAAAGAGATGAAAGATATATATAAACAAAGTATAAACAAAACAATGAACATAGAAAAATTATCAAAATCGGTTCGCAATGTGCCTGATTTCCCAATCGCGGGAATTCAGTTCAAAGACGTAACGACCTTGTTTAAAGATGCAAGTATCCTGAAAGAAATTGTCGATGGATTGTATGAAATTTACAAAAACAAAGGAATTACGAAAGTTGTGGGAATCGAATCTCGCGGATTTATTTTGGGCCCGCTTTTGGCAGTTCGTCTGAATGCAGGGTTTATTCCAATCCGCAAACCGGGGAAATTGCCTGCTGCAATTTTTGAAGAATCGTATGAAAAAGAATATGGCGTTGATGCTATTCAAATTCATCAAGATGCAATCGCTACCGGCGATACCGTTCTCTTGCACGACGATTTGTTGGCGACCGGTGGAACTATGCAGGCGGCAGTTCGTTTGATAAAAAGATTTAATCCCGAAAAGATTTATGTCAATTTTCTGATAGAACTCGAAGACCTAAAGGGTAGGGAAGGCTTTGATTCCGATATTCAAATTGATGCAGTTATAAAATATGATATCTGAAAATAATCTATCATCTATCTTATCATCTGTTCCGGAAAATCCGGGCTGCTATCTCTATTTGGATGATACAGACACAATTATCTACATAGGCAAAGCCAAAAATCTTAAAAAACGCGTTTCTTCCTATTTCAACAAAATACACGATGATCCCAAAACGCGGATCATGATTAAAAAGATTAATTCAATTCGTTATTTAGTTGTTGAGTCGGAAGAGGAGGCGTTTCTTTTAGAAAATAACCTGATAAAAAAACACAAACCACGCTATAATATTATGTTAAAGGACGATAAAACTTATCCCTGGATTGTCGTTCGAGACGAGCCTTTTCCGAGAATTTATCTGACCCGAAAAAAACTGGACGACGAATCCCGCTATTACGGACCCTATACTTCTGTGGGTAACACCAAGCAACTTTTGCGATTATTGACGACCATTTATCCAATTAGAAATTGTTTCTATACCCTTTCTCAAGAAAACATCGAGAAGAAAAAGTTTCGTTTGTGTCTGCAATATCACATCAAACGATGCTTGGGTCCTTGTATGAATTATCAAACGGAAGAAGATTATATAAAAAATATCCGATCAATTGAGGAAATTTTAAAAGGCAATGTCCGTTCAGTCAGTAAAAAGGTCTATAAAGAAATGATGCATTTGGCGGGCAATTTGAAATTCGAGGCAGCCGAACTTTTGAAAGAGAAGTACAATATCTTGGAAAATTATTCTGCCAAATCAATCATAGTAAGTCCGGATTTACACAATATAGATGTCTTTTCTTACGATGAATCCGGCGTTTCTGTATATATCAATTATCTGCATATTTCTTTTGGTGCTGTTGTACAAAGTTGTACGATTGAATATAAAGTACAATTAGACGAATCGAAGGAGCAAATCTTGGGAATGGGTATCGTTGAATTAAGAACCCGTCTTGGGAGTGAAGCGAAAAAAATCATTGTCCCGTTCGTTCCGGATATTCAATGGAAAGAGGTAGAATTTGTCGTTCCGCGTATCGGCGATAAGAAAAAACTATTGATTCTATCGGAAAAAATTGCCCAACAATACAAATTAGACCAGTTGAAACAATCTGAAAAATTAAATCCGGAGCAGCGGCAAACGCGGATTATGAAAACCCTTCAAAACGATTTACATCTAAAGGAATTGCCTGTGCATATCGAATGTTTCGACAATTCCAATATTCAAGGGAGTAATCCGGTTTCGGCTTGCGTTGTTTTCAGAATGGCGAAGCCGGCTAAAAAAGATTACCGGCATTTTAATATTAAAACCGTATCAAGACCGGACGACTTTCAGTCGATGTACGAAACGGTTTCCCGCCGTTACCAACGCCTTTTGGACGAATCAACGCCGTTGCCGCAATTGATTGTCATAGATGGAGGAAAAGGGCAACTGCACGCAGCAACTGATGCCTTGAAAGATTTGAATTTGTATGGGAAAATATCCATCATAGGAATTGCCAAACGCTTGGAAGAAATTTATTTTCCGGACGACCCGATTCCTTTGTATTTAGATAAAAATTCGGAAAGTCTGAAATTAATACAGCAACTGCGCGACGAAGCCCACCGTTTTGGCATCACGTTTCATCGGAACAAACGAAGCAAGCAACAAGTCGTTTCGGAATTAGATACAATCAAAGGAATTGGTCCAAAGATGAAAGAAAAACTGTTGAAAAAATACAAAAGCGTGAAGCGAATAAAAGAGGCTCCGGAGTCAGAAATTGCCGAATTGATCGGGAAAAAGAAGGCTGAATTGGTTGTGTCGGTATTTCAAAAGTAGAGTGTAAGTATCTTCTACATCGTCAGTGAAGATGAAAATGATGTATGTAATTAATGAATTGGATAAAAATGAGAAATATTTATAAAACTCGTTTTAATTTGTTAAAAATAACTAAAAAATACATAAACTATAATCATTTCATTATCTTTGCACTTTGTTTCGTGTTTGTGCAGTATTTTCTGCGAAAACAATGCAGGCAATAAAAATATAATACCATTTACACCGACAATGGAAAAGATAATTCAGTTAAAGGATATTTCAAAGATATACATGGTAGGGACAATAGAAATTCCTGCCCTCAAGACAGTTACCATTGATATTCAGAAAAATGAATATGTAGCCATTATGGGACCTTCCGGTTCGGGAAAATCAACCCTGATGAATCTTATCGGCTGCTTAGATACGCCTACTAATGGTACTTATATCCTTAATAACCATGATGTGAGTACTATGACTGACGACCAGCTTGCTGGAATTCGTAACAAGGAAATAGGTTTTGTTTTCCAAACCTTTAATCTGCTGCCTCGTTACGACGCACTTGGGAATGTACAGCTCCCGCTCATTTACGCAGGTGTTCCCAAAGCTGAGCGGATAGACCGTGCAAAAAGTGTGATAGAGCAGGTAGGCCTCACCGATCGTATTCATCACAAACCCAACGAATTATCAGGAGGACAGCGACAGCGCGTGGCAGTGGCGCGTGCATTGGTTAGTAAACCATCGATTATCCTTGCCGATGAACCGACAGGAAATTTAGATAGTAAAACATCTGTCGACATCATGCGTTTATTCAGCGAAATACACCGCAATGGTAATACGATTATTCTTGTTACGCATGAAGAAGACATTGCACATTACGCTCACCGCATCATCCGGCTTCGTGACGGATTGATTGAATCGGACGAAACAAATCCGGATATTAGGAAAGATTGATATAATTAAAGATGAATTGTCATTGCGGGCTTGACCCGCAATCCTCAAATAGAGAAGTCGATTATGGAACAGCGTTCGATGATATACAACTATAAATATAGATTGCTTCGCTCCGCTTGCAATGACGTGGACAGTACTTGCTGTTGCGAACGAAGCAACACCTGCTACGTCATTGCAAGCGGAGCGAAGCAATCCAGAGTAAACAATCATAAATTGCGACTTACAAGTATTTTTATACTATTCGTTCTTATGACACTTTCGTGTTCACAAGATACGAAAATATCAACGTATACCGTCTCCTATGGCGACTTCATCCATTCGCTGACGATAGAAGGCGTTGTTGAGCCGGTTTTGTCTACCACATTGACAAGTCCACGAAATTGCGACGGCACGATAGCATTTCTCGTTGAAGACGGCGAATATGTAGAAGAAGGTCAAATCGTATGCATCATTGAATACCAGCAACTTCAAAATCAATATGATCAAATGTTAATTCAACTTGAAAATGCCGAAGCCGGATTAAATAAGACGAAAGCCGACCTGAATATGCAGTTTGCATTGCTGGAAGCACAGGTAAAAATAAACGAAGCTGATACGAAAATAGCCAAAATGGATTCGCTTCAAATCGCCTATATGTCACCGAATCAAAAGGTTGTCAAAGAGTTGGAATTAGAAAAAGCAGGTACCGAAAAGGCGCGGTACGAGAAAAAATTGGAAGCGCTCAAAGTCATTCAACAATCCGAAGTTAAAAAGTTGGAATTGGAGATGCAACGGTTTAAGATGCATGTCGATGCCATGAAAGAACAATTAGATGCACTTACGCTCAAAGCGCCTCGAAGTGGAATGGTTCTTAGAACAGACAATCGCCTTTTTCGGGGGAAAAAAATACAGGTAGGCGATCCGGTATGGAGTAATTTTCCGATAGCAATCATGCCCGACTACAAGCAAATGAAAGTGATGATCGTAGCATCTGAGGCAGATTTTAAAAATATAAGCGTCAATGATTCAATTAGTTATACTTTCGATGCCATGCCTGGAAATACAGGATCTGGAAAAATACTTAAAAAAGCGCCTGTAGGACAGCCCTATAGGCAGGGTAGTACAGTGAAATTTTTTGAAATAGAAGCCTCAATCGAGGATGTCCTTTCCATGCCTGAACCGGGTCTTTCCGCTAATTGTCACGTCATTATGAAACACGTAGAAAATGTGATATCCATACCTCAAATTGCCATATTCGAAGAGGATTCGATAAAAGTTGTTTATATTCAACATAATAACAGATTTGAAAGCCGGCAGGTACTAACAGATATCTATTCACCTACCAAAACGGTTATCACAGCCGGATTGACGGAAGGGGAACTCATAGCGCTTGGTAAGCCAAAAGCAACACTGATAAAAAACCATACAGCCTTGCCCGATTCGCTGTTTCAAAAACCGGAAACGCCTGTTGACATTCCGAAACCGGAAGTGACACCAAACGTGCCCGGAAATACCTTGCCTCCTCAAGCCCAATCACAACACAATAACGAGCTTGGTTTCAAAGTCACATACAACAACGTCATTGCGAGCGAAGCGAAGCAAACCAGAAACAAAAATACTGGATTGCTTCGAGCTGTCGCCCTCGCAATGACGGAAGTTCTCAATTCTCAATTCTCAACTCTCAATTTTCAACTGATATGAATCATCAACCTAAAATCATTAAAATCAGTCGATTAGCGCTATTTTCCCTGCTTGCTTTTTTTATTTTTGCCTGTAAAGACAAAAACACAAGCCAAATCCCAATAGGCAAAGCAGTGAAAGGAACGTTTTATATCGACATGTACGAAGAAGGCGAACTTGAAGCCGTTAATGCCATTAACATTTCGTCGCCCTCTATACCGTGGCGATTTGGGATGAATATGAAAATATCCTATATCGTCAAAGACGGTACTGAAGTGAATGCCGGTGATACGGTAATCACATTCGACCCATCGGATATAAACAAAGCCATTGCAGACGCCCAAAGCAGACTTGAGATAAGCGGCGCCGAGTTGGAAAAAATGATTGCAGAACAGGAATCTAACTTGGAAGAACTGAAAGCAGACTATGAAGTTACGCGCATTTCATACGAGATTGCCAAAATCAAATTGGAACAATCGGAATATGAATCGGATATGATGAAAAAACAAATACAGTTAAGTTTAGAAAAGGCTGAAATAGCGTTACAAAGAGCTGAAGAGCAGATTGACAACCGTATTAAAATCAATGCGGAAGAAATCAAACAGAAAAACCTTACCATCGCCCAGAACCAAGTCCAACTTAATGAGGCAAACGACGCTCTCAGACAACTTACCGTGACTGTCGCCTCGCCGGGAATTGCTATTATCTCCCGCAATTGGGCAAGTTCGAACAAGTTTCAGGTGGGTGATCAGGTATATACAGGTATGCCGCTTATCTCACTGCCCGATCTCTCGCAACTAAAAGCCATCGTGCGAATCAACGAAGTGGATATTGCAAAAGTTGTTACAGGGCTGAATGTTGAAATCAGACCCGATGCTTTTTCAGACAGCAAGTTTACAGGAGTCGTGAAAGAAGTAGCAAACCTGGCGGTAAACAAAACAGGATCAACAAAAATAAAAGTATTTCCCGTAGCAATTTATTTAAACGAAACAGATAAAGACCTGCTACCGGGTCTGACCGTAAGTTGCCGGATTATTATTGATAAGTTGGAAGATGTATTGTATGTTCCTATTGATGCAATTCACACAGAGGCAGGTAAAAATTTCGTATATAAAAAATCCGGAGGCGGGTTTAAAAAAATGGAAGTGGAAACCGGACGGAGTAATTCCGACTATACAATTATTGTAACCGGCTTGGATGAAAAAGACGAAGTTGCATTAATTGACCCATTCTACGAAACGAAAAAAGAGAATGAGACAATTGTTACCAATCAAAACAATTGAATATGAGAACAGTACAAATTCTATTAACTACCTTTGCTACCGTAATATTACTCGTTTCGTGCGGTAAACTCGGCAAGTGGGGCGCGGACAAAGAAAATGTCTCTGGCGGTGAAACCATCATAGAAACCGGAACGCTCGAAGCCATCAATAACAAACTGTTCATTTTACCACGATATTCGATGTATTGGTGGGAAATGCGTATTATTGGAATGCTCGAACACGGTACGAAAGTAAACGAAGGTGATTCGGTCATTCAGATAGACCCATCGGACGTCAACAAATTTATTATCGAAAGGGAAACAAACCTTGAAACGCAACTTGCCAACCTCGAAAAAATGGAGGTAACAAATAACAACCAAATCAGAGATTTGGAATCAAGAATAAGAAATGAAATGGCTACATTCGATCTGAAAAAAATCGAATTGGAATCCTCCCGTTTTGAAACAGATCGCCACCGAGCCATCAAACAATTGGAATTTAAACAGGCTGAGATAACGCTCGCCAAAGAAAAACGCAAATTAGAACTTGCCAAAATTGTTATCTCTAATGACACAAAGATTCAGCAAATAAGAATCAGGCAAATAAAGGATGATATAGAGAGTTTTACCTTGATTTTACCCATGCTTACTGTACGAACGCCAGTGGCAGGCGTATTTCAACGTGGACGTAACATGCGCAATGGTACGTTGCTGAATACAGGAGATATGGCTATGCCAAGCTACAGTATGGGTAATGTCCCCGAATTGAAATGGATGCGGGTGAACTCCTTTATCAACGAGAATGATTTTCGGAAGATTCATGTTGGACAAAAGGTCATTGTTCGATTGGATGCGCTACCTGAAATGAAATTCAACGGTGAGGTCTCGTATCTTGGCAAACTTTGCCGCCAAAAAGAACAAAATTCGCGGCAAAAAGGCTTTGATGTGGAAGTGAAAATGTTGGATACCGACGAACGGTTGAAACCAGGTATGACGGTCAGTTGTGAATTTTTACCTAATTAATTGATTTATGGAATATTCTGAAAATATTCGTTTGGCTATCGGTGGTCTAATTGATCACAAGATGCGATCCTTTCTTACGATGTTGGGTATTATTTTTGGTGTTGCTTCGGTGATTGCCATGCTTTCAATCGGCGAAGGAGCTAAACGTGAGGCAATTGCAAAATATCAGGACCTTGGGGTAAATAACATTATCATACGCGAGAAAAAACTTTCCGATGCCGAACTTGAAGAAGTCAGGGCGAAATTTTCGCAAGGCTTGTCAATCAGGGATGCGAATGCGGTTCTGGAAATCGTTCCGAGTGTTACAAAACTTGCCTCTCAAGCGGAAATTGATACTGAGGTCAAATACACCGATAAATCGGTCAAATCAACAGTTATCGGGGTAACCTCCAACTATTTAAGTATGATGAATTACAGAATTGCCCGTGGCGAAATGATCAGCGACCATCACTACAATCTGAAACTAAAAGTCTGTGTGTTGGGCGCCGGAGTAGCCGGCAGCCTGTTTGGATACGACGATCCGATAGGACAGATGATCAAAGTGGAAGATCAATGGCTCGAAGTAATTGGAGTACTCGAATCTAAAAGTCTTTTCACTGAAACGGTTGGTGAATTGGCAGCCAGAGATCTGAATACTGATGTATTTATTCCCCTTTCGACATTTCTTAACCGGATTACGCGAGAAAATGCTCTTACTGGCGAAATACAACAGATCACAGCGCAAGTAGATAATTCAAACAACTTGGTAGAAGCCTCCGGATTAATCAACGAGATATTGAAGCGGCACCATTTCAACAATAACGACTACAACATTGTGATACCCTACGAGTTGCTGAAACAGGAAGAAAAGGAAAGACAAATATACAATATTTTATTGGGGGCGATTGCTGCCATTTCTCTGATTGTAGGAGGAATAGGAATTATGAATATCATGTTGGCAACCGTTATGGAACGAACGCGTGAAATTGGAACACGTCGGGCAATAGGAGCGCGAAAATCCGATATAATGAGCCAGTTCGTGACAGAAGCAGTTGCCATGAGTGTGGTTGGAGGTATCATAGGGGTATTCCTTGGTATTATTCTTTCTTTTTCGGTGTCGTTATTTACCGACATCACTACCTATATCCGGATCTATTCCATTTTCATCGCTTTTACTTTTTCGGTGCTTGTAGGTATCAGTTTTGGTTATTTGCCCGCTAAAAATGCAGCCAATCTAAATCCAGTTGATTCAATGAGATACGAATGATAATTAAGAATTAAAAATTAAGAATTAGGAATTTGATGTCATCCCGCACTTGATGCGGGATCTCCTGTAACTTGTAACACGTAACTTTTAAAAAATATGAAACAGATTTTTTTTACCGCTTGCTTTTTGATGATTTGTTTTTCGGTAACAAAGGCGCAAATCTATCATCTTTCGCTGGAAGAAAGCATCGAAATTGCTAAAAAACAAAGCTATGAAATTCAAAATTTGTTGCAGGACAAAATAATTGCCGAAAATGAGATGAAGGCTGCAACAGCTCTTCTGCGGACAAATGTAAGTATGCAGTTTACCTTGCCGCAATACACCGAAAACGTGCAGCAATGGCAAGACAGCACAGGTATTTCATTTTTCCCAGTACAAACGCTTCGAGGTGAAGGAAGCCTCTACATATATCAGCCGCTACCTACGGATGGAAGGATTTCAATCAGGTCAGGATTGTCATCAATCAACGACTACAATACCGATAGACGTGCATCTACACTCAATACCAGCATCGGATTAAGTCAACCGCTCAATGCTTTCTGGGGATACAACTCGATTCGATCGCAACTAAAAACTGCCAATTTGAATTATGAAAGGGCAAGCAAATCACTAAAACGGGCGGAATTGAATATGATATATGATGTGAGCAGTTCATACTACCGCCTTCTGTTGCTTCAAAAAGGTATGGAAATAGCGCAGATGAACCTTGAACGGCAAACCGAAGCCTATGAAATATCCAAAAACAAGTTTCAAGCCGGCCTGATACGCGAAGTGGAGAATCTCCAGATGGAAGTCGATTTGGCAGAAGCGAAAAATACTTACGATATGTCTGCATTGGATATTAAATCTTCAACCAACTCGTTTAAACGATTGATAGGTTTGGAATTGGATGCAACCGTTACGCTAAAAAGCGAAATGGATAATTATGTCGCAGTAAATGTCGATCCCAACAAAGCGGTCGAAATGGCTATTGCCAATCGGTTGGAAATAAAGGAAAGGGAAATACAGATTGAAATACAAAAACTCCAATTAAGCAGGCAAAAATCGGAAGGATTGCCCCAAGCCAGCCTCGAAGCTTCGTGGAACAGAATAGGGATCAGTAACATCGGTATGTCCGAAACATTCTCAAATTCCCTTTCAGGCTCGTGGGACAATCTCATAGCACGTCCTTCAAACTATATGGTCGGATTAACGCTCCGCGTCCCCATTATTGATTGGGGGAGGAATAAACGCTTAGTAAGGGCCGCCGAAGCTCGGTTAAAACAATATCATTTTGGTAAAGAAGATGAAGAACGCGGTATTGAAGTTGAAGTGCGTAACTTAGCAGCTAACATCCAAACAACATTGACGCGTCTTATATCTTTAGAAAAGAATGTTAGTGTAGCCGAAAAAAGTTACGGCATCACCCTCCAACGTTATACTGATGGGGATATCGACAGTCAGGCGTTGGCTTTGGAACGAACCCGCCTCAACACTGCACAGAAAAATCACTTAGACGCTTTTGTTTCTTACCGCTTATTCCTTTCCGATCTGATGCGAAAGACATTCTATGACTTTGAAAAGGATGTGCCAATAGAATAACTAATACCGTCATTGCGAGGACGATAGTCCGAAGTAATCCAATTCCCCTCTCCTTGTGGGGAGGGGTTAGGGGTGGGGTGCCTCGCTTTGCTCGCAATGGCGGTCTAATCTTATTATTATGCGAGTAATCATTCAACGGGTATCCAAAGCGTCTGTTTCGATTGGTGGACAGTTAAAAGCCTCAATAAGGCAAGGAATTTTGGTATTATTAGGTATTGAAAAAGCCGATGAACAGGAGGATATTGATTTTTTAGTGAAAAAAATCATCAATCTTCGTATCTTTGACGATGAAAACGGCGTGATGAATTGTTCAATTTTGGATATTGACGGGGAAGTTCTGTGTGTAAGCCAATTTACTTTGCACGCCTCTACAAAAAAAGGAAATCGTCCCTCCTACATTCGAGCGGCAAAACCGGATTTTGCTATTCCAATGTACCAAACATTTTGTGCAGAATTGTCGAAAGCGTTGAAAAAAATCATTCAAACCGGAGAATTTGGGGCAAATATGCAAGTGGAATTAATCAACGATGGACCGGTTACAATCAGTATTGATTCAAAAAACAAAGAGTAGAGATGATAAAATGATAAAAAGAATGTCATTGCGGGCTTGACCCGCAATCTCCCGATAAAAAGATAAATTGTAAGATGACAATCGAAGAAGCACAACAAAAGGTAGATGAATGGATTAAGGAATACGGTGTTCGTTATTTTTCCGAATTAACCAATACGGCTATTCTGATGGAGGAAGTCGGAGAATTAGCCCGGATTATGGCTCGTACCTATGGCGACCAATCATTTAAAAAGTCGGATTTAACGGTAAATCTATTCGATGAAATGGCAGATATACTTTGGGTACTCTGCTGTTTGGCTAATCAAACAGGCGTAAATCTTACGGAGGCTTTTCAAAATAATATTCAAAAAAAAACGTTAAGAGATAAGGAACGACACAAACAAAATATAAAATTACAATTTGAATGAATAAGTACGAAGAAGTTTTGAAACATTTTGAGCCGGTTTTACAAGACGAAGCAATAAGACAAAAAACGGCTGAAATTATCGATAAATCCGAAGAAAATAATACGCCGGAGGTGCTGAAATTTTTATATTCCTGTATTGATTTGACCTCCTTGAATACGGAGGATAGCAGGGAAAGTATTTGGCGTTTCACAGAGGCAGTCAATGATTTTGAAGGCTCAAAGTCAGATGTACCCAATGTGGCTGCTATTTGCGTTTATCCGAATTTTGTTTCAACTGTGAAAGAAGCCTTGACATCTGATGTGCAAATTGCTGCAACTGCCGGAGGATTTCCCGCTTCACAAACATTTATCGAGGTGAAAATAGCCGAAGTTTCTTTGGCTGTTTCAGAAGGCGCTGATGAAATTGATATTGTGCTTAATGTAGGTGCATTCATCGAAGAAAATTGGGAGGAACTTTGCCGGGAAATCGAAGAAATTAAAGATGCTTGTCGCGGCGCTCATTTGAAAGTTATTTTAGAAACCGGATTGTTAAAAACCGCTGCAAATATCCAAAAAGCGACGATTCTATCGATGTATTCGGGTGCTGATTTTATCAAAACCTCAACCGGAAAAGTGTATCCGGGAGCGAACCCCGAAGCGGTTTATGTGATTTGTCAAACCATAAAGGAATATTACCGTATTCACCGGAAGAAAATAGGGATAAAAGTTTCCGGAGGCGTTCGGACAGCAGAAGATGCGATTAAATATTATACGCTGGTGAAAGAAATCTTGGGGGAAGAATGGTTAACTCCACAATATTTTAGAATAGGTGCAAGTAGTTTGGCAACCGATTTATTGAATAAAATATGATGGTTTTATTAAAAAAATATTGGCTTAGCCTGTTGGTCTTATCGATAATTTTTATCCTCTGTTTTATGGACACAGGGCAATTACCTGCCGCTCCGACAGTTAACTTTGATAAATTAGTACATTCATTGATGTTTTTAGGTCTATCGGGAGTTATTTTCTTCGATGGAACGGGTTATTTGCGACGTCCTGTAAGTGTAAAATGGCTTTTTGTAGTAACTTTCCTATTTCCTGTTGCAATCGGAGGACTTATTGAGATTATGCAAGCCAATTTAACTACGTATCGCTCCGGGGATTGGTTCGACTTTTTATTCGATGGATTCGGCGCTGCTGTCGGATTTGGAATTGCATTTCTGATTAACCGCTGGATTGCAAAGCGAACCGAAAACAACAATAACAATCTGTGATTTTATAAGGTACCGCAAAGGTTTGGGCGAGAGTTAAAGATAATATTCCGCACAAACTGTCGGACGGGATATGCTCTTCGTTTGTGGGAAACCGCCCATTATCGGCAGGCGAATTTACTCAAAAAAATCTGAACAAACTTCATTTTCGGCAAAATATTGTTTCGGAGTCAAGCCACACAACGATTTGAAATCATTGATAAAATGTGATTGGTCG
>Ga0082212_10005205_pt1 | contig 17810 bp, 20 predicted proteins | sample TergutNt197P3_FD_71548 | JGI IMG/M metagenome (GOLD analysis project Ga0082212, IMG submission 71548) | Neocapritermes taracua P3 segment gut microbial communities from Petit-Saut dam, French Guiana - Nt197 P3 | ecosystem: Host-associated > Arthropoda: Insects > Digestive system > Gut ... | reverse complement strand
AAGTCAGTCAAATCGCCAGGTATGAGAAGTTCGTCGAGAATGGGATGCCAGTCGTCAGGACAACGTCATTGGGCAAGTTGAAGGTAATTGATAGACCTGGTATGATTAAGGAACTTGATGCGGTAGCAACAGGGCCGCCAGGCATGGGAATTAGGGCTGTCGATGATATCACAAGCGTGAAGCCGCGAACTTTTGCCTCTCCTGATGCACATGTGGGAGAAACCGCTACGGCGATTGATGCGAAATTCCCTAGAAGGGTTAAGGATGTTAATCAGAAGGCATATAGGCCAGACGGTTCAGAGCTTACAGACTTTGATATTGCCTTGACAGACGATATTGTCATACAAGTGAAAGAAGGTGGCGCGAGACGTTTGGAAGCACAAATAATGAACTCATCAGCCGAAATGAAACAATATGGGATGACACAAGAGGTTATTGGGTATGCGCCTGACCTTGATTTGGCTGCTAAGGCTGATCGTGTCCGTATTGCAAATGCTGAGAAACAAGGGATCAAGATATTCACAACAGAAGAGGATTTATTGCATTATTTGAGCACCAAACAATAAGTAAAATAAAGGGGGGTTGTCAGGATGAAATGGATTACTTTAATAGGAGATGAGAAACTTACCTTAGAATCGATTAAGGCAATCCAATATTATGGTAGCATAAGAAGCCATGACGTTTGGGAAGGCAGGTATTGCGTTGTCTATAGCGATACAGACCATATCTTTTATGATTATTTTGATGATGATAACTGGACCAGTCAATACAATGACGCTGAGCGCGAAAAAATCCCTTTCGCTAGTCCACATTTCATTATGATGGTATATAAATCCGGGGAGAGAGTGAAAGAGATCATACAACAGGATAACTTTCTACGAGGTATTTATGTAGACAATGACAGTGATGTTATTGCGCCAATTGAAGAATTCATTGAAATGGGAATGCCGATGGAGCCTTAATTCTGCCGTTCAGTGATTGGCTTTCTTGACCACATCAGCAATACAAATGCCGCTGGGGTTCAACTTGATCAGTGCAGGAGGTCTTATGCCATAAAAGGGCATTAGACAGCAGGAGAACAACATTATGCCAAGACCAACAACAAAAGCTGAATTGATCGTTGCCGCAAACGATCAGTGGGCCAAAATGTGGAGGTTGCTTGATTCCATACCCGGCGGGGCACAATCTGTTGTTTTCAGATTCAACAATGACCCCATGCTCCGAAAGAGTCACGGCGAGGTCATGTCATTGATCGAAAGTCTGACCGACGAAGAACTATTTGAAAAGCAACATTTCTCATGGACAGGGACGACAAATATTGGTAGTTATTGCATTTCGGTTACGGCAAGCCATTATGATTGGGCGATGAGGAAGATTAAGCTGCATCGCAAAACGGTGACATAAAATGGGGAATATCATAGAAACCGAAAGGCTTATTCTCAGGCCGCTTACTTCCGCCGACGCGGAGGCAGCTTATTACGGATGGACGGGTGACCCGGAAGTGGCGAAGTACGTCAGCTGGCTCCCGCATCATTCTATAGAGGATACGGTAGAATGGCTGAAAGGGATTGCGTGGAAGCAAGATGAGACAGCCGGGAATATTTGTTGGATTTGATCCGGGAAAAATCGTAGACACATGGTTGATTAGAAAAAATTTTGGCTGGCCCATGAGAGTGAAAGGAGATCGAAAGGACCATGTATTACAGTAACGGAAACTATGAAGCCTTTGCAAAACCGGTCAAACCTGCAGGGGTGGACGAAAAATCAGCATACTTAATCGGTGCGGGACTTGCTTCTTTGGCGGCCGCGTGTTTTTTGGTGCGCGACGGACAGATGAAAGGAGATAGAATCCATATCCTCGAAGAACTCCCGCTGCCGGGCGGCGCGTGTGACGGGATCAGGGATGAACAAAGAGGGTTTATTATCCGCGGTGGGCGGGAAATGGAGGATCATTTTGAATGCTTGTGGGACTTATTTCGTTCCATCCCTTCGTTGGAAACGGAAGGGGCCTCCGTTTTGGATGAATTCTACTGGCTCAACAAGCGGGATCCTAATTATTCATTGATGCGCGTGACGATGGATAGGGGATGTGACGCGGGTCTGAACAACACATTTGCGCTGAGTGACGAAGGGGCCATGGAAGTGATGAAACTCTTTTTTATGCGGGAAGAAGATCTGTATGATAAAAAAATCACCGATGTTCTCTCAGACGCGTTCTTCGCTTCAAACTTTTGGTTATACTGGAGAACCATGTTTGCTTTCGAAGATTGGCATAGCGCCATTGAAATGAGACGATACATCCAGAGGTTCATTCATCATATCGGGGGACTTCCGGATCTGTCAGCCCTTAAGTTCACAAAGTATAACCAATACGAATCCTTAATCCTCCCCATGGTGAAATACTTGGAGGGGTTTGGCGTGGATTTTCGGTATGACACGACCGTGACAAATGTTGTGTTTGAGATCAACGGTGAAGAGAAGACCGCGAAACGGATAACCTATACGCACCGCGGCCAGGAGGGACACATTGATCTATGCGCTAAAGATCTGGTCTTTATCACGAACGGAAGCGCTCCGGAAGGATCGTCATTAGGGGACCATGAACACGCGCCCGAATTCAAGGAGACACAGGGAGGGTGTTGGGGGCTGTGGCGCAGTATTGCCCGGCAACATGTCTCCTTCGGCAACCCGGACAAATTTTGTACCGACATAGATAAAACAAATTGGGAGTCAGCGACGATCACCACCCTTGATGATCAGATCCCACCCTATATAGAAAAGATCTGTCAGCGTGATCCTTTCAGCGGGAAGGTGGTAACCGGCGGGGTGGTATCTGTAAAAGATTCCAACTGGCTTATGAGTTACACCGTGAATCGTCAGCCGCATTTCCAAGATCAGCCCAAAGATCGGCTCGTTGTCTGGGTGTACGGACTGTTTACGGATAGACCGGGCAATTATGTGAAGAAACCGATGCGTGGGTGCACCGGTGCCGAAATCACGCAGGAGTGGTTGTACCATATAGGTGTCCCCGAGGGGAGCATTGTGCAATTAGCAGCAGAATCTGCCAGGTGTATTCCTTGCATGATGCCGTATGTCACCGCGTTTTTTATGCCGCGGGCAGAAGGGGATAGACCCAAGGTCGTCCCCGATGGGTGTGTGAACGCTGCCTTTATCGGGCAATTTGCTGAGACGGTCAGGGATACGGCTTTCACGACGGAGTATTCGGTTCGTACGGCTATGGAAGCGGTTTACGCTTTGCTGGATATAGACAGAGGCGTTCCGGAGGTTTTCGGGTCTTGTTATGATGCACGGGTGCTTTTGGATGCCTCTGTGAAAATGATGGACGGTAAAAAATTAACTGAGATCAAGATGCCTTTTTGGGTACGGCTGATCTTGAAAACCGCTTTGAAGAAAGCGTCAAAAACCATCATAGGAGATTTGCTGAAACGCTATCATGCGGTTTAAAAAAGATGTAAAAAAGAAGAGCCCGATGCCATGCAGTTGATCCATTGATCCACAGTCTATTGACGGAACCTTTCGAATATGCTAGTCTGGTTACAACAAATGAATAGCGAGTGTATCCGCATCGAAAGATGCCGGCGTTAAGCCGAGGGAACCGGATGAGATTTCCGGGCTATACCAGTAACCGTGAAGCTGACGAATAGGCATTATGTCACTGTCGAAAGATGGGAAGACGCCTTAGGAGGATGAAGCCAAGCCGGGAGACCTATTTACACGTTCTTTCTTCTGGAGTTGGGATGAAGCTATGGCAGGATTATATCTGTGCAAGCCGTAAGAGGCGTTTCTCAATTGTGAGAAACGTCTTTATTCATTTCTTCAGAAACCTTTTCATGAGAAGCCTAATCATACTACGATGATGGAGGAAGAAGAGAATGATGATGAAATCTAAGACCAAGATGAAACAGGGCAGGGGCGTCGTGCTGCTGCTGGTGTCGTTCATGTTATTGATTCTGTTGGTAGGATGTTCTCCCACAAAAGAAGAGGGCGATGCCTCTGTGGTGCTGACAGATATGGCCGGTCGCATAATTCAGATTGACACACCGATAACACACATGGTGGTTTTGTCACCATCTGATTGTGAAATTTTGTATGCTATCGGAGCCGGAGACACTCTGATTGGGCGTGGAACCTATTGCGATTTCCCCGAAGAGGTTCTTGACAAGCCGGATGTCGCTTCCGGTGCGATTACCAATATTGAACAGATTATTGCCCTAGGACCCCAGGTTGTGCTGATGAACAAAATGGCGCAAACAGAGGAACAAGTCGCCCTATTGGAAGGGGCGGGTATCAAATGCGTTGTCACTGACGCCCAGGATATCGCGGGTGTTTATACAGCTATTGAGCTGATCGGCAAGGTGACAGGCAAGGAAGCGGAATCGTCTGCCTTGATTGAGGATATGAAACGAACCTTTGCACGAATCCATGGAGATTCGAGAGGCGCCGACAGCAAGACCATCTATTTTGAAGTTTCCTCGTTGCAGTGGGGCGACCCCTGGACAGCAGGTAGAGGAACTTTTATGGATGAATTCGCGACGCTCTTAGGCCTAACCAATATCTTTTCGGATGTCAACGGTTGGGGAGAAATATCCCAGGAACAAGTTATCGCACGTAACCCAGACTTTATTGTGACCCTTGAGATGTATTTCGGTGAAGGCGCGAAACCGGAGGAGGAGATCATGAGTCGCAGCGGTTGGCAGGGTATTGCTGCCATACAAAGCGGTAAGGTATTCAATCTTGACAACAACGAGATCTCCCGACCCGGCCCGCGTTTGGCGGATGCTGCTGTCTCATTGTACAATACTATTTATGGAGAACATGATTAGGAAAGAACACTTTCGTTTCCTTGACTATAGTCTGTTTGGGAGCGCAACGCTAATCGTTCTCGTGCTGTGTGTTTGTGTCGGTAGCGTCAATATTCCTTTGGGGGAAATGGTCAAGGCCATCTGGAACGCTTTGTTGGGGCTGCCTGTTTCCGAAGGAGCCGCCCAGCCAATTATTGTATCCGTTCGTCTGCCTCGGGTGATTTGTGTGGCTTTGGTCGGTGGGTCCCTGTCCCTATGCGGTGTGGTTATGCAAGGGTTGCTCCGGAATCCCTTGGCTGACGGGTCAACCCTTGGGGTATCTTCAGGCGCGTCTCTTGGCGCGGTTATGGCTATCGCCTTCGGTATTACGTTCCCGGGGATACCTTTTGCCGGGACGATGGTGATGGCTATCGTGTTTGCGTTTCTGTCACTGCTCATCATCCTATCCTTGGCTTACAGGATGGATTATTCTCTGTCAACCCATACCATTATTCTGATTGGTGTGGTGTATTCTATGTTTGTCAGCAGCATTATCAGCTTCATTATGACATTTTCCCACGAAAAGATTAAAACCATCACTTTCTGGACTATGGGTTCTTTGTCTGGAAGTCATTATCAGAACGCACTGGTGTTGTTGGGAGCTTTATTGGTTTGCGGTGCAGTTATATTTGCCCACGCTCAGAGTCTCAATGCTTTTGCCATTGGTGAAGATAACGCGAGGCATATTGGCGTCAATGTCAATAAGGTCAAGTTCACTCTTCTGATTTCGATTTCTGTGCTCATAGGCATTTGTGTTTCGATCGGCGGCTCAATCGGTTTCGTGGGTTTGGCTGTGCCCCATATGACCCGCATGATCGTCGGTCCCAATCACAAGCGTCTGCTGCCGGCTTCGACGTTTGCCGGCGCCGTTTTCCTGATGTTGGCTGATCTGATCAGCCGTGTTGTCCTGCGGCCGCTGGAATTGCCCATCGGTGTTGTGACCTCTTTTGTCGGCGCGATAATGTTCGTCTATATTTTCTATCTTACCAGAAGGAGAATATGATGCTCGAGGTTAAGGATTTAGCTGTGCGTTACGGGAATTTGACAATCCTTGACGGGATTGATTTTTCGGTGAAGGAAGGACAATGGGTTATGCTGATAGGACCTAATGGGGCCGGAAAAAGCACTCTTGTCCATGCCGTTACACAAGGTGTGCCGTATGCCGGGACTGTTCGTTATAAGGGCAGAGACGTTTCTCGGATGAAACCGGCTAACATCGCCCGGGAGATAGGTGTTCTGGCTCAAAACCACAATGTGGCGTACGCCTTTACGGTTGAAGAAATCGTCAAACTCGGCCGCTACAGTTTTTCCCCCAGCCTCTTTAAAGGTGCGACCGATGAAGACGATGTGTTGGTGAAAAAAGCGCTGGAAATGACGGGTATGCTGCCATATAGAAACCAATCGGCACTGACGCTGTCCGGCGGGGAATTGCAGCGTGTTTTTTTGGCCCAGGTGTTTGCCCAGGATCCTAGCCTGCTGATCTTAGATGAACCGACCAGCCACTTGGATTTGCTCTATCAGAAACAGGTCTTGACGCTTTTGGAGGAATGGCTGCGGCAACCGGGGCGGGCGGTATTGTCGGTTGTCCATGATTTAAGCCTTGCGCGCATATACGGAACCCATGGTGTGCTGCTCAACAAAGGAAAAACGGTATCTTTCGGGATACTGGATGAAGTCCTGACGAGAGAGCATCTGCAGCAGGTGTATGCCATGGATGTGTATGATTGGATGAGGGATATGCTGTCCCGATGGGAGTGCGCCTGTGAGTGATTTGCGGACACGATTTGACATTGCCTCGAAAAGAGGATACACTATCTAAGTGTCAAGTGAAAATACTTTACAGCATCATGATGTTGATGAAAGGGGATTTGAGAAATCGAACAGCAAACAAAGAATGATCAAGAAGGCGTTGTACAGGAGTGGGCTAAAAAGGCATTGCTATTTGATTTTTACGCGCCTTTGTTGACTGAGAAACAGTCCCGCACGTGGGACAGCTATTATCTGAAAAATCTTTCCTTGGCGGAAGTCGCCCGGGAGCAAGGTACAAGCCGTCAAGCGGTTCACTCATTGCTTCAAAGGACTCTGGAGAGCTTGGAAATGTATGAAGAGAAGCTGAAACTTATCGAGCGTTTTTTTGTAAGCAAAGATTTCTTAATGCAGGCGGATCAGCGTCTGCATACGATGCTGGCGCAAGAGAGAGTGGCGCAAGCCAGTGTGGTTTGCGAGATCCTGGAAGTTCGCACGCTGCTGCGAAAAGCTCTTGATACCTATTGAGGTGAAGGACGTATGGCAATGTTTGAGAGCCTTTCTGAGCGCATTCAGGGCGTTTTTAAACGCTTGCGCGGCAAAGGGGCTTTAACTGAAAATGATGTCAACGAAGCCATGCGTGAGGTTCGTGTAGCTCTCCTTGAGGCTGATGTCAATTTTCGTGTGGTCAAGGATTTGGTGGCACGTATCAAGGAACGGGCTGTTGGGACGGAAGTGCTTCAATCATTAACACCGGGCCAGCAGGTTATTAAGATTGTCAATGAAGAACTTGTGACACTTATGGGTGGTTTGGAGAGCAAGATTACCATCGCTTCGAAACCTCCGACACTTGTTATGCTTGTGGGGTTGCAGGGGGCGGGCAAAACAACCCATGCGGCTAAACTGGCGCATTTCTATAAGAAACAGGGTAAACATCCCTTGATGGTAGCTTGCGATATTTACAGACCTGCCGCGGTACATCAGCTTCGTGTTTTGGGAGAACAAATCGGGGTTCCTGTGTTTGCCCAAGAACAGACGAAACCTGCGGTGATTGCGGCGGGAGCGTTGCGGGAAGCCGAGAGGAACGGCTTGGATATGGTTATCATTGATACCGCGGGGCGCCTGCATATCAATGAGGAGCTTATGGCTGAGTTGGGAGAGATCAAGGCGACGGTTGGCCCCCATGAGATCATCATCGTTGTGGACGCTATGATCGGACAGGATTCGGTTAATGTTGCAGAACAGTTCCATCAGAAGCTGGGACTGACAGGGGTGATTCTATCCAAATTGGACGGAGATACCCGGGGTGGGGCGGCCTTGTCAGTGAAAGCTGTGACCGGTTGTCCGATTAAGTTTGCAGGAGTCGGGGAAAAGATTGACGCGTTGGAGATTTTTTATCCTGAACGTATGGCTTCCAGAATATTGGGTATGGGCGACGTGTTGACGTTAATCGAGAAAGCGGAACAGGCTGTTGACGCGGAAAAAGCCCGCCAGTTGGAAGAGAAGATGCGCAATCAGGAACTGGATCTGGAGGATTTTTTGGACCAGATCGGCGCGTTGCGCAAGATGGGTTCGATGTCGTCGATTTTGGAGATGATACCGGGGGTTGGAAAGCAGCTTAAAGATGTGACTATTGACGAAAACCAGTTTAATCAGGCGGAGGCGATTATTCGTTCTATGACGCCTGCCGAACGTCGGACCCCTTCGATTATCAAGGATTCGCGCAAGAAGAGGATCGCCGCGGGCAGCGGTACCAGCGTCCAGGATGTTGGTCGGCTGCTGAAACAGTACGATCAGTCAAAGAAGATGATGAAACAGATGAGTGATCTGCCGGGGTTTAAGACCGATAGGGTTAAGACGAAGGCAAAGAAAGCCAAGAAAGCCAAGAAGGGTAAGAAAGGCAAAGGATAAACGCTTAGGTAGTAAAGGAGGTGAGGAACATGGCGACAAAAATCCGTTTGCACCGCATGGGGGCTAAGAAAAAACCTTTTTATCGGTTGGTTGTATGCGACGCGGCGACCCGACGCGATGGCAGACCCATTGAGGAGATTGGTTTTTATGATCCAACCAAAATTCCCCATGAGATTCGTATCAATGAGTTATCGGCTTTAAAATGGCTGAATGAGGGGGCTCAACCGTCGGATACGGCGAAATCTCTGCTCCGTCAAGCCGGAATTATGCAGAAATATCATAATATGAAGAATTCGTAATCGGAGCAACCATCAAAATTGGGAGGTGGTTTTGATGCGGAACTTAGTCGAGATCCTGGCAAAAGCATTGGTGGAATTTCCGGACCAGGTTGAAGTCACGGAAACAACCACAGAAAAAACGATTCACCTGCGTCTGACGGTCGCTTCAAGCGATATGGGTAAAGTCATCGGCAAGCAGGGGAAAACAGCGAACGCTATTCGGACGGTGGTTAAGGCTGCAGCCGTAAAAGACGGTAGGAAGGTTATCTTGGATGTGGATCAGTAGTTTGGGGAAAAAGGGCGTGAAGCCCTTTTTTCCTATACCTGGTTTGGCGTGCACTTTAAGTACGCTCCGGAACGCGTTTCGGAGTAATCCGGGGTGAATTCGGGGTGGAGTCGGAGTCATTCGGGGTGAATTCAGGTGAATTCGGGTGAATTCGGGGTGAGTTGATTATGGATCAGTTTCTGGTTCTGGTTGGACGAGTTGTCAAACCTCAGGGCGTTGGCGGGGAGATGAAGGTTTATCCCCTGACGGATGATGTCAACAGGTTCACGCGTTTGCGTGAGGTTGTGCTTGTGCAGGGAGACCGAAGGCAGACCCATCGGGTTGTGTTGGCCCGTGCCGAAAAGAATTTTGCTTTTCTTAGACTTGAGGGTGTGGATACTCGGGACGCGGCTGAAAGGTACAGAGGATTTGAGGTGCGTGTTGATCGTTGTGATGTACCGCCATTGAAGGATCGTTGGTACTATTTTGAGCTTGAGGGAATGCGGGTTTATGAAGGGGATGCGTTGTTGGGGGTTTTGGTGAGGGTTCTGGAGACGGGGGCTAATGATGTCTATCTTGTGCAAGGTGAATTCGGGGAGATTTGTGTGCCTGCTTTGAAATCTGTTGTGAAGAATGTCGATGTGGCCGGTAAACGTATGGATGTTGTCTTGCCGGAAGGTTTGATCGAGAGTACGAAGTGTGAGGGGAAATGACATCAAAAATGGTTTTTTGGGTGTTGACTTTGTTTCCGGGTATGCTGGAATGTTTGCGCTATAGTGTGGTGGGCAGGGCTTGGCAGTCCGGACTTATTGATATCCGCACCATTGATTATCGTGAGTTTGCTGCGGACAAACATTTGTGTGTTGACGATTCGCCATATGGGGGCGGGGGAGGCATGGTTCTCAAGGTTGATCCAATTGTGAGGGCTTTACGGTCGCTACCAACGGGGACCGGGCGGCGTGTGGTGCTTCTGAGTCCTCAGGGCAAGATTTTTCGGCAGGAGGATGGGCGGCGGTTGGCTGCTTATGATGAGGTGGTGTTCGTTTGCGGGCGTTATGAGGGATTCGATGAACGGGTGCGCGCCTACGTGGATGAGGAGATCTCGCTGGGGGATTATGTCCTGTCGGGTGGTGAGTTGGGGGCGGCTGTGCTGATTGATGCGGTGGCCCGGCATATTGACGGCGTGTTGGGCAACAGCGGATCGGTTTTGACAGAGTCTCATGGGGAGGGGTGTCTTGAGTATCCGCAGTTTACCCGGCCGGAGGTTTATGAGGGCGTCGCTGTACCGAAGGTCTTGATGTCCGGTCATCATGCGGAGATAGAGAGGTGGCGGCGTAAGGAGGCCTTGCGGAGGACATTTTTACGGCGACCGGATTTATTTGAGGAGTTGACTTTCGGAACCGGGGACTATGCGCTGTTGGAGGAATTGGTGGCGGAATATCCGGAGCTGGCCGGGTTGCGCGAAGGGTGGCAACATTTGCGGCATCAAGCCAAGCGGGTTCGGTTTACGCGGTAAAAGGAGGTTGTATGAGTTTACTCTATGTGGCATTGGTGCACGCTCCGGTTTACAATAAGAATATGGAAGTGATCACAAGTTCGATCACGAATTTGGACATTCATGATATCGCGCGAAGCGCGGCAACCTATGGAGCGAAGGCTTATTACATTGTGCATCCCGTGCAAGCCCAGAGGGATCTGGTGGGTACCATTATGGGGTTTTGGCAAGAGGGCGTCGGCGCCGCTTACAACCCTGATCGCCGGGAGGCTTTTGACCGGGTGAAACTTGCCGCGGATTTGACGGAGGTTGAAGACGATATTCGGCGTGATCTTTCGGGAGAGATGAAGCTTTATCAAGTGGCGACTGATGCGCGCCTCTATCCGAACACCATAGATTATGGGGATCTGCGGGGGCGTTTGCACGAGGGAAACGATGCTTATTTATTGGTTTTTGGGACGGGATCCGGGATTGTGAGCGAAGAGATCCAACGTTCTGATTATATTCTCAAGCCGATTTACGGACCCGGGGCGTATAATCACTTATCGGTGCGGTCCGCGGCGGCGATTATTCTGGATAGGTTATGCGGGGGGTGAGGCTGTGGCGGACACACGTTTTTTCATAATTGTGATGGACAGTTTGGGGATAGGGGCGTTGCCGGATGCGTTTCTTTACGGTGATGAGGATAGTCATACCTTGAAACACATCGCGCAAAAGCGAGATGGGCTACATATTCCTCATTTGCTTGCTTTGGGATTGGGACATATTCAAGGCGCGCTTCCTGATGGGTTCGGTTCTTCCGCCCTCGTATCGCGAAACAGATGTTTCGCTCAATTCGGCCGCATGGCGGCGATGTCGGCGGGAAAAGATACGATATCGGGGCACTGGGAGATTGCCGGTGTGGTTGTGGACAACCCTTTTCCCACGTTTCCTCATGGGTTCCCGGCAGAGTTCCTGAAGGATTTTGCGGCGCGTGTGGATCGGGGGATCTTGGGCAATGTTGCGGCGTCGGGAACGGAGATTATCGCACGTTTAGGAGAAGAGCATGTGCGAAAAGGACATCTGATTGTGTATACTTCTGCCGATTCTGTGTTTCAGGTGGCGGCTCATGAAGAGGTGGTCCCTCCGGCTGAGCTGATGGAGATCTGCCGGGTTGCACGGGAGATGTTAACAGGGGAGCTGGGGGTGGCGAGGGTTATTGCGCGGCCGTTTGCGGGACCCCAGGGAGCCTATGTCAGAACAGGGAACAGACGGGATTTTGCGGTGGAACCCATGGGGGTGACGGTGCTGGAGAGAGCCTTGGATCAGGGGTATGATGTTCTGGGGATTGGGAAGATCAGCGATATCTTTGCGGGCAAAGGGATCAGCCGAAGCTGGCCCAGTCATTCGAATCGGGAGGGGATGGAGTTGATTCTGAAAGCTGTACGGCAGGTTGGGAATGGGATTGTTATGGCCAATCTGGTGGATTTTGATATGTTGTATGGTCATCGCAACGATGTTGATGGGTACGGGCAGGCCTTGGAGGTGTTTGACGCCTGGTTGCCTGCGCTGTTGGAGGGGGTACGGGAAGAGGATGTGGTTATCCTGACAGCGGATCATGGTTGCGATCCGACGATGCCGGGAACCGATCATACCCGTGAGTATGTACCTTTGCTCGTTTATGGCAAGAGGTTGCGAGCCGGGGTTGATCTGGGTACCCGGAGGTCTTTCGCTGATGTGGGACAGTCGGTGGCGGAAGTCTTGGGGTTAGGGGTATTGAAATACGGAGAAAGCTTTCTGACGCCGGATGAAGAGGGGTGATAAGATGATAACTTACGAACAGATTAATGAAGCGGCTGATTTTCTGTCTATTTGTATGCCGCCGGAACCGGTTTTGGGATTGATTCTGGGGTCGGGGTTAGGGCGTTTTGCGGACAGGATTGAGAATTCTTGTGTGATTTCCTATGAGGAGATTCCTCATTTTCCGATTTCAACGGTACCGGGTCATGCGGGGTGTTTGGTCTACGGGATGTTACATGGTGTTGCGATCATGGCGTTTCAGGGGCGGTTTCATTATTATGAGGGGTATGATGTCAGCCAGGTAACATTACCGGTGCGTGTCATGCAAAGGTTGGGTATCAAAAAACTGTTGGTGACCAACGCGGCGGGGGGGGTGAATACCCAATATGTCCCAGGGGATCTGGTTCTTTTGAGTGATCAGATTAATTTAACCGGCGTGAACCCGTTGCGAGGAGCTCATGAAGATCGTCTTGGCCCGAGGTTTCCTGATATGAGTCAGGTTTTTTGTCCCCGGTGGCGACAAAAAGCTGCGGGTATCATAGGAGATTTAGGGATGAAGGTTTTGGAGGGGGTTTATGCGGGGTTGCCGGGACCATCTTATGAGACGCCGGCGGAAATCCGATATTTGCGCCATATCGGGGCTGATCTGGTGGGTATGTCGACAGTGCACGAGGTGATTGCGGCACAGCATGCGGGTATGGAGGTTCTGGGGATTTCTTGCGTGACGAATATGGCTGCCGGAGTGCTGGAACAGAGGTTATCCCATGATGATGTTATGGAGGTGGCGGATCGGATCGGTGAAAGGTTTTGTGTGGTCGTGGAAGAGATTGTTCGTCAGATTTCCGATTGATATATTTGCGATTGAATTGTTGTATTTTTGCTGATATACTGAATTCTGCGGATTGAAAGATTCTGAGTTTGGGTCTGTAAGTGACGATATCATGTTGGGTTTGGAAGAATTCCAAAGTCCGGATCAAGAGTGACCCAAGAGGAGGGATTGTGTGATCGAAATTGTTGTTGTTGATGATCATCCCCTATTTCGCGACGGTATTCGCATGGCGTTGGCTGACAGTGAGAAGTTTGTTATTGTAGCTGAGGCGGGTGATGGACAAGGTGCCATCAACACAGCACGTCGCGTGAAGATGGACATGCTTCTGCTGGATATCAACATGCCCGGTGTGAACGGTATTGAGGCTTGCCGGATTATTCGAAGAGAGTTCCCGGATATAAAAATCGTGGTTTTAACAGCCGATGATTCGGAAGAACCTTATTGGATGTTTCAACAGATGGGTGTAGCCGGATATTTTTTCAAGAATATCTCGGCAGCGAACCTTGTGTCTTATTTGGACAGGATTTCTCAAGGTGAACCTGCGCCGGTACCGGCTGTGAGCAAGGTCGTTCTGAAAAAAGCGGAAGGGATGAAAAACAATTTCGGATTGACACCACGGGAACTTGCGATTCTGAAGCTTGTGACCCACGGAGAATCGAACCGTGATATCGGGATTGCGTTGTATATCAGTGAAAAGACCGTGAAAAATCATCTTTCGAAAATCTTTCGCAAAATGAAGGTGGAGGACAGAACCCAAGCCGCTTTGAAAGCGGTCAAACTGCAAATGATAGAGCAGAGCGATGTGTTCTGTTAGATCCAGGCATATTCATAACTTTGTCGTTTGAGTCCGGCCAAGAATCGCATGGTTTCTTCGCGTCTTTTGACGGCGATGCGCCTGCCGGTGCGGGTGTATACTTTTTTCGGCAACGCTTCCGCAAACATTTGCGCTCTGTCCAAGGCGTCTTCGGGTGTTCCGATGAGCGGGTCTTCACCGATCAAGCTGAACAGTTTCATGATGCCGATGTTCCCGAGATGGTCGAGGATGTTGGCGTCTCTCAGATAGACCGATTCGTCATGTACCCCAGGTTCGGAATAATGCATGTGTTGTTCAACGGCTTCTAAAACGATGGGGAGTTTGTCGGGATCGAAGGAACTTTGTTTAAGCATGTTGCCGGCAATTCCTTTTGAGCGCAGGGTGTGGTCAACATTGGGGAGGGCGTACATAGGATATTTCCCTGTATCGTGCAGGAGCGCCGCAATGTAGAGGACTTCATCATCCAGATTCAAGTGTTGGGAGAGTTCTCTGGCTAAATGGTAGACCCGTTGGCAGTGTTTCCAGCCCAGGGCTACCGGGGCTCCGGATTTGTTAATATAGTTGAATAACTGTTGATGCAGATCCATTTTTTTTCGACCGCCTTTCGTCGATAGGTCCAAAGACTTATCTTGTGTCGTTCATTCAAAGAATTACGGCATTTCCTGGGATTTTCCTTCAGGGGAATCGACCTAGTTATCTGATTTTTCGGACAAAATCCTTGAAATAGCGTTTTCTTTATTGCCCTATATAGCCGTATTGTCACAATGCCTGTTTCTTTTTCCGGCGAGAATTGCGGAAGATTTGTTCTGGACAAAGCTATTGATATTTTGTAACATAGGGGAGGGATCAGAGGTGAGGGGTCTTGGGGGTGTTCTTCATTGAATGCGTTGAATAAGTATCAGATTTTTGAAGGGTTTACACAATCAACCTTTTTTGCGGATTCGGTGCCGATTCCGCGGTTTCTTCTTGAACATTACCACAGCATGGGGATGACCAATGAAGAGTTGGTTCTTGTGTTACATCTGCTTTCGGCGTCAGCAAAGATTGAAATGGTGGATTTGGCGTATCGAATGGGGTTACGTGAGGATGATATGGAGCGATTGTTGGCACAGTTGCAGAAGAAGGGATTTCTGTGTGTTCATGAGTCCCAGGGAAAAGCTCAATCTTTCGGTCTGCAGTATTATGATCTCAGTGGATTGATGGACCAACTGTTCGAGATTTGGGGAATTATGAGTTATCGGCAGATGAACAGTATGTCAGCTGAAGAGAGGGTTCTGACAGAAAATAACGGATCTGTGGAGGTAGACGACCAAGCCATGGCGCAACTCAAACTGAGTTTTGAGCAAGAGTTGGGGAGAGTCTTAACCCAAATAGATTGTGACATTATTCGTCAATGGGTTCTGGCGGGGTGGTCTTGTGATCTCATTAATCTGGCCTTGCGTCGTGGGGTGAGTGCCGGTGTTCGGACTTTTCGGTATCTTGATTCGATCCTTCGGGAGTGGGAGAAAAAGGGTATTCGCACAGTGGATGAGGTTCTGGAGGAGGAACGCTATTTCAAAAGTAAGCGGTCGAAGAATAGCAAAGGGGAGAAGGTCTCCAAGGATCAGGTGGCTAATATGTATGAGAAGTATAACGAATTGTATCTTTGAGGAAGGAGATCTGTGTGGAGGATCTTAAGAAGACGATTGAAACGATTATGGCGAGAGATCGTACGGTGGGGGCATCTGAAGATCCCTTCAGGGATGATGTCTGTCCCCATTGTTCGGGCCGGGGGTTTGTTGTAGGGCCGGATGATGTGGCGGTACGGTGTTCTTGTATGGATATTCAGCATATCAAAAATCAAATGAAGTCGGCGCGTTTGTCGAGGGAATTGGCGAAATGCCGGTTGGATGATTTTGATTTTTCTTATTATAGGGATAAGAGCGAAAAGAAGCGGCCGGATCAGGAAAAGGGTAGCCCAAAAGAGGGGGAACACGTGTTGAACGCACGCAAAGCCTGGCAGGCCGCCCGGGATTTTGTTGATGGGGTTGTGAAGGATCCGCATCATATCGGACTTATGTATTCGGGTCAAGCCGGGTCAGGTAAAACTTATCTGGCGGCGGCGATTGCCAACGAACTCATTCGTCTGGATAAGAGTGTCCTCTTTGTTGTGGTGCCGGATCTGTTGGATGAAATGCGCGCGACTTTTGATCGTAAGGATGTCAGCGAGTTTGATCTGTTGGATATGGCTAAGACGGTGCCGATTCTTGTTTTTGACGATTTGGGGGCCCATAATTATACGGATTGGACTGTGAACAGGATTTATTCGATTCTCAATTACCGTGTTAATGAGCAGTTGCCTTTGATTGTGACGACGAATCTGCATCATGGTGATATAGCTTGTCATCTGGGCGAGCGGACATCGTCGCGGTTGTTGCAGATGTGCCGGTCCTTTAAGCTCAGCACCCCTCAGGATATTCGTTGGCAACAGTATACTGCCCGGGAAAAAAAGTAGGCCGCTAAAAATATTTTTTAAAATTTTGCACAACTATGCATGTCCAGAAAATACAAGCATAGTTTTTTATGTGATCATTGATGGTATCGTCGCAGATAAGGATCAAGAGCAAAAGATCACATACAAAGCTATGGAGGTGTTCATTGTGGCCAAATTTATTACTCTGGAACGCAGGCATTTCTGGTACGGTATCGTTGCCGCAGCCGTCTTAATCGGTATGGTGATCATTAGCACGAGCTTGATGAATCGGGATCAGGCTCTTCAAAGCAATGCGGATGTCCCGAGCGCCGAACTTAAGATCGTTAGTATCGAATTCGAACCCAAAACTTTAGAACGGGACTTGGTTTATGGCGCGAACAAAATTGAGGATGCTAAGGTTATTAACAAGAGTGCCTTCAAAGTCGCGGCTGTGGTACAAAATGTTACGGACAAAGAGATGACCAACATACCTGTGACGATGACATTGACTCTGATTGGCAACCCGGAGAGTCAACAAATCAAGCAAGGCAATATTCCTTCTCTGAAGCCGGGGGAATCCGCACGCATTACTTTTGAGAACTTGAAGGCTTTAGGGGATGCGGCCGGAGAGCAAGGGACACTGGGACAACATGAGATTGTGATGAATTTTGCTGTCAGCGATGAGGGATTGAGTGTGGCAACTGAGACGAAAGTTGGGTTCATTGTGGATACAACGCAGAAATAAGGTTTGACGGGGGACTAAGCCGGCTAACGCGGTCTTCGACCGCAAGTATCCAGTATTCAGTATTCAGGATTCAGAATGTGGATTTTCTTGTTTTTTATTGATGTTGTTGCAACCTAAGCGGCTAAATCGGCTAAATTGAGCTCAAAGGAATGACGAACGGAAGAGCATAATAAGGGTGTGGCCCAAGGCCGCACCCTTATGCTACTGCTCACCAAAAACATGAATAAAAACAAGTTTTTGGTGAGCAAGTATTCAGTATTCAGTATTCAGTATTCAGAATAGAGTCAAAAAGACAGTAGAAAACCAGAGACAGATGAAGAGCATTCTGCCTCGACTCCATTAGCCGGATTCAGGCAACATTGAGCAGCGTTTTGTTCGTGTAAAGTAAAATGCTCGAATCGGCATCACCATTGAAAATCTTATGCCTGAGTAACTTGTTGTTGAAGCCATTGATCAGATAGGCTCCATCAGACAAAGCAACCAAAAGATTAAGAGTGTCATCACTTAGTCACTTGGGTTGTGGGCGAAGCCCACCCTATGCTATTGCCCTCAACAAACAGACAATAAAAACAAGATTTTGAGGAGTCAGAAGCCAGAAGACAGGAGTCAGAATAAAATAGACAACAGCAAACCA
>Ga0082212_10005204_pt1 | contig 17816 bp, 16 predicted proteins | sample TergutNt197P3_FD_71548 | JGI IMG/M metagenome (GOLD analysis project Ga0082212, IMG submission 71548) | Neocapritermes taracua P3 segment gut microbial communities from Petit-Saut dam, French Guiana - Nt197 P3 | ecosystem: Host-associated > Arthropoda: Insects > Digestive system > Gut ... | reverse complement strand
TCCAGCAAAAAATAATCGACAATGTGTTTTGTAGAAACTGTAAGATCACTACAATTGTCGATTATGAGATTACAAACGATGAATTTGGAATTTTACTCAAAGGAAAATGTTATAAGTGTGGTAACAATGTTGCCCGTTTCGTCGAGGATTATTAACAAAATTCGCAATCATATTAAAACATTTATCAAATAACCATCATTGGTGTCTCAACGGGTTGAGTCTTCAACCAGACCGTTGATGCTTTCAGTTGCTGCAGTTTTTTGTCGATGAACACATCGAACAGGTGACATGTTCAGAGGCGTTTGAATTGGTTTTCTATTCCAAAATCTTCAACTGTCAGAAAACGCAAATATGCCGGCATATTTGTCGTAAAGTCGGATAGGGAAAAAGGATAAAGAAAAGGCGAGGCGTACTTTACTTCAGACTACGGAACCGAAGGTTACAGGTTCGAATCCTGTGGGGTGTACTTTGAATTGTGTCCCTTGTTTTCTGTTGCGTTTGGTGCGTGAAAATAAGGGGTTTTTGTTTTTGGACTTGTTCTTCCATGCTCCAAATACGCCTGTTTTTCCCCTTGCTTCACAGGATTTTTCACAGCTTGAATACTAGAGCCGTTTTTCAAATTTCTGGTTTTGTCTGCATCCTGTAAGTTTTCACAGGGTGCCGTTTGCGGAGAAAAATGAGTTTCGTTTTCGATTTTCTGGGCGTCAATAGGATTGGATTTTGATTTTTCAATCTCAGATTCAACCTTGACTTTCTCTGATTCTATCCCGAAAGTTGGCGAAACGGTTTTACTTGAGGAAATCGGGCTGGTGACATCGGCGTAGTCGTCACGGCAAAATCGACGGTAATACCGCATGGCGGTTTCCGGTGTGTGGCCGAACATTTGCATGATTCGGTCGAGCTTGCCGCGAAGTTCGGGGTATTTGCCGGAATAAATATCCTTGATACAACTGGCACGCATGTTGTTTCCGGCCATTTTATACGGCTTTAGACCGGCTTTTCGGCAAATTTGGTTGAATCGCGTATAGAGATTGGCATCTTTGATGTTGCCTTTACGACCCGGCGAATTTTTCAACTTCTTGGGGCAAGCGTCGTTGATGACCCATTCGGCATCTTGCCCGGTCTGTTCATACAACCGGCGGAGCGGTTCTTTGACTTCATCGAAAATCGGCACGTAGCGAATCGTTGACGTTTTTGAAGCATAAACGCGAATCAGCATATTGTCCCAATCGACGTCCGCCCAACGCAAACGCAAGGGTTCGGACGCCCTTCGCAAACCGAGAAATCGCCACAATGCAATCAAAACCTTCCACTCCAACGTCGGTGCAAATTCCATTGCCGTCAAACAATACTCGGCGGGGATATAACACTTGCGGTTGGATTCAGGCGTCGGCGGTTCCTTGACCTTTGCAAACGGATTGCGCAAAATCAGTTCGTCTTCCTGCATGACGGTAAAAAAGTAACCGGCTTGTTGCAGTTTTTTCCAGACGGTGTTTTGGCTGTAACCGCCGCCACCCTTGACCTTCCCTTTGGTTTTCAGGAACTCTTTATAGGCTATGGCGTCCTCTTTGGTGATTGTTTCGGGTTGACGGTCTGCACCGAAAAACGCGATCAACCGTTCTTTTGATGACAGATAAATATCATACGTGTTTTTATTGTCGGAATGCTTGGCGACAATTTCATCAAGAATCGCCTCAAGCGTCATGCGGGAACGAGCCTTGACCAGCCCGACATTGGCCAGCTTTTGATGTTTTTCAATCGGCAATTGCGCCAGCCATTTTTGTATCGTCACATCGGGACTGCTGCCGACTTTTGAATAAGTGATGAGTCGGTCAATGTACTCTTTCGTTCGTGCAGCCTCGGAAGGGCTGACATGTCCCCAGTAAATGCTTTCGAGTTTTTTCGTTTGCGGATTCGTAAATTGCTTTCGCAACAAGACTTGTTCAACTACTTTTGGCATGATGATTTCTCCTTGTGTTATTCCAGATGAGCAAACCTGCGGAACGGCCTATATTGTAACACCGAGCCGCAGAGTTTGCCGGTCGAAGAGGGTTAATGTTGGTGAGAATCATCACGCATGACACGAATGTATTTGTCGATTTCCGATTGCGGAATTCGGACAATACGGTCGGACAACCTGACGGGCACAAGTTCTCTGCGACGAATGAGATTGCGAACCGTCCCCTTCGAGACATTCAGAGTCTCGGCCACTTTTTTGATCGTGTGAAAAATCAACTCTTCCATAACAACACTTCTCCATAAACTATGTTTGCCAAAGTCAAAACAACGCCCGGCCAAATCCTTTGGCCGGAAAAAACACATTGAATTGATAGGACAAACGTATTAAAAGGGTTTGCAAAAAAACTCAACTTCCTAATACTTTTTCGCCGATAGAGAAATTACGGCCGTCGATTTTCTTGTTGACGGAATCATTCAATATCGTTTCCAAGCAAGGCACAGGCATGATGAACATTGTCGAAAATCATAAATGTTGTCATGATTGAAGCCTTTTTTTGTTGCTTGGATGATTAGCTCTCGAAAAGCTATTGAAAAGTTGCGTTTGGCTTGTCTGATACACAGGCCAAACGTGTTTCTATACATTCCACTTTATTCTACAGTTATCGGAGTGGGGGGATGCGTTCTTCATCGAATTTTCTTATAATGCCGCGTTTTGTTCTTGTGTGTTGTTTGTCAGTTTGCATGAGTGGGCAACAAGGTGCAAACAGAAGCAAGGAAGAGCAACGGACGCAAAAATATTTTTTCGGAAATAATGCCGCTTCTCTTATTATCCATTTCGCTTCACCTCATTTTGCACATCAATTTCCCAGTAACCTGACCAATCTGAACCGATACGGCGAATAACGCCTGTATCACGAGGATTTTATTTTTCTCGAAACTGTCCGTGATTCACATTTTCGACCAGTCGATACAACGGGCAATATCAGGGTCCATGTCAACGGCATCACCATCAATGATCGTCAATTTTGCATCAATGTCCTTGAGCGGGGCATCCTTGTTATCACTCACAACCGCACCCAGCCCAATACTGACCGCCGTGCCGTCGTAGCGAATTGACGTGGGCCGAAGCCCCATTTGTTGCAACCAATCCGCAGTTGACCCACCGGCGATAGTACCGAGCATTTGCTCAATACTCTCATCCGCCTTCAAAGGCAAATGGATTTCTTCCTGTTCCAAAACGGGAAGGTACTCGGCAACACATTGTTCAACGATGTACGAGACACTCCGCCCCTCGTTTTCCGCAACTTTTTTCAATCGTTCCGTCAGCTTGATGTCCAGCGACATGGAAACGATTCGTTTTGAAATATCTTTTTTTGCCACAATAACGCTCACTTACAAATAATTCAGGTGACTTTCTGAATTATTTATACTTATTATCGTTTGATAAGTCAAGTGATTTGAATCTTTTTCATCTATATTTAGAAAAAAACTCGCGTTTGACCACTATATATAGGAAAGCAGCGCAAAACAGATAGATGGTTTGTTGATAATGACTGTACATAAGAACAGAAAAACAATGATGGCCGAATCAACAATTATTTGAAAAGTCTTTCAAAATTCATTCTATATTGGCTACTTGGCGGGTACAAGAGCGGCCAACACCCGTTTGACAATCCGAGTGAGGTAGGATTACTCATTGAAAACCGGCATCAAAATGGAGAGGCGTTTTATTCATGGTGAGTTTTACCGGAAATTACGGGAAGGAAACCGGTTCTCCACCATTGATGGAACCGAGAGCTCCCCAAACACCATACGGACTTATTCCGATAACCACCTCGCTGCTGTGACTTTGGCCGGCCGTGTTTGGAGTCGCAGCATTGATCGTTTCAGAAACAAATTGTATGGAGCCATCTGCCACGGCAACATTCACACCACCGGTATGGTGACTTGTCGCTGTCATCATACCGTATCCTGCCCCGGGGTTATCCCGATCGGTTGCGCAAGAAGGCGAGTTGGGCGGAAGAACCGTTTGGAAGTTGAGAATGCGCGGCCTTCCATCGGCAAAACACTGTCCCCGAACATAGGGAAGTGCCGTTGTTGCCGGATATTTAAACATTGTCCTGTCAATAGGATCACGGGCGGCAGCACAATGATCTGCAACATTGCTTGCCAGATTGTAAATCCCTCCTTTGATTTTTCCTGATAACGCCGCTTCGCCGACAACGGATTCCGCAAGTGCGATTGTGTTGGATGTTCCGTCAAGAATTGATCCAATGGAACGAAAATAAGGCCCCAAAGCTTTGCCGGGGGTACTGGGACTCCACCATGCCATCCCCCCCTGGAAAAATCCTCGATCATTAGTCGAATACTCAACGGTATTCTCAATGGCATCACCCAGAGAACCCATGTAACTGGCACGAATACGTTGATCAATGTGGGAAGGAGCGAAGGCATTTCCATCGGAAGGACAAGCTAAAATCGGAATTCCGCCCTGAAATCGGGAACTACTGGTGAATCCGGTTTGGTATTGCGTAAAATTTAGAAAATAGTTATGATTCCTTTCGTTTATTTTTTTGATTCAACGAAAGGAGTTCCCAATGGGCAAGAAGTCCGTTATTCCGAAATTGTCCGAAGTCCAGAAGAGCATATTACTTGCGATTACAAAACGCCGCAATTCACCGCAACAGCTTGTGGAGCGAGCCCGTGTCGTTTTGCTCGCCGCCGAACGGCAAACCGACTCAAAAATCGCGTCCCAAGTCGCATTGTGCCAAAGGAGTGTTTGGACTTGGAGAACGCGGTGGAACGCCCAACAGGATAAAATCGACGCCATTGAAGCCGATGGAAATGAAAAAACTTTGTGGGAATTCATCGCCGAGTCCGTGCTCGCCGACGATCCCTACAACGGCGAACGTGGACGTTATACCCCGGAACAAATTACCCAACTTTACGCCATCGCTTGTGAAAACCCTCAAGATTCAGGCCGGCCTATTTCCCATTGGTCTTGCCGCGAACTTGCCGAGGAAATGGTCAAACGCGGCATTGTCGAACGTATTCCCATCAGCACGGTCTGGGATTTTTTAAAATCTCGCCGGTTTAAAGCCTCACAAAGTGCAAGGGTGGCTGAATCGAAAAACAGACAATCCGGTTGAATTTCAGGAGCAAAGCGAAAAGGTTTGCCAAACGTATTTGAATGCGCCGGCTCTTGCGGTAGCCGAACAGCCAACGCATACGGTGAGCGTTGACGAGAAAACGGGCATTCAAGCGTTGGAGCGTGCGGCCCCGGATTTGCCGATGAAGCCCGGCCATTGTGCCAAACGGGAGTATGAATATATTCGTCACGGAACGTTATGTTTGATTGCGGCGTTGAACGTTGTGACGGGCAAGGTGTTTCCGTGGTTGAACGCAACGCGAACGGAAGCGGACTTTGTCTATTTCATACGGCAATTGATGGCGACTGACCCGGTAGCGAATTGGGTTTTCGTAACAGACAATTTAAACACACACTGTAGCGAATCGTTGGTACGATTGGTTGCGGAGTGGTGTGGTCTTGAAGACGATTTGGGGGTGAAGGGCAAGAGCGGGATATTGAAATCGGTGGCGAGTCGTTCGGCGTTTTTGACCGATGAAAGCCACCGGATTCGATTTGTTTACACGCCGAAACACTGTTCGTGGTTGAATCAAATCGAGATATGGTTTGGTATTTTATGCCGCCGGTTGTTGAACCGAAGCAGTTTCCGCTCGTTGGACGAAATGCAGGAACGGATTGTAGCTTTCATCAATTATTTTAACGAGACAATGGCAAAACCATTCCGATGGACTTTCACGGGAAAGCCACTCAAACAATAAACGCAATACCAATCCGAAAACACCAGTAGATATATGTTCATATATTTTTTCGAGATAGGTCATGCATGAATGCTTGCGCAAGTGGTTTTTGTGCATGATTGCTCTTGAAACGCTTTTTCGGTAAACTGGCGTCTTATGTCAAAAAAACCAAAATCACCAAAAGAGGCTTCAGGAAATCGTGCAACCCGAAGCCCAAAGCCCGAAGTCCGAAGTCTGCTTGTCATGGCCGGTGTCACGCTGTATTGCCTGCTGTTCCTCATGACACCGTTCGGGCCGCTCGATCAGCAACTCCGGCGCATGACGCCGCCGGGACGCTTTTGCCGTTTCGACTTTTTCACGCAAATGCTTGATCCCGGTTTTTGGTATTTTTCATGGTTTGGTGAGACTTTCACGTTTTCATTTTTTGCGGCGTTGAAGATTATCGGACTTGCCTGTCTTGTTGCCATCGGTGCTGCGGGTATCGGCCGGTGTTTATTGCGACTCTTTGGCAACGCTGAACAAATGACCCGTTGCGAGCGTTTCGTGTTTGGCTCGGCGGTCGGGTTGAGTATGTTTTCGACGCTTATACTTCTCATTGGACTGTGCGGCGGACTTGCGACACTTGTGGCAAGATGTATTCATGTTTGCCTGATCGTATTCGGTGCCGTCACTGCACGGTTGTTTTTGATGAAACTCGTTAAAAGAGATCAGGGATCAGGGATCAGGGACTGCCCCCTGCCCTCTGTTCCCTGCTCCCATATCCCTTACCCTTTACTCCTATTGCTGGCTGTGCCATCGCTTTTGATTCTGCTGTTCGGTGGCATTCTTCCGCCGGTTGAGTACGATGTCACGTCCTACCATATTCCCGGTGCGAAATTGTTTTACGAAACCGGGCGAATCGGCTTTGTGCCCCACAACGTTTACACGAACATGCCCTTCGCCGCCGAGATGTTTTACGTCTGCGGCATGGTGCTAAACGGCGATTGGTACATCGGCGCACTCGTCGGTAAACTGCTCATCGCGTGGTGTACCGTGCTGACCGGGTTTGGCATTTACGCCTTCGGCACGCGATTGCATTCGCAGGCGGCGGGCATGATCGGCTTTTTGCTGTACGTGTCGCTCCCCTGGGTCAGTTGGGTTTCAACCGCTGGATTGATTGACGGCGTGTTCGGCATGTATCTCTTGCTGGCGATTTTCGCGATGTATCTGGCCACGATAAACCCGGAATACCGCAGAATGTTGTACCTGTCCGGTTACCTGGCCGGAAGTGCCGCCGCCTGCAAATATACGGCGGTGCCGTTCCTTGTTTTGCCGCTTTGTATATTTGCCTTTGTGTTCGTTGTGAGACCTTTGTGGTTCAAAGATTTTACCACAAAGGACACAAAGGATGCACAAAGTTCACAATGCCGACGTTCCGAAATCAAACGAGCCGTTCGCACATTAAGCTTTTTCGCATTGAGCATCGCATTGGTCTGCGGTTTGTGGTACGGCAAAAACCTCGTCGCAACGGGCAATCCGACTTACCCCTTGATGTACAACCTCTTTGGTGATCGCACCGGCTCCTGGGACGCCGCAAAAAACGCACGCTGGCAAACGGCACATTCGTCAACGGATTTTTCCGTCCAACAGCTTGCCCGTGATGCCAAAACCGTGTTGTTCGGCAGTGATTGGCTGTCGCCGGTGCTGATTCCGCTGGCCGTATTACCTTTTTTGCGACGGCGGCAAAACCGCGTACTCCTTGCACTGGCGTTGTTCTCCTTATATTACCTGACGCTGTGGTGGTTGCTGACGCACAGACTCGAACGCTTTTGGGTACCGCTCCTGCCGATTGTTGCACTACTGGCGGGAATCGGAGCGATGGGCAGGGAGCAGGGGGCAGGGAGCAGGGGGCAGGGGACAGGGAATAGTGCTCGTCCTCTTACCTCTTACCTCTTACCTCTTACTTCCTACCCCTTATTCATCGGTTTGCTTTTGGTCTTCAACACCTGCTATACGTTTTTTCCGAACGCCGTCAGTGCGCCCGGCAAGTACAGCCGATTAGGATTCGGCGTTGAAGCGGCACGTCTCGACCCCATGCGTGTTGCCTCTCCGGTGATTTTGCATTTCAACGCCAACCCGCCCGCCGGCAAGTTGCTGCTCATCGGTGACGCCGAAGTGTTCGACTACAACGTGCCGGTTTTGTACAACACCTGCTTCGACGACACGCCGTTCGACAGGTTATTCTTTGCGTCCCGCGTTCAGGACGCGGGGTTAAACAGCTCTCCAAGCATTGACACTGGTGTACCACCTATGCGTTCGCCGGAAGAAATTCACCAACGCTTGCAAGAAGCAGGCATCAGCCACATCATCGTCAATTGGTCGGAGATTGCCCGATTTCGCAGTCCAGGCAATTACGGCTACACCTCCGACCTCGTGCAACCTGAACTCTTTGACCGTCTGGTGCAACTCGGCATTTTACGACAAGTTCCTCCGGATAGCATCCCCACACGTCCCGGCCAGATCGTTTACGAAGTTTGCGTGATGTGAATCAACCAATGGCAACAGGAAACAATGGCAGCCGGGAACGGATCGCAGCGCAGCGACTGGATCGAAGTGGAGAACGGATTCAACGCGGGACAATCCGGTCACTTCACTTCGTTGCGTTCCCGGCTGCCAATCTCAACTCTGAGGCTTCCGCTGAAAAGTTTTATACCCATCAAAGTTGTGGTTTACCGAGGTAGGGCGTTCACGCCGTGACCGCCGCAAACCTTTGCGTGGGTATGTTATTTGCTGGCGGAAGCCTGAAACAGCAGTTTGATGAGGCGATACGCCAGTACATCGGCAGCTTCGAGATTGCGCTGCTTCTGCTTGATCGTGTCGATGACGCTACCCGGTCGGCGGACGAAGTTGCCGAGCAAATTGCCGAACCGTCGCGCCGGATGTGCGGTGCCGGAGTTCGACTTGACATCGCACGGCAGTTCCTCGTTGTAGAGACTCGTGACGATTCGCATTGGCAGAACCGGCATGGATCGTTTTTGGCAAACGTCCAGCACGGGGAAAACCGAACGGTCGGCAAGTTGTGCGGCGAATGTTTTTCGCAGTTCCTGCTTTTGCGCCACGGAGTAAACAGGTCGCCGTGTCGTGACGATCGTGCCGACGCGAAAGAACGATTCAAAATCCGCCATTACCTCTGTCTCCGGCGTTGTGTCATTGGGGGGCACTGGCTTACGCCACGTGCTCTGATTGTCGGAGTTCGGTTGCGGTGCAGCCAGTTGCAGTTGCCGCAAATCAATGGTATGGCGTTCGGCGGCGTCAATCAGCACGTTCGGCACGTACAGCGACAGCAAGGCAACACCCGGTGCGATCCCGGCGGCGAATCCGGCGGTCACCATGCGCTGCGGTCGGAAAATATCGATCACCGCGTTCGTGACCAGTTCGAGCTTCGCACGGGAATCATCAGCGGGCAATGCCACGATAACGTGCTTTTCCCGATACGCGAACGCATAAAATGTGTTGCCGTTGCCGCGTGTGACTGCCGCATCGGGAAAGCGATCCAGCAACCCAACCGCTTCGTGCGGCTGCGAAAAGATAATTGCGAAATCAACGGCACCCGACCGCCCGTCGCGAATCGATGCCGCATGGTCAGCCGCTTCCTGACGTGCCTTGAGTTCGCGCTCCACCTGCGACGTGACCTCGCGTTGGACAAGGTCTATCGCCTGTTGTGCGAGAAACGAACGAATCAGCGTGTTGATCAAAAAGGACATGGAAATCAATAATCATCCGGCAACGATTTCATTTGTTCGAGGGTGAAAACCGGGCCTTCTTTGCAGACGTAGAACGGGCCGCAGTTGCAGCGACCGCATTTGCCGAGGCCGCATTTCATTCGGTTTTCGAGACTTGTGTAAATGTCGGCGTCTTTCATACCGGCTTCGGCAAGCACGGGCAGAGAAAATTTGATCATAATCGGCGGCCCGATGACCAGTCCGACGGCGTTGCTGCAATCGATGTTCGCTTCCTTGAGCACGGTCGGCACAAAACCGATTTTGCCGTCCCAATCAGGCGTCTCGCCGCCGGGATCGACGGTCGAAATGACTTGCGTGTCCGGGTGCGTCGCCCAATCGGCAAGCTCGTTGCGATACACGAGATCGCCGACGGTTCGGGCACCGTAAACGATGCTGATTTTGCCGTACTTTTCGCGATTTTCAAGGGCGTACCAAATCGCGCAACGAATCGGCGGCATGGCGATTCCTCCGCCGACGAAGACCAGGTCTTTGCCTTCCCAGGCTTCCATCGGGTAGCTGTTGCCGTAAGGTCCGCGAAAGCCGATGGTGTCGCCGACGTTGACGTTCCACATCTGCTCGGTGACCCGGCCTGTCTTGCGGAAGCAGAACTCGATGAAATCACGCCAGTTCGAACTGCTGCATATATTGAACGTCGATTCGCCGTACCCGAACACGGAGTACAGCCCGAATTGTCCGACGCGAAACGAAAAATCTTTCGCCCGTTCGGGATCGCGAAAACGTATTTTGACCGATTTGACGTCCGCCGTATGCTGCGTCACGTCGATGACTTCCATCAGGTCCGGTTTGTAAATGTTGTCTGTCATAATTGGAGAGGGGGTTGTTAGGGTTGACATGGGTTATCGTGTATTGATTGTAGTGTTGTGTAGCTGCTGAATAACTGGGGACATGATGGTTGTGTTTGACTTGGCATTGAAACTTCGCCCTGAAAGGGCCACACATTAAAAACAGGCTGAAAGCCTGTAGCATATTAGCCCAGGGCAACGCCCTGGGTTCCGGTCGCGCGCTAAAAATCATTGCCGCCCTGTAAGGGCAAGGGAATGAGGCTGGATTTAATCATCTTTTGTAATTGTTTCACACAATGCTTCCGGTGTCGATACGATTTCAACAGGCATTTCATCAGTCGGAAAATTTTCTCGAAATGATTCATTCGCAAGAACCCAGCGTATATTTTCCGTTGGAAACACCATCCCAAGCGGAAATTTTTCCATCAACTCAAACATGGTTTTCCAAAACAAGGGATCAAGAGTCGGACGATTGACGCTTATACCCGTGCAAAGACTTTCGTCAATCCTTTCATCGTTGCTAAAAGTATGGATACTAACGTATCCCCATTTGTTATCTGCATCTGCGGACTCCCAACTGACACTCGTTTTATGATTTGATTGCCGCACATTTCTTTCCAGTTCGCAACGTCCTTCAAACGTATTCAGAATTTCCTGCATTGGGATTCCGGCATAATCTTTATTTGGGGATAGTATGAAATATATGTCAAAACTCATTTTTCAATTCTGCCCTTCGACTTATCACCCTTGCCCTTACAGGGCGGCTGATAAATATTAGCGCGCAATCGTAACCCAGGGCGGCGCGGCCTCAATTCTGGAAATGGGCTCGCTTGCCCTGGGCTAAGATACGTTGCCCTTACAGGGCGATTGTGTGTCACGTCCTTACAGGGTGGATTCATTATTGTTAATTTCGACACTATAGCAACATAATGGATAAATAATATCGCAACATGTTATGTACAAATAATTTATAAACAAAACCGTTGCTGTCTTTGTTTCACACAGAGGCACAAAGGCACGGAGAAAACGGTGGTCACGGCGTGGCCGCCCTACCTCTGTGCCCCCGTGACTTTGTGTGAAAAGCCAATTTACCATTTTCATGATACAGTGTCTAAAAAATTGACCTTTTCAAACGACCGGTTCTCGGTGTATCAGTTTGTGATTACGTTGACAAATTTAACCCGTGGAGCCGAACCATGAAGATCAAAAAATCACAGCACGCAATGGCTCCGAGCCGCACTGATCAGCGACAACTTCCGACTCGCCCCTGCTTAGGAACAGTACCAAAATAATTACGTCAAACTGTCAAGTGAATGAGTCATTCATTCACCACGAAGGACACGAAGAACCACGAAGAATATTTTTAAAAAACCTTCGTGTTCCTTCGTGCTCTTCGTGGTAAAAAGAGGTAGTTGTTTTGATACTGTTTCTTAAGTGTTCGTATTAACCCGATTCTCTGAATAGGGATAACATATTGTGTGTCGAAAGACCAAAACAATTGACGTTTCAACAATCGAGAACAGGAGAATTTTTATGAAAAGAATGTTTCTCACGAGTTTTGTAGTGCTGGCATTGCTTGCCACTGCATCGATGGTCATGGCCCAACCGGGTCAGGGTGGCGGCCAGGGCGGCGGACAACGCGCTCAGGGTGGTGCCGGTTTCCAGGGTGGCGCAGGCGGTTTCCAACAACCCGGTGCCGGTTTACCTGCCGTTCTTGCAATCGCTGGTGCCCGTGACGCATTGAAAATCGATGCTGACGCTTGGCAAAAACTCCAGGACGCCGCTACGGCAGTTCGTACAGCCAACCCGGGTCCCGCCAGAGCAGGTGGCGGTGCCGGTGCGCCTCCGGCTGCCCCCGATCCCGCTGCTCAGGCTGCTGCTCGCGAACGACAGCAAAAGATTGCCGCTGAAACCCGTGCGGCTATTGAAGGTATCCTTTCCAAAGATCAAGTGACCCAAATGGATGTGATGACCTTCCAGCGCACAGGCGGTCTGAATCCTCCCGCCCCGACGACTGCCGGTCCCAATGCCGCTGCCGGTGGATTTGCCGGCGGTGCAGGTGGTGCTGCAATCACTGTTGATTCGCTCCGCGCATTGGAACTGACCGACGCGCAAAAGACGAAGGTTCAAGAAGCCATCGCCAAGCGGACAGCAGACACAGCTGCTCTGGGGCCGGCTGCCGGTGGTCCCGGTGGTAATCAAGCGACTGCGGAAGAACGTGCCGCTCGACGCGAAGCCACGCAGAAAATCAACGAGGAATTCCTTGCCGCTGTGAAAGCCGCTTTGACCGATGCCCAAAAAGCCAAGGCCGAAGAACTGATGAAAGACGTTCCGACCTTCTTGCGTCCGCAACGTCCCGGAGCCGGTGGTGCAGGTGCGCCCGGTGGTGCAGGTGCCGCTAATCGTGGTGCAGGCGGAGCCGGTGGTCCTGGTGCTGCCGGTGGCGGTGCGGGACGTGGTGCCGGTACAGGCGGTGGAGCCGGTGCAGGTGCCGGTGCCGGCCGTGGCAACCGTGGCGCAGGTGCCGGTGCAGGAAACTAATCTGCCCTATTCCCGTGACGCCAACGCAGGCTGCTCGCGGAAATATTTTTCAACAAATCGCGACTGATATGTCGCACTGCCCCTGGCTAATGAGTCAAGGTTCAGGACGGTCTTTTTCATGTTGTACTCTTGTGAAATCGACCGTCCGTCTATCATTTCGAATTGGATTTTTCCTTCGCGGATTTTTGTCCGCAAGGCCCAATCCGTTTCTTTGTCGTCATGAATCGGCGTGATGACATGCGTTTTGAAGTCAAAAGTTGCAATGTCGTTTTGTATCTTTTCAAGCGTATAGCGTTCACGAACGCTGACTTTCTTGACCGTTCCGTTGGCTTGCGGAATGATAATCTCACGGGAATAGTCCCACGCATCGCCAACTCCGATGGCATGTTCGGGAAAAGGAATCGTGATGCGGTTTTCTTCCGCCGTTTCTGAAAACTGCATTGTGGCGGCGATCTTCGCTTTTTGTGACCGCTTGACCACTTCGCCCTGTGCGTTGATCGTAAGATGCGCAATCGGTACGCCGATCAACTCGGCCATGTCAAGGAACTCGACCGGAGGCTCTTTGTCCGTCTTGCTGTTGTATTTACGCTCGACATGATCCTGCGACGAAAGGCTTTTCATTTCAATATCACGAATGCTGTACTCCAGCAGAGCTGTGCCGTCCGCATCGACTTCGAGCACATTCCAGTTTTTGGTCGAAACGCTGAGAGAATCGATATTCTCCCGATACTGTCCATGTGTGGTCAACTGGCCGACTTTGGCGGTGACTTCCCATTGGAGGGTATCGCCTGGACGGAATTTGTAGCGAAAAACGTGTTTCGTCGAATCACCGTCGTTGGCCGTGACATGACCGGCCATTGTGATCGCCATTAACACACAAAGAATGGCCGGAATCCTGAAAGAAAGGTAAGAACTGGAAATCATCATACATTCCTTGTATGTGAGGTTGTTTTGTTATTGCCAAGTTTACGGGTAGCGAATCATAACAAAACCGGCATATCCCGCCAAGACGAAAACCAACATTTCCCACCAATGTTTATGCGCACAAAAAAACACAACAGATCACTCCCTTTGCTGGGTCAAATCTGTTGCGTTTATGCGTTAATACGACGATCAGACTTCGATTTTCGTAATTTTTACCTTTGTGTGTATTTGCCGGTGTCCGACTTTTTTCTTGGAGTTCTTGCGACGGCGGAACCAACGGATGGTCAACTTTGGTCCTTGTACATCGTCAATGACCTGAGCAGTCACTTTCGCCCCACTGACGGTGGGTTGACCGATTTTGACACCCTCATCCGAACTGACCATAAGGACTTTGTCAAAAGTCACTTCGGTTCCCGGTTCCCAATCTTCTTTGAAGTCCAAAACGACTTCACTGCCTTCTTCGACCTTAAACTGGCGGCCGCCATCTTCAAAAATTGCGTACATTTTCATTTCTTTCAAAAAGTTGGTAATAGTGATATGCTATTGACCCAAAAGTTTTTTAAACGAAACATGCGAAACAACGAAAAATACGAACAAAAAATAATAATGAAAACCATTGTTTTTTTCAATGATTTCAAAAGATATTCGCCTATTTCGTCCTTATCATTGTTTCGTATTCAAAACATCAATCATCCAACAGAGGACGTTTTCAGGTCGGAAGGGTGCGAGGCAATCAGAAAAATCTGATTTTTGGCCTGCAACCGCTTCAACTTTGAATGGCAATCCCCCTAACGAGATTGCAAACTGCCCATTATCGCTGTTTTTGGCGATGTTTCAAGGCATCCTCCCGGGAAAAAGTGGCGGGATGTCCCATTGTGTCGAAACATTCGACGGCCAAGTGTTCCGGCCAAATGTCCGGCGTTCCTTTAATAGTGATTTCAACGTTGCCATCCCGCTCAATTTTGGCCAACTCGACACGCTTTTTGTTATTGAGATGCACGGCCACCTCTTCAACAACCGTGATGCGTATCGTTTTAATCTCGTCACTGCTCGCCGCAAGCATAAGCGTCCGAAAGACTTCGAGTGCCATACTCTCAACCGATTTGACGACCCCGGTACCGTGACAGCAGGGACATTCGATATAAACGCTCCGCTTGAGGCTGGGACGCACCCGTTGACGTGTCATCTCGACCAGTCCAAAGGGACTGGTTCGCAGGATTTTTGTACGCGCACGATCCCGCTTGACCGCGTTGCGTAATTCTTTCTCGACCGCTCGCCGGTGGTTTTCGCGACGCATATCGATAAAATCGTTGACGATCACCCCCCCCAAATCGCGCAAACGTAATTGACGAGCGATTTCCTTCGCGGCAATCATATTGATTTGGTACGCGGTTTCTTCCGCATTGTTTTCGTCTGTCCGAAAGTTTCCGCTGTTAACATCAATCGAGACAAGGGCTTCCGTTTGGTCAATAACAATCGAGCCGCCTTTCGTCAGCGGCACGCGTCGCTGGTTCATGTGCGCGATTTCGGCATCGATGCCCTTTTTGAAAAAAATCGGTTCCTTTTCGTCGTACAAATTGATTCGATCAGCGTATCGCGGCATCATCACCTGCATAAATTCTTTCGCCCGCTCATACGCGGCGGGTTCGTCAACGGTGATCGTGTCGATGTCACCGGTAAAAATGTCGCGAATTGTCCTGATGATCATGTCGCTTTCTTCATAAACGTCGATCGGAGCAGGCATTTTTTTGATTCGCGTTACGATGACGTTCCAAAGTCGCAACAAATACGCCAAGTCGCGTGCCAGTTCCTTCCGAGTCCGATCCGCCCCGGCTGTTCGGACGATAAACCCAAGTCCTTTTGGCGGCTTGAGTTCATGCATAATGTCCCGCAATTTCCGGCGAATGTCCTCGTCTTCAATTTTTCGCGAAACGCCCACACGTCCCAGCGACGGCATCAGCACCAGATAGCGTCCCGGAATGCTGATGTACGTCGAGAGCGTCGGCCCTTTTGTGCCGAGTCCTTCTTTGATCACTTGGACAAGAACCTCGTCGCCTCGCTTGAATACGTCCTGAATCGGCGGTTTGACTCGCGGGCGACCATAATCGAAGTCATCATCACGCTTGGGATTACGTCCGCCGCGTCGATCGTTCGGTTGCGGTTTGAGGTGGTCGGTGAACCCGGCTTGTTTGAAGTAATTCGACTCCACGTCACTGATGTGCAGAAATCCGTTGCGACCAACGCCGAAATCGACGAACGCCGCCTGAATACTCGGCTCAATGTTGACGACAACGCCTTTGTAGATGTTGCCAACGAAGTTTTCGTGGCTGGTCCGCTCGACGTAAAGTTCTTCGAGACGACCATTTTCGACGACAGCAATCCGGCATTCTTCCGGCTGTCGCACATTAATCAGCATTTCTTGTGTCATAAATGCCCTGTCATTTCCTAACGGCAGGGGCGAGTTTGTGTTTCAATAATCGCGTTACTGGTCGGAAAGCAAAACTTTTGTGCGGGTTGGGAAAATCGTACGAAACAATTGCTCCCTAAGTCCCATCACGTCAAGCACTTCGCGAAAACCTGCATCTGCTCCGGCTGTTGCAGCCAGTTCCATTTGCAGGCGATTTCCGTCAAGCGTCATGCTCTTGACCGCTGCTCTGGCATCCACCGCTTTGCCGTTGTGTTTGACCACCATGACAGACGATTCTGCGAGAAACGCAACAATTTTCTGTGCGGTTTTCTCGGCCAACTCGTCGAGTATTGTCATCTCGATAACTGACGCAATATGTGCGGTTTTTTTCCGTCCGGCATGTACCCGGGTTGAGGAATGAAAAACCAACCCACAGTAGGACGCATCGTTAAGTTTTTGCAGAACCTCCTCTGTTGCAACAGGTTCGGTCAAATCCAACTCAACGACTTCTTCTGCGCCCGCCAAACCAAGGGCCAATGCGGACGGGAAACTCATGCGAACTTTCGGGTGAAACCCTTCGCTCATTGACACCGGTAATTGGGCGCGACGTAACAATCGCTCCATCGCCCGCAATAGGTCCCGGTGACCTATGTAGCGCATATTTCCCGACTTACTGAAACGTATTTGCACTCGATGTCGAACCACTTTGATTCGATCATGCCTAGCACTGCCGAAGTGCCAAGCCCTTTCCATATATAATTCTTTTCCCGGACGACCGATTTTTGCACTTGACGAATGTTTTATGTCGCATCAAAAATCAAACAAGGGCAAACGACCCTTGTCAAAACCTCTCAGTCCAATCGGGGCTAAAAGTATCTCCTCGTTTTCCGGCATAATAATGCCAATTCCGGGTCAAGAAGGATTGATTTGTGTTTGAGTATTTTTCCCTGCGTATTGAAAACACAAGGTTGCCACTATGCTCACTAATTTAAGTTATACCGTAACCCTTCACAAAATGGCTTTTTCCTTTTGACTGGTATTCCGTGTGAGAATCGGTCAAAGCCAGTTAAAATCGACCAATTGGCAACGGGTTACAGTATATTAAATTAGGGTGTAGCCGCGATTTTAGGTAGGTCACGAATACTGAAAGCTGAATTTTAATCTTTCATTGCAACTATATATGTAATAATATGTTACGCTCACACAAAGAAATGCACCAAAAATCAATGTGAATGGCGTTGATTGTGATGTTACGGAAAAAGTCAAGTGCGTTTTGAACAAAATCACTGAAGATGTGCGTGAAAAATCCTGAAATTTTTGTCACGATCAACCATTTCCCTGTCACATAACATCGTGTTCATCTTATATTACACAATATTAATATTCCGCTACCTAAAATTGCGGCTACAACCTTAAATTAGAGCAATAAACCTGCATTTCGTCAAGGCCAAGTGTGTCACTCCGTCCTCAAGTTTCACGGAGAATTCTCTGGCCTTGCAGGGTTTTCCGTCGTAATAGGTTCAGACGTTAATTTTTCCGTTTTTCCTTTGATGGCATCGTTCCCAGCGACACGACACTTGCCCGTGTCCTGCAACA
>Ga0082212_10005203_pt1 | contig 17819 bp, 12 predicted proteins | sample TergutNt197P3_FD_71548 | JGI IMG/M metagenome (GOLD analysis project Ga0082212, IMG submission 71548) | Neocapritermes taracua P3 segment gut microbial communities from Petit-Saut dam, French Guiana - Nt197 P3 | ecosystem: Host-associated > Arthropoda: Insects > Digestive system > Gut ... | reverse complement strand
CAATCGTCGATCGCTTTTTGGAGTTAGGGTTTACATACTTTGACTCAGCTAACGAATATCTCGGCTCCGAAATCGCATTGGGAAAAGCGCTGGTAAAACGACATCCGCGGGATAGTTTCTGGATTTCAAGCAAAATGATGATAACCCGGCTTAAAAGAGCTGAACAGATGCTGGACATGTTTGAGACTTCGCTCAGCAGGTTAGGCGTCGATTATCTTGACTCCTACTTCATTCACGGTATGGGACCGGGAATTGTACCTCATGCTGATGCGCTTGACACATGGGGCTTTTTAAAAGATCTGAAAGAGCGCGGTTTGATAAGAAATGCCGGAACTGCTTACTTTGGCCCTCCTGAAGTGTTGGATGAAATCCTGACAAAGCATCCGCATCTGGACATAGTTATGCTGCTGATTACCTATGTGGATTGGGTAAGGCCAAACAGTATGGTTCGGGAGAATTACGAAGTCGTACGCAAGCACGGTAAACTGGTGACAATTATGGAACCACTAAAAGGCGGGCTTCTTGCCAGTGAAAACTCAGAAGCCGGAAAACTGCTGAAAGCTGCAAACCCGAATGTCTCGGCGGCGTCGTGGGCGTTCAGGTGGCTGCTCGGGCTCGATGGAATAAAGTCGATCCTCTCCGGCATGGGGACAATGGAGCAACTGGAAGATAACGCTAAAACCTTCAACAACTATACGCCTCTGACTGACGCGGAAAGAGCGATCATGGATGAGGCGGAGAAAAAGATCAGTTCAATAGAGCGGATTCCATGCAACTCATGCAGTGAATGCGCGCCGCATTGTCCGAAGAACATCGCAATTCCCCATTTCGTCAACTGCTATAGCGACTATCTTGTCTATCAGGATAAAGAAGGCCCGGGCTGGCAAATGGGATACATGAAAACTCATGGAGCGGGAGTTCCGGGAGAGTGTACACAGTGCAAAGCCTGTGAAGAACACTGCCCGCAGAATATAAAGATCAGCGAAATAATGGAGACAATGGAAAGAGAGCTCGGTGAAACCAGTAGAAAATACGTGCAGATAACCAGAAGCGACGTGCGCAGTTATAAGACTTATGAATAGCGATGTGAATAACGTCGCTGCGGAAACTCTGTTAAAGGCAAATGGGGCAACGCGCATGAACCCCGGAAAACTCAAGCCGGGAACGAAGAAGTCAGTATAATGCAGTCTTTTCATTAATAAAGGCGCAGATCCGCTTAGGACCTGCGCCTGTATACTTTCAGTGCGTATCTGTTATGCCTCGTTATTCGCCAGTGTTTCAGCTGCTTCGCGGCCCCATGTCAGGCAGCGCCCATGGCTGTTGCCGGCAGCAAGCAGCGGATAGTCTACCCCGCAGATTCCTCCGGCGATCATGCCAACGGCAAGCAAGCCGCCAAGGGGCTTGCGGTCCTTATCAAGCACGCGAAGTTTTACGTCTGTCTCCAGCCCGCCGAAAACATTTAGCAGCGCAGGTCCGATTTTCACAGCATAGAAAGGAGCTTTGACCACCGGCGTCAGCAGTTCCGGACGCTTTCCGAAGTCGACGTCTTCGCCGCTCTTGACTACTTCATTGTAGCGGCTCACTGAGTTCACAAAAGCTTCAACCGGCACGTTGATCTGGCCTGCCAAATCCTCCAACGTGTCCGCCTTCCATGCAAGGCCTCTTTCGAACGTTGCGTCCAGACGTTGCTTGCGGTATGCGAGGTTCTCCTCATCGCAGGGTTTGCCATACTCCATGGGAATTGACGTACCCTGACTTCCGTGGTACTGGGCGCCCTTGACAACGTCGTCAAACCAGTTAGCGTCAAATACCATGTAGGCGAAGTCCCCGCCCGGTTGAAGCAATATGTTCGTTGATTTCCCGCCGGGCCAGGTGTCCTCGTTCATAAACCGGTTTCCGACGCCATTCACATGAAGGAAGAAATCATAAAACACCGCGTATCCTATCATGTGCAGCGACAACGCCCAGGGAGAAGGTTCAAACTTACCGCCTGCCCAGAAACCCATCTTGTGCCCTTCACCGAGATTTGTCAGCGGCGGGTAGGACACGTTACGCTCCGGTAAGAGCCCCCACGGCGAGTACGCCTCAAGCATTTCAGCGTCGCCGCTGATGTCGCCTGTTGCGAGCACGACGCCGCGCTTGCCTTTGTAGCGGATTATTTTGTCATTTACAAGGTCCTTTGCGATCACACCCGTTACGCGGCCGTTCTCTTTCTCGAGCTGCAGCCCCTGCGTGTTGCGGATGACCTGGCTGCCGCCGTCCACTGCGACGTCATAGAGCATCTCGCAGTACATCATCGCGCCCCTGTACTTCCAGCGGTTTGCGCCTTCCTTTTGATAAATGTGCTGCGCGACCGGGTACTCCGTAAAGTTAGTACCGCGGTAGTACGCGCCCCACAGATCCGTGTAGACGTCGTCTCCGCCCATAGCGAGAAGCCACTCGAACGCCTCTTCGCTCTTGTTGACGAACAGCCATACAAGCTCTTCCTTAACACGGCTGGCGCTGGCTTGTATCCAGTCACGGGCAAACTGCGCCTTGTCAATGTTCACGCCGTAACGGCGCTGGACACTCGACCCGACGGAGGATATCTCCATGCCGTGCGCGACGAATCCCGCAGTCTTCTCAAGAACAATGACTTTGAGCCCAAGCTCCGTTGCGCGCGCCGCGGTTGCAAGCCCGGAGATTCCGCCGCCGATGATAATGGCGTCCGCTTCCACGGTTTCGGATATCTGACTCTCCGGAATCGGTTCCGGCGGAGTCTCCCACGTCCAGCGCTTGACGTTTGCTTTTTCAAGTTTCTGCGGCGGCGTTACGGGAAACTCGTTTCCCGGACCTCTGTCTCTTACAGTTTTTGTTTCTTCTGCCATATAGTCCGCTCCTCCTTACATTATCATAGGTTCTCTTTGCTCGGTAAACCTGACTCTAACGGAGCAACCTCGGTATAGCCAGCTTCAGCGGAGCCAGCCTCTGCTGAACTAACCCCAGTACAGTTCGCTCCAGTATGAGTTGCGCCCACCAGAGTCTTTCGGGTTGCCTCTCAGCCCTGAGTTAACTGCTAAACCATTCACCTGATCCGCAATGCTGAACCAGAAGAGGTTATCCATTGCCATCTCGAACATTTCATAGTTCAGTGCAAGACGTTGAGCCGGTTCTGTAACCGAAAAGATCATTCCGGTTATCTCGTAGTATCTGTCACGTCCCGGCCACTCGTAAGTTCTGTAGGAACCGCCGCCCATGATCGAGCCCCACCGTAACGCGCCCGAGAGGCTGTTGTTTCCTCCAACAATACCGTCAATACACATATTGTACTTTGTTTCGTCGAACAAGTTCTGAGTCCATGAACCCATGTCAAAGCTATTAACCGTACACGTGACTCCTATCGCCTTTAAGTCAGCCTGTATCAGTTCACACATCAACACGACCGGAGACGCGCCATTGTTTATCAGCAGGATCTCCTTATCGACAAGTCCGGAGCTTATCGCAAGCTCTCTTGCATAATCCGGGTTATAACCATCGTCGGCATATGGCCCCTGTTTGTAGAAACGCTCATCGACGTCCAGAAGATTAAAGTCTGCTCCCGGTAACACAGAGACCTTACAGTAATCGTAATAAACCAGCTTAGCAATTGCTTTCCTGTTAATTGCATAGCACACTGCTTTGCGCGCGTCCGGGTTATTATAGAACACGCCTCCATTTGGAGAGTCAGGCGATATACTGAAGAACACACCTTGTGAAAATGCCGACCCGTTCAGCTGCATATCTATATCCGGTAATCCCTGAACAAACTCTATATCCTGGAACGGAACGCCTGCAATATCAACCTCGCCTGTCTGCAGGGCATTGACTCTTTGCGCGTCTTCCTTCAGTTGCACGAACTCAAAATTCTTTGTTTTGGGAAGTTCTCTCCAGTAATTGTCTTTTTGCGTTACTACCAGTAAACTGTTTATAACGTACTCAGAAATGACATACGGGCCTGTACCATTTGGCGATGTTGCTACCTGATCGCTCGGTACATTATTCTTGAGTATCGGGTAACCCGGTATTGCGTACGGTATGTTAGTGTTCACCTCAGTAAAAACAAGTTCAACTGTATAATCGTCAACAACGCTTGACAACTCCTCGCTCAACTGTGCAAAAGCGTCGGGTTGCCCTTCTCTGTGCTTGAATCTGACAAGCGAAAACAGAACGTCATATGCGTCAAGCATCTGGCCGTCTGTAAAGTTGACGCCCTCCCTGATGTGTACATGCATTGTCAGCGGGTCTATCCATTCATATCCTGTCGCAAGTACATACACGAATTCTCCAGCAGGATTTGTTCTCCATAAGGGTTCATAAAACATCTGAGATATGCATGGGTACAGATCTATATCATTTGTCGCGCAAGGATCGAATATTCCTTTATCCTGCGTCACGGCGATCACTATCGTATCTTTCCCCGATGCGGGAGTTCCGGTTCCTGAACCGATATCACCGCCTGTGTTTCCCTCCGCGCTTCCACCGGTGTTTCCTCCGGTATCCCCGCCGGTGTTTCCTCCTGCATTACTGCTGCTTTCAGCGTTACCGCCGCTGTTGCTTGTGTTAACAGCGTTGCTGTTCCCATCATCGGCGTTCTTATTGCATGCGGCAAATGATACGACCATGAGGATCACAAGCAATAATGCGAACAGTTTCTTTACCATGCTCTTTTTCATTTTCTCCTCCTAAATATTCCTCTTTTTATCGTTATTGTGAGCAAGTAACTCCACAACAAACGTTTACCGGATTACACCATCCCCCGGGAATGCATTTTCAGCACCTGAACGTGGTACCTGAACAGTTACGTTTGATAACTTCACTGCGTTTACAAATCACCCGGGAGAGGTCGCACATCTCAGATGCGCTGATGCGCCAAGACGGTGTATTACTAGGCGAGCCGGACGTCTGTTAATCCCAATACAGCTTACTCCAGTATGTATTAGCGCCCGCAGAGTTCTTGGCATCACCTCTCAGCCCTGAGTTCATTGCTACTGTTCTCACCTGATCTGCGATACTGAACCAAAGCAAATTCTCTACAGCCATCTGGTTCAGCTCATAATTCAACTCCGTACGCGCTTTCAGATCAGAAACAGAGCTTATCATTTCGGTTATTTCATAGTACCTGTCATGTCCGGGCCATTGGTATGTTCTGTATGAGCCTCCGCCCATGATCGAACCCCACCGCAGTGCCCCGGAGAAACTGTTGTTGCCTCCGACAATCATATCGATGCACATATTATACTTTGTTTCATCGAAGAGGTTTTGCGTCCAAGAACCCATGTCGAAGCTGTTGATGTTACATGTGACGCCGATCGCTTTCAAGTCTGCCTGAATAAGCTCGCACATCAACACAACAGGCGAAGCTCCGTTATTGATTATCAGTACCTCCTTATCGATCAGCCCTGAACTTATCGCAAGTTCCTTAGCCAACTCAGGGTTGTAACCGTCATCAGCATACGGTCCTTGCTTATAAAAGCGTTCATCAACGTCAAACAACGCGAAGTCAGGCCCGGGTAATACAGATACTTTTCCATAATCATAATAAACCAGTTTTAGTATCGCTTTTCTGTTTATCGCATGACAGACGGCGCGACGCGCATCTACGTTATCGGCAAACACTCCGCCATTTGGCGAGTCCGGAGATATGCTGAAGAAGAGCCCCTGCGCAAACGCATACGGGTTAACTTCCATATCTATATCCGGCAGTCCGCTGACAAACTCCACATCCTGGAACGGCACCGTGGCAACATCAACTTCTCCGGTTTGCAACGCGTTGACTCTTTGCGCGTCTTCTTTCAGCTGGACAAACTCAAAGTTCTTCGTTTTTGGCAGCTCACGCCAGTAGTTGTCCTTAAGCGTCAACACCAGCAAGCTGTTTATAACATACTCGGAAATGATATAAGGACCTGTTCCATTCGGAGACGTCGCAACCTGATCGCTCGGCACATTGTTCTTTAGTATCGGAAACCCGGGAATAAAGTATGGAATGTTTGTGTTCACCTCAGTAAAAACTAACTCAACAGTGTAATCATCCACAACACTTGATAATTCCTCACTCAGCGTTCCGAATGCATCCGGTTGCCCTTCCCTGTGTTTGAATCTCACCAGAGAAAACAAAACGTCATATGCGTCAAGCATTTGCCCGTCGGTAAAATTCACGCCTTCTCTGATATAAACGTGCATGGTCATTTCATCGATCCAGTCATAACCGGTCGCAAGAACGTAAAACTGCTCACCTTTGCTGTCAAAACCCCAGAGCGGCTCATATATCATGGTTGAAATCGCCGGATAAAGATCGATATCATTTGTCGCGCAAGGATCAAATAATCCCTTGTCCTGTGTCACAGCAATAACTATTGTGTCTTTCCCCGCTGCCGGAGTGCCTGTCCCGGATCCTGAGCTGCTGCCTGAGTTCCCGCTCCCTGTGTTACTTCCGGTACCTGTGTTGCTTCCGGCGCCTTCATTGCTGCCGCCGCTGTTATCCGTGTTTACAGCATTATTGGCTCCCTCGTCGCCGGTTTTGTTGCACGCTGCAATAGATAGTACCATAAGAAACACAAGTAACAGCGCGCAAATTCTTTTTACAACGTTCTTTCTCATTTCATCCTCCTTATATTATGGTCTTATATTTGCAGCACGAGACAAAATGATTTGCCGAGTGCTCTTCCAAAACCTGAGGCTGTGCGCATTCTTCGGATGAATACTGACATCTCGCCATAAAACGGCAGCCCGGCTTGGGATTGATAGGCGATGTGAGTTCACCCTGCATAATGATCCTTTTTTTCCTGTTATGGATGTTCGGGACCGGGATCGCCGAAAGCAGCGCCTTTGTATATGGATGCAGCGTGTTTTTAAACAGTTCGCTCGAAGGCGCTTTTTCGACCATCTGCCCAAGGTACATCACCATGATGTCGTTTGAGATATGCTTGACCACAGACAAATCATGCGTCACGAATATATACGCGAGTCCCCGCTCCTGCTGCAGCTGGATCAGCAGGTTGATGATCTGCGCCTGGATGGATACGTCCAGCGCGGACACCGGTTCGTCGCAGACTATGAACTTTGGATTCATTGCCAGCGCGCGGGCAATACCAATACGCTGCCTCCTCCCGCCATCAAGCTCATGCGGATATGAGTTTTCAAACCGGAGCGCAATTCCGACTGTGTCCATCAGCTTATGCGTTTCCGCTGTGATCTCGCCCTTGCTCATCTTTGTATGCCAGGCCATCGGTTCGCTTATAGCCTGGCTGACTGACATACGCGGATTAAGAGAAGAAAACGGGTCCTGGAAAATGATCTGCATAGTCTTTCGTATTTGATGCAGCTCTTTCTTGTCAGGGTTTGAGATATCTTTGCCCTCGAAATAGATTTCACCTGAAGTCGGCTCAGTCAAATGCATGACTGTTCTGCCAAGCGTCGTTTTGCCGCATCCTGACTCTCCCACGACTCCCAATGTCTTTCCGGCGTCAAGTGAGAAAGTGATATCATCTACTGCATGAAGTGATCCGGCATTATTCTTAAAATACTTCTTAAGATTTCGGACCTCAAGCATTGCCGGCATTGTCAACCCCCCCAACCAAATAGCATTTTACCATGTGCCCTTCTTCCGTCTCGACAATATCAGGCGGCGCAAGTGCACATTTGTCCATTGCGTCGGGACAACGTTCGTAAAACCTGCAGCCTGCCGGTAATTGCGTGGGATCAGGCATTAATCCTTTGATGGGTTGAAGCCATTGATCTTCAACGTCCAGTTTCGGCAGTGAGTTGAACAGGCCGATTGTGTACGGATGAGTCGCATGGTCGAAAATATGTTCTGCGTTTCCTGACTCTACAATTTCCCCCGCATAGACTACCGCGACTGAGTCGCAGCTATCTGCTACGACGCCGAGATCATGCGTTATGAGCACAACAGACGTACCGAGACGTTCTTTCAACGATTGCATCATTTCGAGAACCTGCGCCTGAATAGTCACATCCAACGCTGTTGTCGGTTCATCTGCAAGCAGCAACTCCGGGTTACACGCAAGCGCCATTGCAATCACAACGCGCTGCTTCATTCCGCCGGAGAACTGATGCGGATACTCTGTGAATCGTTCTTTCGGTATACCAACCATCTCGAGCATTTCCACCGCTCTTGCTTCTGCTTCAATGCGCGAAACACTGTTATGCAGTTTTACCGCCTCTGCTATCTGAGAGCCGACTCTCTCAATTGGGTTGAGAGCTGTCATAGGATCCTGGAAGATCATTGCGATCTTGTTTCCGCGTACCTTGCGCATTTCCTTCTCTGTTTTTATCATAACGTCTTCGCCCTGGAAGAAAATCTGTCCGCTTCGGTACTCGACCGGAGGCGACTGAAGCGTACGCATGATCGATCGTGCAATTGTTGTTTTTCCCGCGCCTGTCTCACCGACAAGGCCAATCGTCTCTCCGCGTTTTACCGAGAGATTTACGCCGTTGACTGCGTGTACTATGGCGTCGTCTGTGTGATACTCTACGACCAGATCCCTTATTTCCAGTATATTGTCATCCATATCAGGCACCTCAATTCTTCAGGCGAGGGTCAAGCGCGTCCCTGAGCCCGTCGCCTAACATGTTGAACGCAAGCACCGTGATCATTACGCAGATACCGGGGTACATAGCCAGCTGCGGCTGCGCTCTCATAAAGTTTCTGCCTTCTGAGATCATTGCTCCCCATTCCGCTGTCGGCGGCTGAGCCCCCAGTCCGATGAAGCTTAAGCCCGCGCCCGACAGGACAGCGCCGCCCATGCCCATTGTAAACGAGACAAGAACCGGAGCTATTGCGTTTGGCAGGACATGTCTGATGATGATCCTGCGGCTGCTTAAGTCGATTGACTTCGCTGCTTCAATGTACTCCATTTCACGCACCGACAGAATCGATGCTCGTATCATACGCGCAGGGCCTGGTATCATGGCAATACCTATTGCAATGATCGCGTTTCTCAAACTCGGCCCCAGGACCGCAGCGAGCGTTACGGTCAGCAAAAACATCGGGATCCCCTGAAAAATGTCCAGGAAACGCATGAGCAATGTGTCCGTGACCCCTCCATAATATCCTGCTATTGAACCGATACACAGCCCGATAATAGTGGAACCGACTACTGCAAAGATGCCCATTTGCAGAGATTGCCGTGAACCATACAGCAATCTGCTCAGTACGTCGCGGCCAATCCTGTCCGTGCCAAGCAGAAACTCCTTGCTTGAGCCTTCTAGCGGGCGTTCGGTATGTGTCTCTTCAAATGAGTACGGCGCCAATAATGGCGCGAACACAGCGATCAGGAAGATAAGCAGCAACACGAACATGGAAACCATGGCGACCTTATTCTTCTTGAGGCGCCTCCATACTTCCGCGGAAGCAGATCTGCTTTTCTGCTTCTTTTCCATACTACAGCACCTCCTTCTTTGCAGCGGCTCTTCTTCTTCTGGCAAACTGTGACCGTATTCTCGGATCGATGAAAGAGAACGCAACGTCAATAAGAAGCATTACTATACAAAATAGTATAGATAAGAACAAGACGCTGGATTGAATGACCGGATAATCCCTGTTCTGTAATCCTACCAGTGTGTAGCTTCCAAGACCGGGGATTGAGAAAATCATCTCAGCAATAAGCGCGCCGCCAAGTGACATTCCGAATGTGCCGCCTATGACTTGCACTACCGGTATCAGCGCATTTTTCAAAGCGTGTTTATATAACACTTTTCCCTCAGACAACCCTTTGGATCGCGCTGTAATTATAAAGTCCTGCCTTACGACCTCCAGCATATTGGATCTCATCTGTCTTGTTATAGAGGCCGCATACCCTACAGCAAGCGAGAAAATAGGCATTATCCAGCCTTTCCAGGTTTTGATCCCGGCAACCGGCAGCCATCCGAGTTTTACCGAAAACAGCCGCACAAGCAGTAAGGCAAACCAGAAGGCAGGCATAGAAACCATCAGCAACGCGAGAAACACTGCTAAATGATCGCCTATTTTATATTGGTGCGTCGCAGCGAATATCCCTACGGGGATACCAATGAACGTAGCAAGGATGACGCTGAGAAAAGCAATCATCACTGTATAAGGCCACCGAGACATTATCTCCGGTAAGATCGGCCTTTTTGAAAAAAACGATCTTCCGAAGTCCCCTCTGAGTACGCCTGAAATAAACATTCCGTATCTCACTATGATCGGATCATCCAGGCGCAGCTCAGCGCGGACCAGTTCATACTCTCCTTCTTCAGGATCCGGACCCACGATAGACTGCGCAGGGTCTCCGGGAGCTATAGTTATAAGGACCTGCGCAATAATCGTGATGCCAATCAGTATAGGTATGAACATGAGTATACGCTTGATTACATATCTGGTCATACTGATTCATCTCCTGCATCATTTAATACCGTTGAAGCTCTGGCCGGTAGTTTGCAGATTGTGCTGTAATATTAATCGGCTCTGTCATCCGGGCTGCGCGTATACAGCTTGAACGCCATATTAACGCGCAGCCCTCTTTTTTACTGCTATATGTTTATTGCCACATTGAACGCGGAGTTTGTCGCGTCGCGGATCTCGTTGACGTCAAGGCAGTCACCGACAAGGTATACGCCCGTGTTCGGCGCGCTCTTGCGGAACGTTTGCCCTTGCTTGAACAGCGGCTTCATTCCGACAGACAGAAGGACGCAGTCGGCAGCGACTGTCTTTTCCTCGCCGGTGTTCACGTCTTTGATCACGACATTGCCGTCGTTGACGCTCACAAGCTTGTTATTCAGGCACATGGTGATGTTCTCGTTCTTTAAGCCTTCCTCCAGCTCGTGTGCTCCGCCGAGCCCCATGGTCGAAGGCGCGAACGTCGGCTTGCTCGCGATTTCCACCAAAGTAACCTTCTTGCCCGCCTCAGCATAATGAATGGCATGTTCGACGCCGATTCCGCCGGCGCCTACAACGACCACGTTATTGCCGACGTCAATGCTCTTCGCTTCCGCGTCCGGCGCCCAGTGAACGAACGGCTTGTCTATGCCGGGAACGTTCGGAACGACAGGCTCCGAACCGATCGCGACGACGATCGCGTCAAAATTCTCAGCAGCAAGTAACTCCGGAGTGGCTTCCGTGTTGAGCAGTACCTTTGCCGAAGTGTGGTCTATCTGCGCCTGCAGGTATTCCAGATACTGGCCAACGTCTTTCTTGATCGGCAGCAGCGCGGCGTTCCTGACGTTGCCTCCGACAGCGTCTTTCTTCTCATACAGAGTGACTTCATGCCCGCGATCGATCAGCGTCTGCATGGCTGTAATACCGGCGGGGCCGGCGCCAACTACTGCGACCTTCTTTTTGATCTTAGCTTCCGGAACTTTACCATCCGGGAACTCCGCAGTACGCCCGATGTACGGGTTAACTGAGCATCCGCGATTATATGCGCCTGCTTTATTGCGGAACCCGCATGAGCAGCGGATGCAGGGGCGGTGCTCCCACTCGCGGCCTTCAGCATACTTGCGCGGCATATCCGGGTCTGCCTGCAGCGCGCGCTTCATGGCAACGAAGTCAGCTTTGCCGGAGGCGATTATCTCTTCAGCCATTTTTACGCTCTTTATCGATCCGACAGTATTTACCAGCAGATTCGGGAACGCTTTCTTTATATCGGCGGCAAAATGCGTGTTGTACATCCAGTCCCACATATACGGCTGAACCATCGGAAGCATGTGCCAGGGCTCGCCCATGGTGTCATGCAGGCCGCCGGACACGTGCAGAATGTCTACTTTGTCTTTAATGATTTCCACGAACTGCATTGTTTCATCGAAATGGGTATGCCCTTCGGCAAACTCGTCCGCCGAGATGCGGTACTCGATTACGAAATCCTCGCCAACCGCGGCGCGGGTAGCGTCCAGCACCTCGCATGCGAAACGCGCGCGGTTCTTGATGGAGCCGCCATACTCGTCCGTGCGCCTGTTGAAGAAGGGGCTGAAGAACTGCGCAAGCAGATTTCCGTGAGCACCGTGGAAAACAAGCATCTGCATGCCGGCCTTTTTGCATCGCAGCGAAGCGCTCGCGTACTTCTGCACTGTTTCTTCGATCTTTTCCTTGCTCATCTCCCTTATCGCGAGAGGAGCGCGCCCGTCTCTGGCAGCACGGACTCTTTCAGCGGACGTCACGACCGCAGACGGCCCGAATCCGTTATCGCCGCCCTTGGAGCCCGGAATGTTCCCCTGCGTTGCGCCGCAGTGGTTTACTTCGATCGAACCGTGAGCGCCGTACATTTTGCACATGTCACCGAAAAGCGACAGAGGCACAATGCAGTCGTCATACTTCAGTTCGATCTGGTGTTCGCCTTCATCGTTGCATTCCGTGATGTCGATCGTACAGTTTCCGACGCTGATTATTGCTGCGCCGCCTTTTGCATAGGGTCTAAAATAGTCAACAAAACCCGGGGTGCCGCCAAAAAAACCAACCTGTTCCTTTGTGTAACCACCTCCGCACCCCGGCGGGGCAAGCTCTATGCGATTCTTGTAGTAAACTCCGCGGATCTCAATAGGATCAAATACATGCGGATACTTTTCTGCCATTCTGATAACCCTCCTTATTTTGCTCCATCATAAAAGCACTGTGCTGCCTGACGGCGCTGTAAATTATGTTCATTATAGATAACCTGAAAGGAGATGTCAAATAATAAAGCTATTGATTATTGACAAATAATGCATGTGCAATTCATCAAAATTACCCAAACGATCTCGCTTTTACACATAATACTTCTAAGTCATACTGTACAGGTACTTAATAAAGCGCTAACGTGGAGCTTTGCTCCACGTTAACGCTTATTATTACTCAGCAGTACCTATTGATTTGATCTGACACCCATACTTCAGTTTTATACTATCCATAAGCTCCTTATTTCCGGCTCTCGCAGGGTCATTCAGTATTGCGGCGCGATCAGACAGAAATGCCTGCCAGCGTGTAAGCCCGCCGATATCGTACATGACTGACTTCTTTAGCGCCTGTATGCTATGCGAAGCGTACATAGGAATCTTTACAAAGCATTCCGGGTAAGCTGTAAACTCTTCATCATATACTGTGAACTTTATTTCCCCTTCCGTGACATAGTACATCTCATTTTCCGAGGGAAGTTCAACCCACTCAGCGCAGAACCCCGGTTCCATTTCAGCTGCCCACATCTCGTTGACGCCGCCGTTCTCCCAGCGTGCAGTTATCATTTTCATGGTCACGCCATCAAGATCGAACGTTTGCAGGGGCCTGCTGATATGCCTGACTGCCGAAACTTCTTCAACCGGTACCTCAACGCATGGAAATGCCTCTCGCGATGCCGAATCAAACTTGGGTGCGACCACTTTCACCATGTAATCCGGAGACTTTGCTATGTCGGGCCTCTTTTCTCTCAGCAGCGCGCGTTCGCGCGCTGTGTCGCTGTTTTTAAAGTCGTGCATGACTCCTCTGTACTTTGTCGGCTCATGGAACCTCATGCCATGCGCCTGATACGGCTGGAAGAAAACGATGCTGCCGGGCCCGACGTATGTTTTCTTTCCGTCCACGAACAGATCCATGCCGCCGCTGTCAAGAAAGAAATACTCGTACCCGATCAGATGCTCATGAAAATGCATATTGCCTTCTTCGACCTGGTCGCTGGGGTACATTATGGAGTCTGTTACGCATAAAAGCTTATGAACCCCTTCTCCGATATTTATCGTACGCTGATCCTCTCCCGGCTTGCCGTCAGGCCGCCTGAGTACCTGCGCATAGAGCCAGTTATCCTGATCATTAAGGTCAATGAGATACGGATGTTTCATATATTTTCCTTTCAATATTGGTGTTACTGTTCAGTGCCTCGGTGAGGTCGTTGCGATCACGTTCCGAAAAGCGGAGGCATGGATGCCGGTTGGTTACTCACCGGCGAAAAAGCTGTACGCCGAACTTTTCCCGCAACTCTTTAAACGTCTCAGGATCCTTCGCGCGTTCTGCGTCGTTTGCGAGAATTGACGCCCTGTCTTGCAGGTAAGCGTACCATCTCGGTAATCCGCCGACGTCATAAATCACAGAGTCTGTCAGGGCAGTGATTGTAAACCTTGCAAGCTTCGGTATTTTTACCACACACTCAGGCCCTGCTGTGAACTCTTCGTCAAACACGGTGAACTTCACCTGCCCCGCGGTCACATAGTACAGCTCAAGGTGTACAGGATAGCGGTCTGACTCGACTGTAAAGCCCTTCTCCATCTCCGCCGCCCACATCTCGCACAGCCCGCCGTTCTCCCAGCGCGCAGAAATCATTTTCATCGTCACGCCGTCAAGTTCAAACGCCGCCATTGGGCGGTTGATATTGCGGACGCATGAACACTCTTCAGGCGGAACTTCCTTCCACAAAGGAGCCTCACGGGAGTGGAAATCGCCGCCCCATATCCTGCTCATGGGAAACTCCGGATTCTGAAGCGCGTCAGGCTCTTTTGCGCGCAAATCCGCGATCACGGGCGCGTTATCGCTGTTTGGGATTCCATGCATAAATCCGCGGTATTTTGTCGGAGCTCTGAATGTCATGCCATGCTCTTCATATGGCTGCAGATGGATAAGGCTTCCGGGAGCTACATAAGTCTTAATGCCGTGGATATATAGATCCATACCGCCGCTGTCCACAAAGAAGACTTCCCACCCTGCCTGATGCTCATGGCTGTGCAGCGGATGATCCGCTCTGTCAGGAGGCGGAGGGTACATAACAGAGTCTGTCACGCAAAAAAGCCTGTCTTTACCTTCCGGCATATGAATTGTGCGTTGATCTTCTCCTTTGTGCCCGTCAGGGCCTTTCAGCTCGATCGGATAAAGCCAGCTGTCTTCGTCATTTAGATCCATTAAGTAAGGGTGCTTCATGTTTATCTCCAATCCCTTAAATCGTATTAGTCAGCGTAGTGTGTCGCAAGGAACAGATAGCATCCTGCTGTCCAGCCCGACCAGAACATAGACGCTTCGCCGAAAAACATGGGCGTCTGATATTCTTGCGTACCGTCGAAAGTGTTGTGGATATGGTATAATCCAAACTTCTCGAGCGTACTGAGATATGTGGCTGCTACCCTTTTTGCCAGGTCCGGTCTTCCGCAGACGTCAAGCCCGAGAGCAAGGAGCGCCTCTGCCGGCGTCGCTATACTGCCTCCGCACCATCCGTGCCTGAATAGCGGGCTGCTTATCTGCTCTGTTGCGAGGCCGTACTCTGTCTCGTACTCGCCGGAGTCGAAAATCAGTTCAATTGAGCGGTCGATTATATGCTGCGGGAGACGCTTTCCAAGAACCAGCGTGCAGTACGGGATCAGGCTTGTGGGCTGCGATTTTTCTTTTGTGATCGCGTTCATGGTTACCCAGCCATCTTCAGTCCAGAATACGTCGATCAGCTTGTCAATGGTATCCTTTGACTTTTTCTCCCAGGAAGCGTTTACTGCTTCGTCCTTTCCGATAATGCGCCCGAGCTTCGCTATCGCTTCTTCCACCATAGCGAGATACGCATTCATATCCGGCGCCGCAAGCGGGAAGCCTATACGCTGGTATGTACCGCTTTCCCATCCTGTCTCTCCTGCGTTCTGGCTTTCAAACAACCCGTCGTGGTCGACGTCGCGGAAGTTGATATAGAACTCCGCCCAGCGCGTCATACCGTTGTACAGGAACTCAAGTTCGTCTTTCGGTTTTTTTGATATGTCGAAATGCTCCATTTGCCAGAGCAGGCCTACGCCTTCGATCGGAGGTTTCATTGTTGCGTTACCGGAGCCGTTGGGAGATACTGAGTCCGCGATACGCCCGTTAGCGTCCTGTATGTCAAACTCCGCAAGTAAAACTTCCCACGAAAAGTCAGGATCTTTAGCAAGGAAGAAGGTATGCATGCCTTGCTGCCAGGAGAATGCGCCTTCAAAAATAAGCCGCATCATTTTGACCATCTGGCGCTTATACGCTGTTATCCCGTCAGGTACTACGGTCAGCCCCCAGATCGTCCATGCGGCCTTAAGGCCATACTCCTTGTGCTTTGCAGGCAGGTCTTTCACAAGCTTTTCAGCAAACCCGTCAAAATCAGCTTTTACAATCGCAACGCACTCGTCATACGCCGGGTACGCAACGCGAACCTTCGGTTCTATCTTGAACTCTTCCATTGCGACGTCTGTAACGCCGCTTTTGTCAGGCGCTATATCCAGGAACATACCTTTTGATTCAGACTTGCCTCTGAGCGCTACGAAGTGCATGAACGCGCTGCCGAAATTCACTTTAAATGTTCCGTTGTGCATGTTTGTTATACTGCCGCCGCCGAACATGCCGGGTCTGGGCGAGAACCGGAGCGTTAATCCGTCGCTGCTTATACACCGCATAAGCTTATGCTCGCCAATGCAGAACTTCACTGAGCCTGCATCGCTCTCAAAGGTCAGTTCATACGGCGTAGTGTGGATAACTCCGTTTCGAATGATCCCGTCTTTGACTACTTCGACTTTGATCTGCCGGAACGGGCTCTCTGCAGAGAGCGTACCGCTCATCGCTTCGCCGCCGTAGCGCGATGTTGATATCCATAACTGTGCTTTTGCGTACTGATTGCTGCCCCCGTTCGCACCGGCAAGGCTGATGTATGATCCGCGCCTTGAGAACGGCATTTCCAGAGGGTCGATGAATGTTTTTCCTGTTAACATGTTTACACCTCCTGAATTATCGTAGATTTTCCAATATGTTTCAAAAAGTTGCAGAGCGCTGTGGAAAGCGCTTGACCTGCCGTAACCGGGCTGTATCCCCCTATTTTGCTTCCTTAATATTGTTTCTCTTTTTATTCAGTGTCATAAGCGTAATTGCCAGAATAACCAGGATGCAGCCAAGTATCGCACTAAGGTTGAGCTTTTCATTAAAGATAATAACACCCGCAATCAGGGCTGTTATCGGCTCCAGCATGTTAGTGATTGCGGCATTTGAAGCCCCGATGCGCCTTATGGCGATAATCATCATTAGGAACGCGAACAACCCGCTGATCAGCCCGTTTGCCGTAATCATCAACCATTCCCATAGCGTCGTCGGAATTATCAGTCCCCCCGACGCAATATTGACTATTGCGAAAAGGATGAGGTTTATCAGTGAAGAGTAGAAAATGAGAACAATGACAGGAAGTTTCTGATAAGAGCTTTCCCGATTAGCAATCACATAGACAGCGTAAGCAACGCCTGAGCCAAGAGCCAGCGCGACTCCGAGTAACGACATTTTGCCTGAAAGATCAAGAATAAGAGATAGTCCGGAAACCGCCAAAACAGCGGCAATGATTTTCTTGACGGACACTCTTTCCTTGTAGAAAGCAATCATGCCGACCATTACTATTACAGGATATATAAAGTGGAACATTGTGGCAATGCCCAGAGGGAGATAGTTGTAAGAACTCACAAGCAACAGTGCGGTAAGCCCGTTAAACACCCCGCAGAACAGCACCAGCTGCCACATCTGGGTTTTAGTAACCTTAAGGCTTGTTTTGCGAATAATAATGACAATACCCGTTGCTATCAGCGTGCTTATCCTTGGGTAAAGCATGATGCCGAAAACGTCCATTCCTCCAGCTAAAAGCTCTTTTGTAAACACCGGGCCGATGCCAAAAGCAATAGACGCCAATACTGCGCATATTATTCCAACAAGCAAAATAAGCTCTCACTTTCAATCACTGAAATTTACATTTCAGTAATAGTTATCAGTACTATACTATGATTCCTCCGACTATACATTCACAAGTCGATTCTTTATGCAACAATAATACTTTGCGTGCCGAGCGAATATAAGCTTAGTTCCGAATAAGTTGAGCAAACGGTGAGTTTTAGCAAAAAAG
>Ga0082212_10005202_pt1 | contig 17820 bp, 19 predicted proteins | sample TergutNt197P3_FD_71548 | JGI IMG/M metagenome (GOLD analysis project Ga0082212, IMG submission 71548) | Neocapritermes taracua P3 segment gut microbial communities from Petit-Saut dam, French Guiana - Nt197 P3 | ecosystem: Host-associated > Arthropoda: Insects > Digestive system > Gut ... | reverse complement strand
TTATATCATTTTTTTGACGGATATGCTGTTCGTTTGCTTTGCTGTGCCTTGCCTTCTTCTTCCTCTTGCTTTCTTTGACCTCTCATGCTGTTTTTTCCATTCTTCCCGTTCTATTATCCTTCTAATGCTTCTGCAATTCTCTTATCTTAATGACATTGCCCCCTGACCTGTAACCTCAAGAAGCTGTTTAAGTATAAAACTTTACAACTTGGCTATGCCTTTCCGATATGACTACTTCTATGCCGGGGAACGCAGTGCGCAGTTTGCCCGCCAGAGAGCTAATCACGACATTTTCTGTGCAATAGTGATCGCCGTCGATCAAGTTCACGCCGGCTTCCTTTGCCATTAGGAAGACGTCGTATTTGACGTCGGCGGTGATAAACGTATCGCAACAGTGCCTGAGCGCATGGTCGAACAGATTTCCGCCTGAACCGCCGACGACTGCGACCTTGCGGACTTCGCGGCCGGCATCATAGTAACGCAGGCCGTTTGTATCAAGCGCCCTCTTGAGCATCTCGAGATATTCTGACAGAGAACTCGGAGCTTTCAGGCAGCCGACCCTGCCATATGAGAAAGGCTCTCCCGAAGGCAGCCGGTCGTCGTCTGAAAGAAGTTCTGTCTCCATGCCTTCGCCCGCTATCCCCGCAATGGCGGCCAGAGCATCGTTGACGCCACCTTTGGCGGCGTCGAGATTTGTATGCATGCAAATGGCTGAAATGCCGCCGGATAACAAACGAACTATCTTTTCGCCCGTCTTGTCCGCATCTGTGACGCTCTTAAGAGAAAAGAACATAGGGTGGTGCGAGACAACAAGGTTTGCGCCGATATCGATAGCTTCCGATATGACGGCGTCCGTTATATCAAGGCTCAGCAGGACTTTTGCGACCTCGGAGCCGCCTGTCCCGACAAGGAAACCTACGTTATCGAACTCCATTTTCATTCCGAACGGAGCGATCGAGTACAAAAAATCATTCACATCATTTACGGTTGGCATTATCGTGAACCTCCTTCATGCTTATGTAGACGGACAGCCTGAGCGCCATTTCCAGAACCTCGGGCGAACCGGAGCTCTTCATGCCCTCCAGAGCCAGGCGCGTCTTTGCGATAAGCTCGTCAAAATAGTCTGCGAGAAGCGGGTCGCCGCTTTGCATGAGACGAGTGAGCAGCTCGAGCTCGGGCTCAAGTCCGGAATCTGAGTTGCCGCCGCAGACCAGCATTGCAATGTATAATCGCCCGCTGTCGCGCGCGAGCTTTGCGCCGATCAAGGCATATCCGCACAGATGCAGATAGCGGCAGAGCTCGTTGATTTTTGACTGGGGTTGGAGAATCAGCCTCATATCGCTGCGGCGTGTCCAGGGCGCGTCCCGTATGATACCGGCTATCGTTTCGCCGCCCAAACCGCTGATGACAACCGTATCTGCGTCATGCTCGCCAATGCCCGCCAATCCCTGAGCAGTTATGAACTCTATCTTGTCAGCGACGCCATGCTTTTTGGCTGTGCCGCGGGCAGTTTCCAGCGACGCCGCGCTCATGTCAGAGGCGATAATGCGGCGCGCCAGACCGTTTTGCGCGAGATATACGGGCACAAAACCATGATCTGTCCCGATATCAGCCACAGACGCGCCATTTTCAATGAACCCGGCTATCGCAGCCAGCCTTTCCGGCAATTTAAGCAGTTGTTTCATAATTTTTCTCACGGACAAAGGCGGGACGCAAATCGCGCAACCCGCCTAAATTTCAGGATGCCGGCTTCAGTTCCCGGCGCCCTCCCGGTCGACCAACATCAATTATTGTTTAATGAATTCCGTCAGTTTTTCCATAAACGCATCCGGGTCCACTCCGTGAACCATGCATGCCTCGCCGAGTGTTTCTCCGCTTGCCATGGCGCACCCGAGACAATTCATCCCGATCGATCTGAACAGCGGCGCGGATTCTGGGGCTACGTTCATTATATCAGCAATGATTGTGTCTTTCGTTATTTCTGCCATAACGATGCAACCTCCGTTTGATTACTCTCTTGTCTTCGCGAAGCAGTCGCTGCAGTAAACCGGCCTGTCGGTCTTGGGCTCGAACGGGATTTTTGCCTCGTTTCCGCACTCGGCGCAAACGGCGGTGAAATACTCCCTCGGACCGCGGGCAGCAGCTTTTCTGTTGTCGCGGCAGGCTTTGCAGCGCTGCGGCTCATTCTGGAAGCCGCGTTCGGCGTAAAATTCCTGTTCACCGCTGGTGAAAATAAACTCCGCGCCACATTCCTTGCATGTTAATGTTTTGTCTTCGTACATACTGAAACCTCTCTCTTGACAATAAGTTACCCATTGGGTGTATATTTGCGTTCAGCTTTCACTGATAACCGCCAAATGTAGTGCCGGGGAAACCGGGGAATACTAAACCCGCTCCAGAATTTGCGCTAGTTTTTTTCTGATTCGTTGCACAGCGTTGTCGACCGATTTGTTCGATTTGCCCAAATGGGCAGCCATCTCCTTGTAAGACATGCCTTCCAGGAATAATTCCAGAACACCGGACTCAAATCGCGACAATGCGCCGTATAGAAGCCTCTCGACCTCGCCGGCGCTCTCTCTCGCTATAACAAAATCTTCAGGATCACGCAAAAAATACGCATTTTGGGTACTGCTTTCGTCAAACTGCTGAGATTCTAATGAAATATAGCTGTTGAGAGGGGTATGCTTGTAACCGGACGCCGTTCTGATTGCGCTGTAAATGCGTCTTTTGACGCAAAATTCCGCATATGTGGAAAACTTAACGCCTTTGGTAGGGTCGAAAGTCCTTACTGCCGATAATAACCCGAGCATCCCTTCCTGCATCAGGTCTTCGCTGTCGCCTCCAGCCAGGAAATACGGACGCGCGCAAGCCTTGACCAGCCTGGAAAACTCAGAGATAATAGCATCTTCGGCTTCTGTTTCTCCTCCGGCGGCTCTTCGCGCCAACTCCAGAATTGCACAGTCATCCATGTGGTCTATATGCATTCAAGCAAAGGAGATTTTTCTTTGGTACCATAAACAACCTGATCTGTCGAGACGCCTATTCGCGCCATTATCTGAGACGAACGTAAGGATCAACGGAATGTAGTATATTTTCTGTATTGGATAAAGTCAAGTCTTTTTCGATAAAAAACACAAAATTCGGCATAAATTCATTGAGTTTTATAGCGATTTCATAAAATCTATGAAGCGCTCAGCCTTTTCGGCAGCTAGAGCCTCTGTTCTTGCCTCGACAAGAATGCGTATCACAGGCTCAGTGCCTGATGGCCGTATCAGGATGCGCCCCTCTCCGGAAAGCAGTTCCTCCTGCTTTTTTATCTCCTCATGCAGCCGCGGATCCGACATGATTGCGTCCCGTTGCGCAGAGCCGCCCGTCAAGTGGAAACTTGGCATGACTTGGGGGTAGCTCGGGATTCCGGCGGCCAGCTCCGACGCTGATTTGCCTGAGTTTTTCAGCACATTCAGAAACTTTACCGCTGTGAGCTGCCCGTCGCCGGTCGTTGAGTCGTCGAGAAAAATAATATGGCCGGACGACTCGCCGCCAAGGTTGCAACCGGTATCCAGCATCATTTCGAGCACGTTCCTGTCGCCGACGGCCGCGCGGTGGAATGCAAACCCGTTATCATGAGCATACGTGTCCATGCCGGAGTTTGACACGACTGTGCCTACAAAACCGTCGCCCTTGAGGCTGCCGGAATCTTTCATATCCCGGGCGAATAATGCCATCAGCATATCGCCGTCTATGACTTCGCCGCGCTCGTCGACGACCAGGCATCTGTCGGCGTCGCCGTCAAAAGCGAACCCGACGCTGAATCGCCCGGTTTTCATCATGTCGCTGATGTATTCCATATGGGTAGACCCGCAATCGACATTTATATTGACGCCATCCGGCCCGTCCGCAATTATCTCGAATTCAGCCTGCAATTGCCTGAAAAGCAGCCGCGCGGTTTCCGCTGCTGCGCCGTTTGCGCAATCTATGGCGATCCTGCCGCTGTAGCGGCCTCCGGTCGACGCAGAGGCGAGATGGCTTACATACTCTTTTGTCCAAGCTCCGTGGTCCGCCGTTATCCTGCCGAGATCGCCGCCGGTCGCCATTTGAAAACCATTTTCGCTGTCAATGATTTGCTCGATTTTTTCCTCAAGCGAGTCGCTGAGTTTGAATCCGTTATTGCCAAACATCTTTATGCCGTTGTGTTCATAAGGGTTGTGCGACGCTGAAATCACGATACCCATGTCCGCTTGGTTTTTCAAAGTCAGGTAAGCTGCTGCCGGAGTCGCTAATACGCCCAGCAGAGTTACGTCCGCGCCTGCTGAGCACAGTCCCGCCGACAGAGCCGCTTCCAGCATGTCGCATGATATTCTCGTATCGCGCACTATAATAACTTGCGGTCGCGACTCGCATACCTGCTTAAGCGCCGTTGCCGCAGCGCACCCAGCCTTGAAAGCCAGGCCCGCGTCTAAATCTACGCCCGCTACGCCGCGGATGCCGTCAGTCCCAAAGTATTTTCCCAAAGTACTTGTCTCCTTTTCAAACCATCGTCATCTGTTCATGCCCCGGAAAAAGAATCCCAAGATGCTCGTAGGCCTTTCGCGTGACGCAGCGGCCGCGTGTTGTTCTGGTCAGAAAGCCTTGCTGCATCAGAAACGGCTCGTAAACATCTTCTATTGTAATCGACTCTTCGTTGATAGTCGCGGCGATAGTATCGAGGCCTACAGGGCCGCCGCCATAGTTTTCTATTATACTTGCCAGAAGTCTCCTGTCAACAGCGTCAAGACCTGTGCGGTCGATTTCCAGGCTGGTAAGCGCGTTGTCGGCCGCCTCATATGAAATGACGCCATTGCCCGTGACCTCCGCAAAATCCCGAACTCGGCGGAGCAAACGGTTTGCCACCCTTGGCGTGCCGCGGCTGCGCGATGCTATTTCCCGCGCGCCGTCCGGTTCCACCGGTATCGAAAGCAGGCCCGCCGAGCGTTCCACGATCATCTGCAACTCATCGATCGTATACAGATCAAGTTTTAGATCGATTCCAAACCTGTCGCGCAGCGGAGAGCTTAGCTGGCCGGAACGTGTCGTAGCTCCGACAAGCGTAAAGTTCTTCAGCTCAAGGCAAATAGAAGTCGCCGAAGGCCCCTGGCCTATGATGATATCTATCTGCTTGTCCTCCATCGCGGGGTACAATATCTCCTCGACTGCGCGGTTCATTCTGTGTATCTCGTCAATAAACAGCACATCGTTCTCATTCAGATTTGTAAGCAGAGCCGCCAGATCCTTTGGCTTTTCTATCGCGGGGCCCGATGTCTTGCGCAAAGCTGCGCCCATCTCGTTGGCGATGATCACGGCCAGAGTCGTTTTCCCAAGCCCGGGCGGGCCATGCAGCAAAACATGATCCAGCGGTTCGCGGCGCCTGCGCGCGCCCTCTATGAATATGGCAAGGTTTCCCTTGGCCTTCTCCTGGCCGACGTACTCCAAAAGGGTTTGAGGCCGCAGCTGACCCTCGCTCGCGTCCTCGCTCCGATACGAAGCCGAAAGCAAGACGGCGTCGGAGTTTTCGTCAGCATATGCTTCATCGCTGTAATCAATCGCCATATAGTCCTCCGGTGGCAACAAAGCTATAGTGAGCTTTGGATAACTATTGCTTATTGCTTGACAGAATTTTTCAAAACTTCTCTAATGATTTCCTCGACGGACATTGAACTTATATCTATCCCGCGCATAGCGGCGGAGATTTCTCCCTGGCTGTACCCAAGCACGGCAAGCGCTGCGGCGGCGTCGCGCTGCTTCTGGCCCGGCTGCCCGCCGTCGCCGCGCGGAGCCGAATAACCGGAACTCCTCAGCGCATCTGCTCCCTTGCTTACCTTGTCCTTAAGCTCGAGTATGATGCGCGCGGCCAATTTTTTTCCTATCCCGGGCGCTGCCGTTAGCGCCGCCTCATCATCGCTTATAACCGCAAGCGCCAGAGATTCGGGCGTATTTGCGGAAAGTATCGAGAGCGCCGCTTTCGGCCCGACGCCGGAAACGCCCAAAAGATGCTCAAAGCAACGTTTCTCGCTCAAATCGAAAAAACCGTAAATATCGAATGCGTCTTCCTTTATGTTGCAATATGTGTAAAGCCGCGATTTTTTGCCCGTCTCGAGCCTGGACAAAGTGCCGAGCGTCGTCATGCAAGCGTAACCGGCGCCGCCAATGTCGATGACTGCAAGATTCTGGCCGGTTATTGTTACTATACCTTCTAAATAGTAGAACATACGCCCTCCCCCTCGAGATTCATAAGCGAATTGCTAAACCGCGCGTGACATATCGCTACGGCAAGAGCGTCGGCAGCATCGTCGGGTTTTGGCGGCTCATCCATCGACAGCAGGCGGCGCACCATGTCCATGACTTGCTTTTTTGTCGCGTGGCCGTATCCCACGACCGCCTTCTTTACTTGCAGCGGCGTATATTCAAACATTGGGACGCCATGCTCTTCGCCCGCCAGGATGACTGCCGCGCGCCCATGTGCGACCGCAACAGCTGTTTTCAGATTCGTGTTGAAAAACAGTTCTTCGACCGCCATAGCGTCCGGCTTGAATGTAGCGATAAGCTCGGAAATGTCGTTTCGTATCTGGGTCAGCCTGAGCGCGAGCCGCATTCCCGGCGGCGTCGTGACGACCCCGTAACGGCGCAACTTTTGCGCGCCGCCGGATTCGTTTATTATCCCGAACCCAACAGTCGCGACTCCCGGGTCGATGCCAAGGATTATCAAATCCGCGCTCCTCCCTCACTTGACAGTAAAGATGAAAGTATCATATAATCAGCTAGCCAATTATACTCTCAAGTACGCGCAATGCGCAAGTTTTTATTCCCACATACCCACATATGGAGGATATTGCAAAATGCTGGAGCTGAAAAACGTCAGTATCTCGGCTTGGGGCGACGACGACGGCGAGGTCGAGATAATTTACAACGTGAGCCTGAGCCTCCAAAAAAAGAAAATCTACGTGATCACAGGCCCGAACGGCGGCGGCAAGACTTCTCTTGCCAAGGCGATAATGGGGATATACCCCGTAAGGTGCGGTTCGATATATCTCGATGGTGAAGATATCACGGGAAAAACAATTACGGAACGCGCGAATATGGGGATAGGCTACGCATTTCAGTCGCCCACGCGTTTTAAGGGACTGAGGGTGCGCGACTTCCTCTCGATAGCGGCTCGCGAAGAAGATGAACAAACGCTTTTTTCATTGCTTATCGACGTCGGACTATGCGCGCAGGATTATATAGACCGCGAGCTGAACGCCAGCTTTTCAGGCGGCGAACTCAAGAGGGTGGAGATAGCGAGCATACTCGCGCGCGATTTGCGGGTCGCGCTTTTCGACGAACCGGAAGCGGGGATAGACCTGTGGAGTTTTCAAAAGCTGACAGAAACATTCCGCAGGCTTCATGAGACAACGGACACTACTATAATAATAATATCGCATCAGGAGCGAATCCTGAGGATAGCCGACGAAGTCATCCTTGTCGCGTCCGGCAAGGTGTCGGATATTACAAGCCCTGACAAAATACTCGGAGAAATAGATTTCACCAACCCGGAGTGCGCGTGCCCTAGCTGCGAAACCAGGAGGTAAGGCATTATGCTTGATTCAATAGATAAAAAACTGCTTAAAGAAGTCGCCGACCTTCATGAGATACCGCAGGGAGCATATAATATTCGAAAAAACGGCGAGAAACTTATGCGCAACACCACAGCGAACATCGACATCATCTCAAAAGCAGACAAACCGGGCATCGACGTAGTTATTAGGCCAGGAACCAAGAATGAGAGCGTGCATATACCGGTCATTTTATCTGCGGACATGGGCGACGTCGTGTATAACACATTCGAGGTCGGAGAGGACTCCGACGTCATGATCGTAGCCGGGTGCGGCATACACAATTCAACCGATAACGAAGCATCGCATGACGGCATACATGAGTTTTTTGTGCGTCGCGGAGCGAAAATGAAATATATAGAAAAGCATTACGGCGAAGGCGATGGTTCAGGCAAACGCATAATGAACCCGACAACGATAATTGAAATAGAAGATGGCGGCACAGCGGAACTTGAGATGGTTCAGATAAAAGGCGTCGACACGACAAAGCGCGATACTCTGGTCAAGCTTCATAAAAACGCGCGGCTGATCGTATCTGAACGGCTGCTGACCTACCTGGATCAAATCGCGGAATCGATTATCACTGTGGAGCTGTTCGGAGACGGCTCTACGGCGCAGGTCATATCGCGCTCCGTCGCGCAAGACGATTCAAAGCAGATTTTTCACCTGAATATGCGCGGGCACTGCGAATGCCGAGGGCATATTCAGTGCGATTCGATTATAATGCACAACGCACAGGTGTCGTCTATACCGGAGATAACGGCTCTAGACGAAGGCGCGCAGCTTGTCCACGAAGCCGCGATAGGCAGAATAGCTTCGGAGCAACTGACAAAACTAATGTGTCTCGGCCTCACCGAAAAAGAAGCCGAAGATACGATATTGCAAGGATTCTTAAAGTAGGAAACCGGCAAAGGTTCCAGGTCAGGGGGTAGCCGGCAAAGTGCGTGATTGGGGCCCCGTCAAACCAAGTGTTCGGATCCAAGTTGCCATTAACCTCCCCAAGCCGGGCAGCGGTGTATTGCGGCGGAGATGCAAAAGAAAAAGCATCTCCGCTTTATCATGCCATTTATAATATTGCTATACAGAGGATTTTACATAGCACGCATATATTTGACAAATTGCAGAAATAAAATTTACATAGATTTTACATAGCGGTATATTTGTATTTTACATTGCTTGCATATACTTATGATCGAGAAGTGGGAAATGCGCAAAAGCATTGTCCAAGCTATGACGTAAAATAATGGAGGAAATGTAAAATGAAAAAAATAATCGCGATAGTATTAGTCTGCGTGCTGGCATTGGCAATGGTGGCGGCGTGCGGCAAGAGCGAGGCGACGAATTCAGGCTCGCAGAATACATCATCTAACACAACATCGAACACATCGTCAAACGCATCGTCAAACGCATCGTCAAACACATCGTCAAACACAACATCGAACACACCACCGAACACACAGAACAATCCCGCCCCGCCGCCGGCGAACGATTTTGACGCAACTCGCGTTATTGCCGTATATACCCGTGAGGAAGGAAGCGGTACGCGCGACGCATTCGTGTCTCTGACAGGCGTTGGTGAAGATATGTATATCGAAGCGATTGTGAACAATGAAACAAATCAGATTCTTACAAATGTCGAGACCAATGACAACGCGATAGGGTATGTATCCATCGGATCGTTGAACCCATCGGTCAAAGCGCTTGAAATAGACGGCGTAATACCGTCAAACGAGACTGTCACAAACGGCAGCTACACACTACAGCGCCCGTTCCTGCTATGCATGAATTCGGACAACGAGAGCAACCCGCTCGTGCAGGACTTTATATCATTCATAATGTCTGCAGAAGGCCAGGACATTGTAGCGACCAAATGGACAGCGATCAATTCAAGCGCGCCCAGGTATGCACCTTCCAATATGAGCGGAACGCTGAAAGTCGGCGGATCCACTTCGGTAGAGCCGTTGATGCAATCTCTCAGCCAGGCGTACAGGGCGCATAACCCCAACGTAGTCATCGAGATATCGCTCGGTGGTTCCGGCACCGGGATAAGCGAAGCCACCAGCGGCGTTCTGAACATCGGCATGTCGAGCCGCGCGTTAAGGGACAGCGAGAGGGAAGCCCTCACAGGCGTTGATATAGCTCTGGATGGAGTGGCGGTCATCGTGAATCCTGCAAATCCCATCAATGCAATGACTATCGATCAGGTGAAAGAAATATTCACAGGTGAAATTACCAGATGGAACCAAGTAATAGGATAACGAGGTCGGGCAAGTGCCAAAGGTAAAGGAAAAAGTAATGCGCGCGGTCTTTATGACCGCGGCGCTTACTTCTATATTAGCGGTGATACTTATATGTGTTTTCCTGTTTGTGCAAGGGCTGCCTGCCATGTTCCGGATAGGGGTGCAGGACTTCATAATGGGGATCAAGTGGGCGCCGACCCGCGCGGAAAACCCGACTTTCGGCATATTGCCCATGATCCTCGGGAGCGTATACGTAACAGCGGGAGCTATATTGCTGGGCGTGCCTGTCGGTGTATTTACAGCGATATTCATGTCGAGGTTTTGCCCGAAACCGCTTTATAGGCTGATAAAACCCGCAATCAACCTGATGGCCGGCGTCCCTTCGGTAATATACGGATTTTTTGGCATGATGGTCATAGTGCCCGCGATTTTCGAGTCATTGGGGAAACATTTCGACATGATGAGCGGCGACTCAATGCTGGCGGCGTCGATTATCCTGGGGATCATGATATTGCCTACCGTCATCAACATAGCGGAGACAAATCTCAGCGCCGTATCCAAGGAACTCTACGAAGGAGCTATCGCGCTGGGCGCGAGCCACGAAAGGGCAATATTCAAGGTGGTTCTGCCTGCAGCGCGCTCGGGCGTAATGGCGGCAGTCGTTCTTGGGGTGGGCCGGGCGATTGGCGAAACAATGGCTGTCACAATGGTCGCCGGCAACCAGACGGCGCTGAGGGCTCCATATGAGTTCCTCAGAGGGTTGCGCACGATGACAACGAATATCGTAATTGAAATGGGATACGTCGAGCAGGGAAGCCTGCACAACGGCGCACTGATCGCTACCGGAGTCGTCCTGTTTGTTTTTATACTGATAATCAATACTCTCTTTTCTATTTTGATCAAGGACAAGGAAAAGAGGGTAAGAAAAACCGCGAGGGAAAATTCGGCGGGCCCCGCTGAGGAAGCCGGGAGGGATGGTTGACATGGCGAGCAGCATCATAAAGAGAATTCGCCGGAAAAAGCCGGTGGACTGGATCCGGTTTTTGGTTGTATGGGGCTGTACCATCATAACAATAGCAGTGCTGCTGTATCTGGTCATTTTTGTCCTGGTGAGGGGAGTCCCGCATATAACGCCTTCTCTTTTCTCGCTGGAATACACAGTGGAAAACCAATCGCTGTTCCCGGCTCTGGTTACGACGCTTATCATGATCGGGATCATCCTTCTGATCGCAGTGCCGCTTGGGGTGTTTACCGCGATATATTTAGTGGAATACGCAAAGCGCGGCAGCAAACTTGTGCGAATGGTCCGTATGACGGCAGAAACGCTGGCGGGCATCCCATCGATCGTATTTGGCCTGTTTGGATATATCTTCTTCGCCAATTGGCTTGGGTGGGGCAAATCGATCCTGACAGGGTGCTTCACGCTTGCTATCATGATACTGCCACTTATAATGAGAACTACGGAAGAGAGCCTGAAATCCATCCCCGACGCCTACCGCGAAGGCTCGTTCAGCCTCGGCGCCGGCAAATTGAGAACAGTTTTCCGCGTGACTTTGCCATCCGCATTGCCCGGCGTTTTTGCCGGCATCATATTAGCGGTCGGCCGTATAGTCGGTGAGACAGCCGCTCTGATATTTACGATCGGCAGCGTCATCAAAATACCGGAAAACCTGTTTTCGCAGGGAAGGACTCTGGCGCTGCACGTATATCAACTGGCCAGCCAGGGGCACTACCGCAACGAAGCGTATGCCACAGCGGTCATACTGTTGATCGTCATCTTTGGCATCAATGCCCTGTCGACGTTCATAGAACGCAGATTCAAGCAGAAAACGCAGTAGCCCCAAGACTGTCAGAAGAATTGAGCGAATACAAAAACGAGGGAAAACAGTGAAATTTGTACTATCAGATGTCAATTTATGGTATAATGAACAACAAGCATTAAAAAATGTCTCTATGGACATAGAGGCAAATGAAATTACCGCCCTGATCGGACCATCCGGCTGCGGAAAATCGACGCTTGTAAAGAGCCTGAACCGCATGAATGATATTATTGAGGGATGCAAGATCACCGGCAAGATGCTGCTTGACGGCGAGGATATCTACGGAGATATAGACGTTAATCTGCTGCGCAAGCGAGTAGGCATGGTATTTCAAAAACCGAACCCGTTCCCGATGAGCATTTATGACAATATTACGTTCGGCCCCCGTACGCATGGAGTCAGGAAAAAGCAGATTTTAGACGAAATAGTGGAAAAATCGCTCCGTGACGCCGCGATATGGGACGAGGTCAAGGATCGGCTGAAAAAGAATGCGCTTGCCCTGTCCGGAGGGCAGCAACAGAGGCTTTGCATAGCCCGCGCGCTGTCTGTATCGCCGGAAGTGCTTCTGATGGACGAGCCTACGAGCGCGCTCGATCCCATATCTACAGCAAAAATCGAAGATTTGGTTCTAGACCTGAAGAAAGATTATACCGTTGTGATCGTAACCCACAATATGCAGCAAGCCACGCGCATATCCGATAAAACCGCGTTTTTCCTGCTAGGGGAGATGGTGGAATACGGAGACACAGAGCAAGTCTTTTCGATTCCGAAAGACAAACGCTGTGAAGACTATATAACCGGGAGGTTTGGCTAAAAATGAGAAATAAGTTCGACGAGCAACTGGCTAAGCTCAATAGCATGCTCATCGATATGGGAGCGATGGTTGAAAAAGCTATACTGCTGACAATACACGCGCTGGTGCAGCAGGACGAAGCAATGGCAAGGCAAGCGATCGCGCATGAGATAGAAATCGATCAGATGGAAAAGCAAATAGAATCGATATGCCTCAGGCTTCTGCTGCAGCAACAGCCGGTGGCGAGCGATCTGCGCATTATATCAGCCGCCCTGAAAATGATTACCGATATGGAACGCATTGGAGACCAGGCAGCGGATATCTCTGAAATTACGCTGACACTGTTGGGAGAAACCTTCATAAAGAAGCTGGAGCACATCCCGCAGATGGCGGAAGCAACGGCAAAAATGGTGACAGCCAGCATTGACGCCTATGTAAAAATGGACATTGAATTAGCGCAGCAAGTGATCGCTTATGACGATGTTGTTGACGATCTTTTCCAAACTGTCAAGGATGACTTGATAGAGTTGATCCGGAAAAACAAAGACGCCGGGGGGCAGGCGATCAGCCTGATAATGATAGCGAAATACTTCGAGCGTATCGGGGACCACGCGACAAACATTGCGGAATGGGTCTTATTCTCAATTACCGGAAGGCATGCAAATGAATAGTACCATGCAAAAGATATATATAGTCGAAGACGATGAAGATATTCGCGAAATCGTCATATACGCGCTTTTGTCGGCGGGGTTTGACGCTGTCGGCTTTGAAAAAGACGAGGAATTCTTCGCGGCGCTCGACGCCGGGTTGCCGTCGCTAATACTATTGGACATCATGCTGCCGGAAAATGATGGGCTCACGATTCTCAAACGCCTGCGCAACGCGCCGGGAACCAAGGACATTCCTGTAATAATGCTTACAGCAAAGAATAGTGAATATGACAAGGTCAAAGGCCTTGACATGGGAGCAGACGATTATATATCAAAACCATTTGGAGTCATGGAACTAATATCGCGCATTAAGGCGGTATTGCGCAGGAGCGGGGCGGAACAAAGCGGGAAGATGGCGATTTCCGGGCTGACGCTCGACCACGCGCGGCGCGAAGTCTACTCCAATGACGAGCCGGTAAGGCTAACATATAAAGAATATGAACTTCTATACTACCTGATGCTAAATGCGGGTTTTGCGCTAAGCCGCGACAAAATAATGGAGACCGTATGGGGATACGATTACGAGGGCGAGAGCAGGACGGTCTGTATGCATATAAAGACGCTGCGAAAAAAGCTCGGACCTACCGGGAGTCTGATCAAAACCATACGCAACGTAGGATACAAACTCGAAAAATAGGAAGTGGGAAAAGGTTATTTGTTGAATGAAAAGACGGATTAATGCTTACTTTCTTTGCCTGATTCTGCCGTGCGCCTTAATACTGGCAATACTGCTAAGCCTGTTGTATCACAATGCGGCGAAACAACAGGAATTCACCTCTGTCAGAGACCAGGCGATGCTTGTTTCGAATTTGCTCAACAACGGCGTTACGGGCGATTTTCATTTTTTGGATGAAAAAGCGATATCGCAGGAAACGACCCGTTTGACCATTATCGCGCCGGACGGATCTGTATTGCTTGATACTAAAGCAGACGCAGACATTATGGATAACCACGCGTCCAGGCCGGAAATCGTCGAAGCATTCCAAAACGGGCGCGGCGAAGAGTTTCGGTATTCGGAAACACTGCGGACCGATATGTATTACTTTGCGATGCTGCTGGATGATGGCAATGTTTTGCGCATATCAAGGGCTGTCGGCGGGCTTGCCGGCGTATTTGCCGTAACTCTTCCAGCCGCTGCCGCAGTCACTATACTGATCATAATACTTGCCAATTTCACGTCGCACCGGCTGACGAAGCGTATTATCGCGCCGATTGAAAATATTGATTTTGACAGCAAAAACATAACAATATATGAAGAACTCCTTCCGTATATCCGGAGAATCGAGCTCCAGAAACAGGAAATCAACGAGAAACTGGAGGAACTATCAAAAAGGACCGATACGATAGAAGCGATTGCCGAAAACATGAAAGAAGGATTGATACTCACCGATAACAAAGGATCGATACTGACTGCGAACAACAGCGCACGGGCAATATTCGGCGACCATGTGGAACAGATCAACGTCTCGCATATATGCCGTGAAGAGGAATTTCACAGCGCTGTGGAACGATGCCTCTCAGGCGAGAATGTCGAAATACAGCTGCAGCGCGACGATAAGGTATACGCCGTATATCTAAGCCCGGTACATTCAAACGAAACAGACCGCGGGGCGGTGATACTTTTTCAGGACGCCACAGAGCGGCGCAGGGCGGAAAAACAGCGCCATGAGTTTTCAGCCAATGTATCGCACGAGCTTAAAACGCCGCTTACGTCTATATCCGCGCTGTCGGAGATGATTGAAAACGGCATAGCAAAGGCCGAAGATGTGAATGTTTTTGCCGCAAGGATATCTGAGCAAGCCGGCCGGCTGCTGGCGTTGATAGACGACATAATCAGGCTGTCTGAATTTGACGAAGGAAGCCTGAAAACAGAAGATACGGTTTTCGATTTATGGGAACTTGCCGAGACAGTGGTGAATTCGCTCCGCGACAATGCGGGAAGCGTAGAAATAAAACTGACAGGCGAGAAATTCGATATTTCCGCTAACCGCCGGATGATCGACGAACTATTGTTCAATCTGATCGACAATGGCATAAAGTACAATAAGGCAGGCGGGCTTGTGAAGATCGATCTAGGACATGGCGACAACGGATTGTGCAAAATTTCCGTGACCGACACAGGCATAGGCATACCGGAGCAATACCACGCCCGCATATTTGAGCGTTTTTACCGCGTAGATAAATCGCGGTCAAAAAAAACAGGCGGCACCGGTCTTGGGCTGTCGATTGTAAAGCATATTACGGAATACTACGGCGGCAGTATTGAATTGCTGAGCGCGGAAGGCGCGGGAACGACGGTGACATGCTATTTGGCAGTGAACAAGTAGGAAGCGAAAAGCTGTGGGATAGCAGGGACCAAAGCAAAAAGGCCAAGTAAAAGCGGATAGATTTGCTGCCCGGACCGGATTGCAAAACTATCCGCTATATTATTGCCTGTTACTCCCTATTTTGCGTATTCGACAGCTTTCGTTTCGCGAAGCAGATTTACTTTGATTTGACCGGGGTATTCGAGCTCCGCTTCGATTTTCTTGGCGATTTCCCGTGCGAGAAGAATCATCCGATCCTCGGAGACTTCTTCAGGTTTGACCATTATGCGGATCTCGCGGCCGGCCTGGATAGCAAACGAACTATCGACGCCGCTGAACGACATAGTCAGCTCCTCAAGTTTCTCCAGACGCTTGATATAGCTCTCTATGTTTTCACGCCTTGCGCCGGGACGGGCGGCTGAAATAGTATCGGACGCCTGCACTATGCAAGCGATGATCGTCCTTGGCTCGATGTCGCCGTGGTGCGCGTGGATAGCGTGTATGATCTCATCGTTTTCTTTATACTTTTTAGCAAGATCGACGCCTATGTCGACGTGGCTGCCATCGACTTCGTGATCGACGGCTTTGCCAAGATCATGCAGAAGCCCCGCCCGCTTCGCGGTCATGATATCGGCGCCGAGCTCGGCTGCGAGCAAACCTGCGATGTTTGCGACTTCTATCGAATGGTTAAGGACATTCTGGCCGTAACTCGTACGGTAATGCATTCTGCCGAGGAGCTTGACGACCTCCTGATTCAAACCATGCACGCCGGTTTGGAATGTTGCGCGATCACCTTCGGATTTGATCGTGGCGTCAACCTCTTTTTTTGCCTTTTCAACCATTTCTTCGATCCTTGCCGGATGAATCCGCCCGTCCAAAATCAGCTTTTCAAGAGCGAGCCGCGCGACCTCGCGGCGGACAGGATCGAAACTCGAAAGTGTTATTGCCTCAGGGGTGTCGTCAATTATCAGATCGACCCCGGTAAGTGTTTCGATAGCTCGAATATTACGGCCTTCGCGGCCAATTATGCGGCCTTTCATTTCGTCATTGGGCAGGGGAACCACAGAGACGGTCGCTTCTGCGACGTGGTCTGCCGCGCAACGCTGGATCGCGAGAGAAATGTACTCTTTGGCTTTGCGATCGACCTCTTCCTTCAGCCGTGTTTCTATTTCCTTGATTTTCATAGCGGCTTCGTGCGTGACCTCGGATTCAAGGTTCTTTATCAAGAACGCCTTGGCCTCTTCGACTGTGTATCCGGATATTCTCTCCAGCATCTCGAATTGGCTGCGCTTCAGAGCTGCGACTTCCTCGTGGGCGTCTTCAAGATCGGCAGTCCTTTTTGCCAGCGTTTCCGACTTTTTTTCTATAAGGTCGGTTTTTTTATCGAGCATTTCCTCCTTTTGCTGGAGCCTGCGCTCCTGTTTTTGAATCTCGGTTCTGCGCTCCTTGACCTCGCGCTCATACTCGTTTCTGTTTTTATGTATTTCTTCTTTTGCCTCCAGAAGCGCCTCGCGCTTCCTGCTTTCGGCGGCTTTTATCGAGTCGTTGATTATCCTCTTGGCTTTCTCTTCAGCGCTCTGAATCTCGCGTTCGGAAACTTTCTTGCGATATTGTATGCCGAGAAAGAAAAACACAACGGCGGCAACTACAACGATAGCCGCGGAAACTACATAAAAGATTAGCGAATCAGGCATTGCTGGTATAAACACCTCCATTTTTCAATATTGCAATCAAATGACTTATGATGAAAGATTCCGCGCGGCTAAAAAAGAATCAAACATTTGACCCGGGCATGTTTGCCGTGTGGCAACACGCAACAGGCGCGGAAACTCTAATATCGTGAAATTCCCCTAAATATTTCACCTCTATCATCCGTAACATTCTATAACCGTCGGTACCCCCTGTCAAGAAAATAATATCAAGGCTATAGGAATGTTGATTTGCAAGACTATAGGAATGTTAATGCTTGACTTTAGTACTGGCATAATCTATTATGAAAAGCGCTTACTAGTTTATTACGGCAAACGCATGCACGAAGTACCCAAGCGGTGAAAGGCCCGTATAGAAAATCGCCTGAAAACTGAATAAAACAGCATGGAGAGGTGTCCGAGTGGTCGTAAGGTGCGACACTGGAAATGTCGTGTAGGGCAACCTACCATGGGTTCGAATCCCATCCTCTCCGCCACAATTTGTCCGAAAACCGTTGCAGCGCAACGGTTTTCGGCACATTGGAGTGAAGGCGATATGATGAAAAAAAGGCCGGCAAGTAGCATAGCGCGCGCGGTGGCGTGGGCGACGCTGTGCCTGATTTTCTTTTCCCTTT
>Ga0082212_10005201_pt1 | contig 17822 bp, 17 predicted proteins | sample TergutNt197P3_FD_71548 | JGI IMG/M metagenome (GOLD analysis project Ga0082212, IMG submission 71548) | Neocapritermes taracua P3 segment gut microbial communities from Petit-Saut dam, French Guiana - Nt197 P3 | ecosystem: Host-associated > Arthropoda: Insects > Digestive system > Gut ... | reverse complement strand
AGTGCGCTTGCGCACTATCCCGAAACCAAGGAAGTGGTTGACGAACGAAGTGTGGAACACCACGACGCAGGTTGAGCGGAGAGTGCGCTTGCGCACTATCCCGAAACCAAGGAAGTGGTTGACGAACGAAGTGAGGAGCACAGGCTCCGCGACTCGCGGGGCCCAGAATCCACACTGGCCACTGTGGTGACCGTCGGTAGATCGTGACTATGACAGACTCGGTCATGGTGGTGGATCGCAAACCTGGATTCTGCGACTTCGCGCAGAATGACGCGGTGAGGTTTGCTCCGTGGCATGACATGACTGGTGTGGTTCGCACGGTCAGTCACAACGCAACGATCCTGGGAAGGTTATTGATCGTCCTTCGCGGAGGCGGTGGGATTCGAACCCACGAGAGGGTTGAAGCCCTCAACCCGCTTAGCAGGCGGGCGCCATAGACCGACTAGGCGACGCCTCCGATTGCTCGAACAACTCTACAGTGAAGGCACCGACAAAGAAACTTCGCATTCCTCACCACCTAATTTCCATCATCCTCTACTCGTCTGGCGGAATCCTCCCAGGTGGGAAGACCAGCTTGGGCACAGGCACAGTGGGCAAGAACCTCGATCATCACTGATACACAACTTCTTTCTCCCCGAGCAATAGCTGCGCAGGTGGCTACATCAATCGTGAGGAAGCGGGCAATGTCGCTCCATGATTTTCCTGCTGTGCGCAGGTTGCGAATCCGAGTGGCCGTACGCTGGGCGTTCACTTGTGACGTACGCATCCAGTGAAGATCCTGGGGACGCAGGTTGATTAACCGTGAAGCCAAGTCTTGAGAAATCTTGGTACGTACCCGCCCTTGCCGCCCCTGCATGAGGGTACGAAGCGCGGCTTGGGGAACCCCTGCTTGATAGGCAACCACAGGCCAAGGTACCTCAGCGTTTTGAATGAGGTGCGACACGTGAGCCCGGAAAGGAGCAGCACTCACCCATTCTGGTTGAGGTTCGCTCACCCAACGATGGCCTTGAACTTGTGGTTGACGAGCAACAGTAGAGTTAATCACAATGACCTCCGTGGGTGAGAGAACCTACACTCCATAAGGCCACCCCAACCCGGCCTATGTGAGATTGGCACCACCAACTCGTGACCGTACTTTGTACGGAAACACGAGAATCTGGAGGAGACAACCACCCATGCTCCCCAGGTGGATCTTGGTGCGAACCGCTTCAGTAGGTGGAGGATTCCGGCTTCTGTGATTCCTTGTATTTACGAATCTTGCCACGAATCCCCACTGTGAAAACATGCCCGACACTCACCGCAAGAAGCAAAGTCACCACGAGTGGCCCTTGGCCCTCATGGTTTGATGCCCACCACAACCCTGCAGTGACCAGTGCCCCAGCAAGAAGAATGATCGTGATCCGACGCCCCGTACTAACCAGGAAACCGAAAATCACCCCGATACCTAGGCCCAGTCCTAGTGCATACCAATGTTCTACGGGCATCGTCTCTCCTTGGTAGTATCAGCGAATCTGCATGTCAGCAGGGTCGCTATTCTACCGTGATGAGCCCAATTCTCAGAGCTGGCTCGGCATATCCTTCTTGAAGGCTGCCACAAGCTTGGTCGGCCAATCATCAATAGCTTCCAAACGCCCAAAGAAGAACCTCATCTGTTTGGGTTCCTCCACGAACCGCAACCCGCCAACGAGGTGGCGATTCTCGTACAACCACCCCAACCGGTCAGCAACATATTCAAGCTGTGACAGGGTGAAAGCCCGCCGCGGCATCGCGAGTCTGAGCAACTCCATCTTGGATAGGTGATCGGTTCCATCGGCGTTGCGCTCCTCAGAGAGGGTGCCTCGTTCCATCCCACGAATCCCACCAACAATGTACGCGGCCACCGCCAGAGCACCAGCACGGTACTGCTCCAAGGGCACATGGTCGAGGAATTTCATCGCATCAACATGGCAACCGAGTCCCCCAGCTGGACGTACACTCGGAACCCCCTTCGACTCCAGCAGGTCAAGGCCCGCTTCCACGAACAAAGCCGTTTGCGAAATGACATGGAAATCACAAGACTCAATGAGCCCAATAGCGATCGCTTCCATTTCGCGTACGCTCATTCCCCCATAGGTGAGGAATCCTTCATTGAGTGGTACGAGAGGTTTCATCGTCTCGATGAGTTCAAGATTATTGGAGACAATTCCACCACCACGAGCACAACCAAGCTTGCGGGCCGAGAAATAGATGATGTCGAACAAGGGTGCGATCTCGAGAGCGATCTCGCGTACTGTCTTCGTCTTCGCCTCTGGTTCACGGGTCTTAATGAAATAGAGATTGTCAGCCAGAAGAGAGGCATCAAAGACGGTGAGTATTCCACGCTCACGGCAGAATTTCGATACAGCACGCATGTTGGCTAGGGACACTGGTTGCCCACCAATGAGGTTGGTCCCTGCTTCGACACGTACGAAAGCCAGGTTCTCTTTCCCCACACGCTCAGTCTCACTAGCGAGAAGGTCGAGATCCATGTCCCCTTTGAAATCGGTGAGATGCGCCGGGTCGAGGGAGGTTTCGGGTACGACCTCGATGACCTCGCCACCATTATTCATGATATGTGCTTTAGTGGTGGTGAAATGGTAGTTGGTGATGACATAACTACCCGGGGTCACAAATGAGGTACAAATGATGTTCTCGCAGGCGCGGCCCTGATGAGCGGGAAGAAAATACTCAGTACCAAAAATGTAGTTGAGTGCATTCTTGAGCCGATAGTACGTGGCTGAACCCGCATAGGAATCATCAGCTGTTTGCATGGCCGCTTGTTGGAAGATACTCATCGAGTTCACTCCAGAATCGGTGAGCATATCCAGAAAAACATCGCGGTTGTCGAGCAGGAAGGTGTTGTTTCCAGCCTGTTCAATACAGGCAGCGCGGGAGTCAACATCTTTCAGATAGAGGCGCTTCACTGTGGTGACGCGGTGCATTTCGAGGGGAACCTTCTTCCCTGAGAAGAATCCTATAGCTTGCTCAGCATCAGGGGAGAGCGAAGCTGTGTGGACGAGTGAAAAGTCTTGGTTGATCTCTTGGAGAGTGATAGGCGATTGAGTAGTCATGAAAGTCCCCTCGGGTGTCGTGCAGTGTTTATGTTACTTGATCCTGGCACGTGGGACCTGACCGTGGCTGAGTTTTACCCATCCCAGTCGTCGCCACTATCGCATTTCTCTAGGTGGGTGCGTATCTCTTCACGAATCATCATGAACTCGTGATCCATGACCCGCGCTGGGTGGGCGATAATCGTACGGCGGTCGGGGCCATGCCATAGGGCGAGTTTTCCGGTCGTACGTGAAACAGAGACATCAGTGACATCCAGCCATGATCCATGGAATTCTCCACGCGGGGATTCAACCGTGTACCCCTGGTCATCAAAGGTAACTAACACCCGTTGTGTCATCGTGGAAATGACTATTGCTGTCATGAGGATCAGCGCCACGATAGTGACCACACACCCGGTGATGCTGAGCGTCTTCGATGTGGTGGTCAGCGATGCGATGATCATCCCGATGCCGACAGCCATGATAAAAACCGTCAACCAGAAACCGCCAGGCATCTTGGGTTTGAGTTGATAGAAGTTCATCATGACTCATCATTTCACACTGAGGGGGAAGATGTGGGCTACGACTTTTCATGTTGGTCAATGGATCCTGCGAGTCGCTTCGCTCCGCAGGATGACGGTGGGACTGGGGGGGAAGATGTGGGCTACGACTTTTTATGTTGGTCAATGGATCCTGCGAGTCGCTTCGCTCCGCAGGATGACGGTGGGACTGGGGGGGAAGATGTGGGCTACGACTTTTCATGTTGGTCAATGGATCCTGCGAGTCGCTTCGCTCCGCAGGATGACGGTGGGACTGAGGGGGAAGATGTGAGTTACGACTTTTGCTTGTGCCGGTCACCTAGGATGGAGCCATGACAAAATGGGATGAGGCCATGGATCAGGCCCTGTTGTTAGCCCATACAGCAGCGACACATGGCGATATCCCGGTCGGTGCCATCGTACTCAACCGCTCTGGTGAGGTACTAGCCAGCGCAGGTAATGAGCGTGAACTTTCTGGGGATCCAACAGCACACGCAGAAGTCCTCGCTCTTCGCCGGGCAGCAGAAAACTTCGGGCAGTGGCGCTTGGATGGATGTACTCTCGTGGTCACCTTGGAACCTTGTGCCATGTGTGCTGGTGCAGCTGTACTCGCCAGAATCGACCACATTGTTTTCGGTGCTTTGGACCCAAAAACCGGAGCGATTGCTTCACTTTTTGATGTCGTACGAGATCCTCGACTCAACCATCGTCCACAGGTCACTTCAGGGGTACGAGCCGACCAATGCGGGGAAGTGATCCGAGCTTTCTTTGGTAAGATTTCTCGCGGTGACGTGTCCGAGTGGCCGATGGAGCTCGCCTCGAAAGCGAGTGTAGGGCAACCTACCGAGGGTTCAAATCCCTCCGTCACCGCTCAGTGAAACCAGAAGGGTGCCAACCCATGAGGAGCAGGAGATGGGACTTTTTTCCAAGAAGGTAGAGGCAGTCGAGACTCAGGCACCATTGAGTGAAGCCTATGTTGATGCTATCTCTCGCTATTTTGGTGTCGTACGTCTGCGCCAGCAGGCTTTTAGCGAACTCATTGTCAATTCTGGTGATTGGGACGCCGATCTGAGTGCGGGGACGATCACTTTTGGTGGTGATGTTTTCCCTGCTCAACTCTTGGGTTCGACCTCTTCGATCTCAAACACGTGGCTGTGGGGTTTCGCTAATCCTTCTTTCGCTGGCCGCCCTTGTGTGGCTGAATCGGAGGCTGCATTTGCGTTCTGCCAGGCGATTGGGGAGTTAGCCCTCGAACAGTTCCCTCTTCACGAGTCTCTTAATGAGCACCACATCGCTTCGATCGTGGTGGGCCCGCGTACTGATCGTACCTGCTATTTCAGTGGGCCTACCGGCAGCGGCAATGCTCTGATATTGGTCGGTGATGTGCCGTCACTGGTTTTCGATCCGGCTCCGGTTCCCGCTATTCTCGCTGCGGTGAGTGAAACCATTTCGATGATGCCTCTCAACCATCGTACGGTCGGGTCAACGATCCTTGCAGCGAACTGCTCCAAGGTGGAGGGCACCGATGACGGGATCGTGGGGCACCACACGAGCGGTTTGGATATTCGACTGGCTTACGACGAATATGACCGCATGGTGTCGATGAGCGCTGGGTAGTCCATCTTAGAAGAGGGTCAGTGCCTCCTCGGCACTTGGGGCGCTCACCTCTGGTTGGTCGATCGTGAGTCCCCATTTGGGTGGGAAGAAATAACGGATGGGTTGTGTTTTTGCGGCGAATTTGGTTTTGATTCGCGTGCGATTCGAGGCCAACTCTGGGACAGCCTGTCGGCAGTATTTGTCGGTTTCACAAAATACGTTTTGGGCATCAATAGCATGCAGTGGCCGTCCGAAGAGCCCACCAAATTCGATCCCGAGCCGATCAAGTTCTTCTTCTTGATGATCAACCATCCACATGATGACTTCTTCGGGAGTCCAACCGTTCGAGTCAGCAAAAACCTTGTCGATCCCCCGCAGAGCCCCAGGACCGGCCTTAGTGAAATCGTTCTCCGAAAAGTCGATGAGCTCCGAATAGTTCAGGTCGATCGCCGTTTGGTAGCTCATGAAATCACCCATGAGAGGGTACGAGTGTAGTTTCTCGTACACTTCGCCAAAAGTGTCCGCCTCAATGACGCGTTCGTACAGATCGCCGTCAAGGAACATGGCGCGAAACATTTCCACATGGTTGAGGTGTTTGCCTTTCCGTCCGTACGCCTCGTTGGCGCACAGGATGAAGGAACCTGTGTACAGCTTCTGACCGGATTCTTTCAAGGTGGTCAGTGCATTCTCGAAACTCCCATCATCAAGATCATTGAGGTTGGGAGCATGCCCGAGCATTGTTTTGATCTTGTCCCACACATCACCACGAGAGAAGGTACGAAAGGCCACGATCTCGAAGGCAAGGTCTTTTGCTTGGGCACCACCGTAACAAATATCGCGAATCATATATTGACTTTCGCGATCTGCTGATCGGAACACATTACAGAACTTGTAGTGGGTGAAGATTGGATCATCAGTCCAAGGGGGGGCTTCTCCTCGTACTCGCTTGTCAAAGATACGTTGGCGTTCGCCAACAAAATGCCAATACTTTTCGTAGACTCCTTCGCGAGGAACGAGAGGATATTTTGTCATCGCTCTTCACTTTCTGTTGTGCTCGCTGCATCTTTTCCGACTTTTGCCATGAACTGTTGGTAAGCCTGCGGCGCGACTTGGGTCAGTGTGGACACGAGCCCCACAGATTCTGTAATTAAATCTGTGAGTGCGGTGGTCTTCCCTTCCGTGGTGTCTCGTTGTTCCACAATGTCTTCCAGTTTTTGGTAGGCCGACTTGATAGCCTGAACACCTGTGTCGAGGGGGGATCCTGGTGTTGGCTCTGAGAGCACTTCAGACAGCAGCGCATTGAATCCGGCAATCCCATCACTCATCGGTGATGGTGTGGGGTCAACAGTGGGTGGGGCAGAGGCTTCACCCTGATCAACGAGGTAGGTGAAATATTTCACGCCGTACACGAGCAAATCAATAGCAGTGTCGAGTCCTGTTTCGTCAACGTCTGTGGAAGCCAGGTCAACATTTTCTAACCTGTCAACCTTGCGGGCCAGATTGGCCATAATCCCAATGCGTTCCCCTCGGCGCTTCCAAGAATCACCGTACGCCAAGGATTTCACCTGGTGAAGCAGGGAGATCGTGTCATAGAGCCCCTCAGGAAGATCACCTCGTTGAAGTGAAGTGTGGTAGTCGTACTCGGGGAATCCTTTCACCTGCCGCGAAGCATATTCTGTAGCTGCTTCACCGAGGTCTGTTCCTTGTAAGGGTTCCATGAGTGCGGTGATCTCGCTGACATCTTTCTTGGTTTTGATCGCCCAATAAACCTGCACCATGAACAGGAATCCTCGAAGGAGTGGATCTGGGAAATCATGGATTTCTTCTGCGCACGGCACACCAGTGCGTACTTTTTCTTCAAGATCGAACCACGCTTCTATGCGTTCTTGGGTCTGTTCCCAGGGTGTGGCAAAGTGCAATGTTTCCAAAACTTGACGGTTGTACGGGTCGAAGGACACTGGGGTTTGGAGGATGGTGGCAGCACGCTCGAAATGTTGTTCATAGAGGTGCTCAGAGGTGATGGAGAAGGTGAGTTGACCGACCTCGACGTTCAACCAGTACGCCATCATCTCCAATAACACACTCCATTCGAAGGCGTTGATCCCAGACAATCCCCAGATGACATCATTGGAACGAATAGCAATGTGCGCATTCAGGGCACCGTCACGGCAGGTGAAGTGAAGCCAATTATTGCAGGGGATGTCCTTGGAGACAGTGAAGTCTTGCGCAGGATCATAAATGGTGGCGACCGCGCGCCTCGAGGTTGGCTCAGCAGTGAGAATCTTACGTACCTCATCGAGTTGGTCAACTGAGTGCCAATTCCGTAAGCGCGGGCCGTACCCTGCTCTCCACGTCGACCCATCATCGGAGAAATCACCAGCCCGGGGAAGATAGTGACGGAGGAACTCCACATCGTTGCGTCCAGCCAACACCCACATGGTTTCAGCAATCGAAGCGAAGATATTGTTACCTCGCCCTGGCAATATCAGGCAGCGTTGTCCAGGGTTGGTCAGCGTGAACTGGATTGGGCCGATTTCTTTCGTGGCAGAACCACGAGTGGTGAGGTCACGGCCCTGGGTGGAGATAGTGGAGAGCAGGCCCAGCAGGGCAGTATTGATGTTCGAAAACTCCATGGTTCTTCTTAACTCCGTTGGTAGCATGAGTACGCGGGTTGGCGCGTACTCATGCTACCTCAACGTCTGCTGTGCGGGGGTGCAGGTGAGTTGGATGTCGCTTGCTTTAGGTCACTTCACCCAGCAGGTAGGGAAGAGAGTTGCTTGACCAACTGGCTGTGAAGTAGGCCACAGCAGTGGTGGAGCCATCCGCTGCACGTACTCGATAATAATGACCGTCATTCAATACTTCGACGGAGAGTCGTGCTTTTGACAAGGTTCTTAGGCGATCCCACTGGGCTTTGGATGCGGTGGAAATAGGTGATTTGCGACTTTCCACTGGGTCGAGGTAGGTCAAGTGGTTAGTATCCCAGATGTGCCCACAATCTTGGTCGCAGAGAAGCCAATAGTTCTCTCCATCGCCGGCATGGACGGGTTTGCCATCATGGACCGCTAGGATACGTTTGATCCGCCAGGATGCTTCAGAAGGAGTGAATTCAGTGTGTGGGCAAGCGTACCGGCTATTGAACTCCTCGTGAAAGAACCTCAAGGACAGATAATCGCCCTCCCAGTACGCCCCAGCCGTGACTCCCTGTCCGGGGTGACTGAGTGCCTCAAGAACAGCACCACGGTAGTTGGGTGAGCCGAAGACTCGGCGGATCTCATCAGGGGAGCGTGTCCAACACCAGGTGACGATCTTCTCAACATCACCAGCAGCGACATCATCAGCGAAAGCCTGCACGGAAGCCACAGATCCCAGATCTCCAGCATTCACTTTAATCTTTCCTGTTGGTAGTGAGGGGGGCGCTTTTTCATCGATTTCGGGAATAGTGGACTCCACGGGAGGATCATTGGGAAGCGGATCTGGGGTTGGTGTCGCTTCCGTGGTGGGGGTTGGTGCTGGGGCAGATGGTGTTTCCACCGACACATTGAGATCGCAACCACCTAGGGTGAGTACGCTCACCAGTGCGCAGAGCACGGTTGCTGTCAAGGTTTTCTTCATGGGATTCTCCTCACGTGAGTTTCTTCAGTTTATCTCAGTTCAATCTGCGTGATTGAAGCCATGACATACATCGTAAACAGGTGAAGAAAACCTGCCGATGGGTATTAATCCCCATGGGGTACGAGGATCTGAGAAAGTTTTTGGTTCCGTTGTCGTGTTTTGTTCTCCTGGCGCGTCAGAAGCTGAAGTCCCCTTGTGAAGAGATGATTGATACCCTAAAATGTTTCCACAAGGTCGAGTGATTTCTTTCTGGTGGTGACCAGACAGTGTAGTGAAAGCCAAAAAACATGGTACGAGAGTCCCGCCATAGGCGGTGGTTAGTTGGTGGGTTCGCGCTTGCCTTGACCGTACTGCTCGTGGGTTTTCCCGAACCAGCTGATGCAGGGGATGCGACCTCTTTTAAGGTGGCTTATCAAGACACTCTCCACGGTGGCTTTGTGACGATCGGTAACATTCTCGCCTCCTGTACTCCTGGTGTTGGTGAGTGTAATTCGGCCATGAATGACCTTGGTGTAGGAACAGGGAACATAAGCTTGAGTGGCATCAATATCGATGGTGACCCGTCTTTGAGAAATTCTTCGTACGCAGAGCTTGTTCTTCCACCGGGAGCTGAAGTGGTGTGGGCAGGGCTCTATTGGGGAGCGCGAACAACCCCGGCGATCAACATTCCAGACACCATGTCATTCAAATGGGAGGAAGACCCCTTCGACAACCTCAACCCCTATGAGGCGGTGACCTTTGATGCCTTTTGGGGTGAGGGCACCTCCACCATCAACTCCTACCAACGGTTCGCGGACGTCACTGACTATGTCAAAGACAAGGGAAGCGGTTTCTATTGGGGAGCGAATGTCATGCAATCGGCAGGAAATAAACGCTATGCCGGATGGTCCCTGACCGTGGTGTACGAGGACCCCAGTGCACCGCTTCGCAACATCACTATCTATGATGGTTTCGAGACGGTGAGTTCTTCCTCACCAAATAATGTCAGATTCCTCCAGGTGCATCTCCCTGACATCCAAGTCCCGATCACTGCTGATGTTCAGGCCCGTACTACATCGATGGCCTGGGAGGGTGATGGGAACACTGCGAACACGTTTGCTACTTTGCGGCCTTGTGGTGATGTGGACAGTTACTTAACGACCACACCCTACGCGCCTCCTTATCAAAATGACCCACCTGTTGAATGGTGGACCAATCTGTCAACGAGTCTGTCACCGGCACAAATCTATTTCAATTCCACTATTGACACTGATGGCGCTTCGGTGATGAACCGTATGCCGAACCATCTCAATACTTTTGGACTCGACATCAAGAACCATGATGTGACGGGCATTCCTCCAGGAATTGACCCCAAGAACACATGCTTGGTAGCCACATCAGCTGGTGATCTGTACTTCCTGGGTGTTTTTGGTTTGGCCATCGATATTCTTTCCCCCGAGCTGAAAGACTCCACCAAGAAGGTAGAAAACCTCTCTGGTGGTGACCCGGCGAAAATCGGTGACCAATTGCGCTATACCGTTACGGTGAAGAACACTGGTGACGACGGGATTGCTGATGTGGTGATCACCGATGTGATCCCCGCCAACGCAACGTACGTACCTGACTCTATGACACTGTTGCGCTACTACAACTCGACGGGCACACCAGTGACAACACCGCTGCCTCTCAGCGATGAGGTCGATGATGATGTGGGCAGTTTTGATGCTGCGACCAAGTCGGTGACGATCAATGCTGGCATTGGTGCGACAGCTGATGAGGGTGGAATCATTCCCCACAAGGGCGAGGTAAGTTTCAGTTTCGATGTGATTGCAGACGATGAATCTGCGGGAACAACCATCACCAATCAAGCCTCCTTCGTGTATCGCGGTGCACCCACCTTTGAGGAGGAAACCTTCCTCATCAAAGAGGCCACTATCGACGTAGATCCCCTGCCTGAACGTTCGGAACTGACTTTAACAGTGACACCTATCACCGCTGATACCAATGACAACGGCCACCCGGCGTTCTATGCTGGGGGGCCGTTCGGATATCTCTTAGAGACGACTGTCGCCCCGGATGTTTCCCATGCCCACGACGTGACTGTGACTGCTTATCTACCCTCAGGGTTCAAGGCAACCTCTGTCTCCTCATCTTTGGGAACATGTTCCATCGGTGGTGGGGGAACTGTCGTGACCTGTCATCTTGGTTCACTGTATTCACGGGACACGGTGACAAACTCCACGGCAGTCGACATTCTCATTCAAGGTACGGTCGGGAGCACTCTCGTCACCTATGGTGAACCTCGATATATGCTGCAAGCAATCGTGACTAGCTCCACCCTGGGTCGCACAGGAGATGACACGTTGGCGGTGAGTGCCATGGTTGGTGTCGATGTGCTGACTGTCATCTCGACCACGGGTGGTTTCGTTGCTGGGTCAAGGGCGATCACATACCTGTGGTTCTTCCTTAGTTTTATTTCGATGGTGGCGCTCGTACCTGCTGGTTTCTCACACCTCGGCCAGCGCTTCCACTGGACTTGCGAGCGCTGAGCGTCGACCGGGAAGGATCGAAGCTAGTACCGCTGCCAGTACGAGGATTCCCAACAATGCCAGAGTCTGCCACCAGTTCACAGCGAAATGAGCAGTGAGTTCCACTTCTTCAGCGCCGAATTGGCTCACCATCGCTTGGGTGCCGAGCCAGCCGAACCACACGCCAACCACTATCCCAACGACCGCTCCGACGATGGTGAGCAGCAGTGCTTCCACCAAGAGCATGAGACGTAGTTGATGGCGCTTGAATCCCAAAGCTCGCAGGATCGCATTGTCATGGTGGCGTTCCATGACAGACAAGGTGAGAGTATTACTCACGCCGACCACGGCAATGAAAACTGCAATGGCGAGCAAAGCTGTGGCCACACCAACAATGATGTCGAGCACCTGGGAGATCACGTACTTGTCAAACAGGCTTCCACCCACGGATGCAATCCCTTGATCTCCCCCAGCGATGTCCTCCACGGCTCGTATCACTGAGATCATCTTGGATGTGTCGGGTGCTGAGCAGAAGAGCACACCAGGTTCTTCCAGATCACCGACAAGTATGGCGAAGGTTGCTGGTGATACGAGCATGACATCGTGGCTGGCCACCTTGGAGGCAACTGCTGTGAGTGTCGTACTCTCCCAAGTGATCTGCTTGCCTGCCTCGAGGTGCCAAGAGTTTTCGTGTACGAGAATCTCACCATCGGCGGGTGGTGTTGATTCGCGGGTAAGGGTTGAAATTTCTGGAAGATAGGAACAGACCAGTTGGAGGTTTTCGTAGCCTTCCCCTGGGGGTGCGAAATCCATTTGTCGACATGGGAGGGCAACCACTTTGTCAATACCGGGGACCTGTTCCACCTGTTGGGTGAGTCGCGCTGGGAGGGTTCGTGCTCCATCAGGATCACCCAGAGCGGTGACCATCACATCAATAGGGAATGCTGACTCCACTTTTGCCATGGCGGTTGCGCCCATAGACGCAGCACCCACCTGTAGGGTGACGATGAGTCCCACGGCCAACATGAGAGCAGTCGTGGTGGCTGAAGCCCGACCAGGATCGCGTACCGTATTTTTGGCTGCAATGGCCACGACTGAGCCCGAGTGCTTCACGAGACTCCCGGCGGCTTTCAACATAGGTGGTACGAACACCCGTGCTCCTATCAGGATGCTGAGAGCAACGATGCCTGAACCGAGGATGGCGAACATCAAGGCGCTTGACCCTAAGGTGAGAGCGACAATGCTCAAGGCCAGCCCGAGCCCCAGACCAGCGATGCACAGGATGGCCCGTACCTTCGAGACGTGGGATGTGTGTTCGCCTGTGACCGGGCGCAGTGCCTCCAGGGGTGTAACTCGAGTGGCATGGCGGGCCGGGATCACACAAGCCACGAGTGTGATCAGAACACCGAGCCCGGCAGCGATTCCTGTCTCCATCCATGGGATGGTGAGCCCGAAAAGAACCGAGCCGGTGAATATCCCCAACAGCGCGGAGATTCCACAGGCCACACCGATTCCGAGCACTGCACCGACCAGTCCGATAGCTGCGGCTTCTAACCAGATCGAATGCCGTACTTGGGAACCTGTTGCACCGATGGTACGCATGAGACCGATACTGCGACGCCGCGTGGTCAGCAGGATCGTGAACGTGTTAGCGATGGTGATCATTCCCACGATTCCTGCGATCCCAGCGAAGACCCACAAAATGTATTTGAACACGTCAACATCGTTGGTCAAAGACAGTTGATAGCTGTGAGCGTACTCGGTGGGAGTGTAGACATCAGCGTCAATGCCGAGTCCTTTGATGCTCGCCGCGAGTCCTTCCTTGACCGCTTGTGCATCGGCGTGGTCACTCAGTGAGATCCACCACTTCGTACTGGTTGGGTAGCTTTCCCCAAAGTGTTCACTCATCCACTCGGGCGAGACCATAGCGCGAGACCCGGAGAGCCGAGATGTACGATCTGTCGTGATCCCCACGACGGTGAGTTCTTGGCCGAAAACACTGATCCTGTCGCCGAGTGTGACCTCCAGTTTCTTAGCGAGATGCCCATCGACGGTGACCTCTTCACCATGTGGCCATGTCCCCTCACGAAGACTTGTCCAGAGGAACCTATCGTGGGGTTGCGTTACCAGTTCAGCGAAGGTTTCTTGATCCCCGCTCTGGGTGGACAAGATTGCTGTTACTCCCGACAAGGGTTCTGCTGACTCGACGTTTGTTACCGCTGATAAGGCCCTCGTGACCTGTGAGGAGGTTATGTCGGGCATGATCTCGGTGGAAGCTGCCACTTTTGGAGCGACAATCAAGTCAGCAGTCATGAGCGGAGCTGTTGCTTGCTTTCCGATCGCTGATGATTCTGTGGCAGTGATCATGGAGGCGGCTGCCATGAACGCTACCGCGATAGTGACCGCGAGTACGGTGGCAGCGTACCGTGCGGGATGGAAGGTGAGCTCGCGCCAGGTGGCTCGAGCCATCGTACGGCGAGTTGATGGCCTGGTCATGACTCGACCTCCATGGTGTTCATGGCTTCCACGACCGCAGCTGATGTGGGTTCGGAAATATCGTGACGGATCTTTCCGTCGCTCAAGATCAGAGCGCGGTCGACATAGTGGGCAGCGCGAGGGTCGTGGGTGACCATGATGATGGTTTGCCCGCGATTCTGGCTCGCTGATTCGAGGTACTTCAGGAGGCGTACCGAATTGCGGGAGTCGAGGGCGCCAGTGGGTTCGTCAGCAAAGATGACCGCCGGACGTGCGACGAGTGCGCGGGCGATGGCCACACGCTGTTGCTCGCCACCAGAGAGCTGTGACGGCAGGTGGTTGAGGCGGCCAGTGAGACCCAGGGATTCGACAATCTCACTCAGTACACTGCGGTTGAGGCGGCGGCCAGACAACTCCAAGGGGAGCAGGATGTTCTCTTTTGCTGTGTGAGTCGGAAGCAGGTTGAAGGATTGGAAAATGAATCCGATCTGGTCCCGGCGTACTGTCGTCAGAGCATTGTCGTCAAGGTTGTCGAGTCGTTGTCCGGCGACAGTGACCTGGCCAGAGGTGGGTTTATCCAGACCTGCAAGGCAGTGCATGAAGGTTGATTTTCCGGAACCCGAAGGGCCCATGATGGCAGTGAAGCTTCCCTGGGTGAAGGCGGTGCTGACTCCATCAAGTGCATGGACTTGGGTGTCCTTGTCACCATAGACCTTGGTGAGGTTGTGCGCAGTCACAACTGGAGTGTTGTCGGTGGGATGAGGCTGGGAGTGTTGTTCAGTCATGATGGTGACACTAAGTGGTTTCTTTCCGGGCTGACAAGGGAAAGTGAAGGAGTTCAGGGTACGGGAGGTGGATTCTCCTTCTTGGGGTGGAGCGGTTCTCCTTCGATAGTGGGAGAGGTTGGCGTACTGAAGAGGGAGGCGGATCCTTTTTCATGGGAGACACCCCAGTGGGGGACCGGTTTGCCAGAACCCCAATATAACTGTACATTTGTACAGGTAAAATTGTGGAGGTTGCCATGGCAGAAACTGATGGGCGCAAAGCCCGAGGTGAAGCGAGCCGATCATCCATGCTCACCGCAGCCATGACCGTAGTGGTCTCCCATGGTATTCAGGCACTCACCCATCGTGCGGTTGCAGAACAGTTAGGGATCCCCCACGCTCGAGTTGTCTATCACTTTCCCACGATTGTCGATTTGAGGAAAGCAACTCTGGGGCAAGCAGGTGAAACCATGGTGGCTCAACTGAGAGCATTGATAGCTGGAAATGTTGACAGTTTTGAGCGCAGCGATCCTGCACAAGTCCCCCACATTGCTGCAGAGTTGGCTACCACTTTGGTGACGGCCCTTCATCAAGAGACAGTAAGTTTCTTCACACTGGTGGCTGAGGCCACACGGATTCCAGAGTTGCGCTCTCCTGTCACCTCAGTGACTGACCAGGTGGCAGAACTCCTCGAACCTCTATCACAGGATCGGGGACTGGCACGTTTGGCTGCCTCAGCTTTTCTGGGGTTAGTCATGACCACGATGGCAAGCGAACCGCCATGCGATCTTCAGGTATTGCGTACGCAGGTGAAGCAACTCATTGAACACTTCGATCCACATCGAGAGGAGAAGGAATAATGGCAAAAGGAATCACTGCTATTGGTGGACTTATGGGGATCACTATTGCCTGTTGGGCACTGACCACCCCCACCATCCATAGTGCTTTCATGGGGCGATTCACTCAACTTTTGGGTGGTTTGTCTCTCGTCGGATTCGCTGTACTGTTCATCATCGCGAGCAGGGTCAGTATTGTGGATGACCTTTTCCACGGTCTCGATAAGGCGTACGTCGTACACAAATGGGTAGCAATCATCACAGTCGGGATTGTCGCCGCTCACTTGATCACACATGGAGGGGCACACACCCGTGGAGGTCTTGAGCTTGGCCCACGAAGAGGCGGGCCTGGAGGAGGAGGCCCAGGTGGCGGTGGACCGGGCAGTGGTGGTGGACCGTTGAATGGGGATGGTCCTTTCAGTGGGGGTGCATCGCCATCCGCCCTGCTCGGAGCTCTCGCACTGATCGGATTCATTGTCCTTCTGGTTGTTGCACTCACCTCACGAAAGTCAAGTCATGAAGGTTGGAAGACAGTTCACAGTCTGATGGCTGTGCCGTACTGTATCGGTTTGGTTCACTACTATTCTGCTTCCCAGTACGATCCGTTCGGGCTCAACCCTTTCAGCGTGTGGCTGATGGTGGTCAATGGTATCGGGGTAGTGGCCATGGTCTATTCGGTGATTCTGTGTGAACGATTGGCTTTTTGCTATAAATATACGGTCACTGGTTGTCGCAGTGTCGGGGAAGGAAACCTAGAGATCACTGCAACACCGCTCAACAAGGAACTTCAGTGGAAACCTGGACAGTTCACGTTTATTAAATTCCCCAGGTGGAAGGGTTTCAGTTCTCATCCTTTCACTATTGCGAGCGCACCCGGGAATAGCAGTATCCAGTTTGCGATTCGAGCACTCGGGGATCACACCACAGCGCTGCCGAGCCATGTGAAAGTCGGTGACCAGGTGGTGGCGACGAAAGCACATGGAAGATTCGATTACCGCAAGGGGTCTTTTGCGAAGCGAGGGAAGGATTCGAGTGGAAGGATTCACCAGATATGGATCGCAGGTGGTGTTGGGGTCACACCGTTTCGTTCGTTCATCCTCGCTGGAGTTCCTTCTGAGTATGTGATTGATTTTTTCTATAGTTATCAAGGCGACCAAGGTGCGTACCTTGATGAGTTGTCTCAGCCAATCGATGGCCTGCGTACCCACCTCGTGGATACCTCAGTCAGTGAGTTTCTCAGCGTACAAACCATCCTTGATCAGGTGAAACCAATAGGCCCAATGGACGTGTATTTCTGTGGTCCTGCACCCATGCGAAAGGCTCTCCAACAAGAATTCACCACCCTATGGCCCCACCCGTACCAATTCCACAGTGAAGAGTTCACCTTCGGGCGTTAGTGAACCGGGATATCAGAGCGTCCCCGGATGTCCCACACCACCGCCCCCTCCTCCGTCGTCCTGCGCCTTGACCCCCACCGCGTCGTCCTGCGCCTTGACCACCACCGCGTCGTCCTGCGCCTTGACCACCACCGCGTCGTCCTGCGCCTTGACCCCCACCCCGTCATTCCGCGGAGCGAAGCGACTCGCGGAATCCAGAATCCACACTGACCATGGTGGTGATCGTCGGCATTCAGTGATGAAGTCCGTCTCACAGGATCTGTAGCACACTTTCCCCCGTCATCCTGCGCGCGAAGCGGCGCAAGATCCATTGATTCCCTGCGGGAGGTGATAAACGTCCATCAGGGATGCGACTATCAACACCGCGTAGCCGGGCCAGAAGAATACAAAATCGGAACAGGCAAGGACGTCATCTGGTCGGATGGTCTCCGTATTGATGCTGATGGCATCACAGCAGTTGACGCGAAATATGTCATTGAGCCTGGGAGTGGACGGGCAATGTATGAAGGAACTCGTCCTGACTTTCTCTTGACGAAGTTCGATGATGAGATGGCCCGCTATGGTGTGGCTATCCGAGACGGAAGCAATCCTGTGGCAAGGCTAAATATCATCACCAACACTGAAACCGCAGCAGAGTTCCTTGGGGCGAGAGCACGATCATTATTAGGACCAGACATTGATATAGTAGTAACGGTGATCCGATGACAAAATACCATTCTAATGGCTGGTTTGCCCTTGACGGGGCGTTGATTTTCTGCCCAAACCAGTCGCTGCTACCCATCACTCCTGAACAGCTTGCAAAAGCCAGTGAGTCACGCTGGCCTGGGCGAGTTTCCTATGAGTTATTCGAAAACACTTCAGCAGGGGTATCCATTGATGTACGTGCCAAAGGAGAGTATTCATTTGTGTTGAACCTATATGAGGGTGGTCAACTTATTGGCATGGATTCAACTCCCGAGTTCACGGTGAGGAATGCCGCTTGGGTGAGGTCACTGATGCCTGAGGATGCTCCTAGGATTGTGGTG
>Ga0082212_10005200_pt1 | contig 17822 bp, 14 predicted proteins | sample TergutNt197P3_FD_71548 | JGI IMG/M metagenome (GOLD analysis project Ga0082212, IMG submission 71548) | Neocapritermes taracua P3 segment gut microbial communities from Petit-Saut dam, French Guiana - Nt197 P3 | ecosystem: Host-associated > Arthropoda: Insects > Digestive system > Gut ... | reverse complement strand
TGTCTGAGCGAAACGCAGTGAAGCGAGTTTTGGGTTTGCAGCGAACGGAGCTTAGAGATTCCCCAGCCTGGAGAACGGCTTGGGGACAAGGCCTCGGCCGCCCTCCTGCCCCTCCGCCCCTCCGCCCCTCCGCCCCTCCGTCCCTCCGCCCCTCCGGGCCCGCTCCCCGCTGCCTTGAGCCGCTAGAAGACCAACACCAGAGGTATACCTAACGTCTTATCTTGACAGCTGTATAATCGCTACAAAAATTTCTTAAACCAGGAGGATCTCACAATGCCTAAAACCCTAACCCGGAACCGCCTTCTGTCTTCAATCCTGACGCTGTTCCTAACACTGTTTCTGTTCGCAACAGCCGTCGGATGCGCCGATACGGCGACGCCGTCCAATCCCGGTCTTCCCACAGTGGACAGAGCCGGGCACCTCATAAACGCGCCAGCAGAGGTTAACGCCATTATTTCGATGGCCCCGTCTATGACTCTGATCTTGATCGACCTGGGGCTTGGGGACAAAATTGTGGCTATGGATTCTCAGTCAGCCGCTTTGGTTGCTCCCAACCCGCCTATTCCGGTCTTCGATATGCTTAACCCCAACGCGGAAAGCCTTGCCGCGCTGAAACCCGATCTCATCTTGGCTTCCGCCATCAGTATGATGGGCAACGAGGCAAACGATCCTTTTGCGCTTTTGCAGCAGCTTAATATCTGCGTGGCTTATATTCCCACCAGCGAGAGCATCGCCGGTATTATGGAAGATATCCGCTTCATCGCGGCCATAACAAGGCAAAATGATCATGGGGAAAAGTTGATCACCGAGATGGAGCGTGAAATCGATGAGATTGTCCGGCTGCGGGAACAGAACGGCAGCCAGGATCAAGGCGGCCTGGATAAACGCGGACAGCCCAAGACCGTTTATTTTGAAATCAGCGCCGCTCCCTATATGTACAGCTTCGGTAAGGGCGTGTTTACGAATGAAATGCTTGAGCTCGCCGGCGGCGTTAATATTTTCGCCGATCAAGACGACTGGCTGCCTGTTGAGGCTGAAAGCGTTCTCGCGGCCAATCCTGACGTGATTTTCACTAACGTGGATTATCTTGATGACCCTGTGGGGGAAATTATGGCGCGGCCAGGCTGGGAAGAAGTGAACGCCGTTAAGAACGCCCGGGTGTTTTATGTTGATACCACTTCCACAGCAGTCCCTCATCACAAGATTACAAAAGGGATCAGGGCAATGGCTGAGCTCCTTCGCGAGTCGTTTTAGTATGAGCCGGGGCAGGAGTATACGACTAAGCAAAAACTTGAAGATTCTTATCTTTGTCTCCTGCACGGTGTTGGCGCTGTTGTTAAGCGTGTCGGTGGGCGGCGCTTCGATTTCTTTGTGGGATATCGGGCTTGTTTTTGCCCATAAGCTTTTTCATGTGCCGTTGCCTGACGGGGTCGATCGGATTGTGCCGGGGCTTATCTGGAATATCCGGCTGCCCCGGGTCTTTCTGAGTTTTGTCGTGGGGGCGGCGTTAGCTGTCAGCGGCAGCGTGATGCAGTCGGTTCTGAAGAATCCTTTGGCCTCTTCCTACACCGTTGGGGTTTCATCCGGCGCCGGCTTAGGGGCCGTCATTGTCATTGTCTGCGGGATTTCTTCCGGCGTGCTGGGGATGTTTCTTCTGCCCGTTTTTGCCGTTGTTTTTGGCTTGGGCACGGTTTTTGTGTCGGTTTTGTTTGCCTCCCGGATCGACAGGAATCTTGACAATTTTTCGATTGTCTTGATGGGTATGGTTCTGTCGATTTTTGCCAACGCCGTTATGATGACTCTGGCTTCTATGAACTCCCGACATGCTCAGCAGATTGTGTCGTGGCAGTTGGGCAGTTTCGCCTTAAAAGGTTGGGCGGTGGTGGGGATTGTTTCTGTTGTTTCTGTCGTTGTTATTCTATGGCTGACCCGTTACGCCAAAGAGATGGATGTGCTGACCTTTGGCGACGAACAGGCCGGCGCCTTGGGGCTGGAAGTCAAGAAGACCAAGTGGACTCTGATCATGCTGTCGGCGGTTCTTACCGGCGTCGCCGTGGCCTTTGTGGGCGTGGTGGGGTTTGTGGATTTGATTGCGCCTCATATTGTCAGGCGGTTTTTTGGATCCCTCCACAAGTATGTTGTGCCGTTGTCGGGTCTGTTCGGGGGTGCGTTCATGGTTGTGGCCGACGTCATCGCGCGGACAGCGGTTTCGCCGTCTGAGATCCCTGTGGGATCTGTGACGGCTTTAATTGGCGCGCCTTTTTTTGCTTATGTTTTTCTGCGGAGCCGCCAAGGGTTGGCCTCTCATGGAAGCGGGGTGTGAAGGTTGCTGTGTGTGGAAAATCTGGTTTGCGGATACGATGGGGTGCGGGTTCTGAACGGAGTGTCTTTTGCCGCGGCGCCCCATGAGAAGCTGTTCGTTATCGGTCCTAACGGGTGCGGTAAAACGACGCTGCTGCGCGCACTGGCGGGCTTGATTCCCTATTCTGGCTCCGTTCGCGTTGACGGCGCCGATGCCGCCCCTTTGAGCAGAAAACAGCGGTCGCAAAAAATCGCGCTGCTGACTCAGCTTGCAACCGTCACTTTTTCCTATTCCGTATTGGAGACAGTGTTGCAGGGGCGTTACGCTCATCTTCAGGACGGTTTTTTCAAAAGCCATAGGCCCTCTGACAGGAATGCGGCTCTGTCATGCCTGGAGGCCACTGGTTTGTCGGATTTGAAGGATAAGAATATCCGGGAGCTTTCCGGCGGGCAGCTGCAGCGGGTGTTTCTGGCCCGGGCGCTGGCTCAGGAGCCACAGATTATTTTGTTGGACGAACCTACCAACCATTTGGATTTCCGGTATCAGCTTGAGCTGATGTCCTATCTGGATTCTTGGGTGCGGCAGCCTGGGCGGATTGTTATTGGGGTTATGCATGATATCAATTTGGCCTTGTCTTCAGCTGACCGGCTGTTGATTCTTAAGAACGGCGGGGTTTTTGCCCAGGGCAAGACGAGCGAGCTGGATTTAGCTTTGATTGATCAGACCTTTGACGCAGATGTTCGGGCGTATATGGTGCGGTCTTTGGGGCAATGGACTTAGGGCAATGGACAATGGACAATGGACAATGGACAATGGACAATGGACAATGGACAATGGGCAATGGACAATGGGGTTACAGATCAGACAGAGCAGACCCCAGCCGGAGGGGCGGGAGGGGTCTGCTCTGTAACCAATTGACAATTATCCCTTTCATCTTTATTCTAAACATAGAAGCTCCTGTCATTTTTATTGATTAAGGAGTCTATAGGGAGGACGAGATCTATATGGAAAAAGCACTTCAGGATATTTGTAAGCCGGACGGCATTTGTTACGGCTGCGGCCCATCCAATCTGGATGGCATCCAGATTAAGAGCCATTGGGCCGAGGACGGCGTCCACGTGATCGCCACCGTAACCCCGGATCCGAAATACACGGGTTGGCCGGGGCTGGTGTACGGCGGCTTTCTGGCTATGTTGACGGATTGCCATTCGAATTGGACGTGTATCGCCCATCACTATCGGGCGGAAGGCCGCGAACCAGGTAGTCTTCCGGCAATCGAATGCGTTACCGGCCAGCTGGGTGTCCGCTACCTGAAACCCACGCCTATTGGGGTTCCCCTTCATCTTTCTGCCCGGGTCGAAGGCGATGTCGGACGGAAAACACGGGTCATCTGCGAGATCCGCGCCGGCCACGAACTCACCGTCACCGGTGATTCCCTTTTCTTTCGTGTTGATACGGGCGCCCTTTCCGAACAGGCAAAACAAGCGTAACCTTAGGAATTCGCGGCTTGCCGGGAATCAGGACTGCCTTCCTGATACAGTCAAGGGAAAACCGATAACATCAGGCGGTTTTTTCTTGTTTTTCGAGCATTTGATAGCGGCGTCATGAGCCGATGATTCGTCGAGCGGTGTAACAATGTTGACTCGTCCTGAATGGATTGGTCTGATCTCTATTCGTTTTCTGTCCGCCATCCCATACTCCCTCGCGCTTTCTAATCCCGTTCCCCGTTGGCCCCAGGCTACCCAGGTTACCCATCCTTCCAAACCGCATACAGTTTGCTGTCTGATGAGATTGTTATAACGGAACCTGGGGTGTATTCTTTGTTCGCCACTATGTTTAAGCTCCAGTGGAGAAACTCGACCGTATTGTTGCTGACAGCTCCTACTGAGAAAGATGGGTTCAAGGGGTTGCTGATGTCATAGCTGTTGGCGTATTGCGTTCCGGTTCGTGACGGCGGCACTGTGCATTTTTTTCCGTTGAAATCATAGCTCAGCGACAGGGTGCGTTGATACAATCCATAATATGTTGTATCGGCGCTTATCGTGCGGCTCCCGGGTGATACCGTGATGCCGGCGTCTGGTTCCTGTGACATGCTCCATCCCCTGGACGTCCAGCCAGTATAGGTGTTCAGCGCCGGCACCGCGATGTTTCCGCCGGCGGCTTTGTTGTATATCGTTACGGATACGGAGCGGCTTACGGGGTCTGCTCCTTTGTAATCATGGAAAGTCGCTGTCAGCGTCTTCTTGTAGATAGCATACAGCGTCACATTCGTTTTCGGCATGGTGTAAGCTGTCAGCCCCACGGTCGCGCTCTGATTCGTGTTCCATCCAAGGAACTCCCAACCATCTTTGGCCGCTTGGAGAGCCAGATCTACAGGTTTGCCGATTTCTGCCTTTCTGGCCTTTGTGGGGGTTGTGCCGCCGTTTTCTACACAGTTATATGTTACGATAGCAAGGGAATTGGGGTCGGCGTCGATTGCTGGTTGTTCGCTGCCATCGGTTTTATCATCGTCACCAATATCCTGCTCATTTTGGGAGACGCCGGATCCGTTGACATCCTGGCTTTGCTGATCTTGGAAGGAGGCGCTCTTTTGTTTTAACGGAAAAACGTTTATTATCATAACAATCGCCAGCGTGAACAGCAAGATCCCTAAAGCAGACAGAGCCACTCCGACTATAAGCAAGTTTTTGCTGCTACCCGGTTGATTTGCTGACGGGGCGCCGACAACTATGGAGGATTTCGTATCGATTGGCTCTGTCGCGCCTGTGGGCATTTCGGCAGCCCCCGAGGTCATTATCGCCGCAGATGTTGTCAGATGAGGCGCTTTTGCCCTTCGGCCTGGCTTGTCTGTCTGATGAGAAACATCAGCCGGGGGCGGAACTTCAGCCTCAGCCGCCCCACGGGATTCTGGCCTTGGACAATCCATTCGAATGGACTCCAAAGCTTCACGCATCTCCGCAGGATTGGCAAAGCGCTCATCGCGTTCATGGGCACAGGCTTTCAGCACAATGGCGTTGAGTTCCGGATGGCCTCCTTTTAGGCCAGGAAAAGCCTCACCGCTCAAACGTCTTTTCAGCGCATTTTCGTTGTCACAAGGCGTTATGGGAAGTGGAAAATCGGCCAGGAAGGGGAGACGGTTTCCGTTCAGCAGCTGATACATAAGCACCCCCAGCGCATAAATGTCCCCGGCGGCATCGCGTTTTTCCCCTCTGAAAATCTCCGGCGCCATGTAGTTGTCCGTACCATTCCCCGTCTTCTGGGCGATACCCAAGTCCCCCAGCTTATAATCGCCATTCGGAGACAGGAAGATATTGTTCGGCTTAATATCCCGATGGATAATATTTTGGGGAACAGTCGACTCCAAGGCCCGGCAGATATGTATCCCAAGCTTGATGATTTCATCGTAAGCGCGTGGCTCTTCCATATGTTCAGAAAGACTTTCTAAATACTCCATACGGATCAAGATATACCAACCGATTCCATCAGTTTTCTCGACTATTTGATGATCGTCAATGCTGACAATATGTTTGTTCTCGCGAAACGCGGCCATTTGCTCTATTTCGCTGATAATATTATTAACAAGCGCTTGGCAATGGTCACGAATGGCATCGTCACTTAATCCATCGTTTCTCATCTTCTGCAATTCAGAGCTTTGAGGTATGTTCACAACTCTTACAGCTGCATAATGTATCTCGCCTTCCTCTTCCAGGCGAATCTTATAGACTTTGCCGAAAGCGCCCTGGCCAATTATTGATTCTACTTGACTGCCGCTCCAAAGGAATCCTTTTTGATCAACCACTTTTGTCACCCCTGTAAAAACTTCATAACACCAAGACAAGTCCCGGCCCGCTTCAGAAAATCCCAACCTTCTGAAGGGTTGAGCCGTCTGTTGCCGTTCTGTTTGTTTTCAAATCAGCCAGCTCCTGCGAATCACCTCTGCTATGAGCGAACCTTGTTTTGCCTTGGCTTGAGCTTAGGCTCTGGTTTTGTATTTGCGTATCCTCAAGCGAAACCTTGTATCCCTGACTTAGCGAAGAGAAATTAACGATTATTATTGCGACCAGTACGATCAACAGCATTCCCAGAATTGATAGGGCAAGACCAACTATGAGGAGAAGACTTTTATTGCTCCCCGGTTGATTTGTGGATGGGGCATCGGCGAACAGAGATGGCCCGTTTTGTGTTCCTGTGGGCATTTCAGCAGGCGCTGTCGGTTGTTGATAAAATTGAGGGGGAAGCTGTGCCTCGGGCTGAAACCATATATCTGGTTGGAGCGGGTTTTCTGGCTGAGACCAAGGTTCAGGCTGGTACGTCCCTTCTGTCTGAGGCCAAGGTTCAGACTGGTACGTCCCTTCTGTCTGAGGCCAAGGTTCAGGCTGGTATGTCCCTTCTGTCTGAGACCAAGGTTCAGGCTGGTACGTCCCTTCTGTCTGAGGCCAAGGTTCAGGCTGGTATGTCCCTTCTGTCTGAGACCAAGGTTCAGGCTGGTACGTCCCTTCTGTCTGAGACCAAGGTTCAGGCTGGTACGTCCCTTCTGTCTGAGGTGATATTTCAAATGAAGGCGGCTCTTCCGTCCAAGGTGGGATTTCAGTCTGTAACGCCTCTTCAATCTGCGACGAAAATCCAGCATCAAACGGCTCATCAACCTGGAGCTGAGCTTGGGTCGAAAATTCTTCTGTTTGGGGCGATATCTCAACCAATGGCAGCTCTTCCGCCCAAGATGGTCTTTCTGTCTGAAGCGCCTCTTCAATCTGCGGCGTCTCTTCTATCTGCGGCGTCTCTTCAATCTGCGGCGTCTCTTCAATCTGCGGCGTCTCTTCTATCTGCGGCGTCTCTTCTATCTGCGGCGTCTCATCTATCTGTGGCGTCTCTTCTATCTGCGGCAAACCTTCTTCTGGCTGAGTCGGCATTTCCGTCTGCAACGTCTCTTCAATCTGCGGCAGAAAATCAGCATTGAACGGCTCATCTGCTTGGGGTTGAGCTTCGCTTGAAAAATCCTCTTCTGTTTGGGGCGATATCTCAAGCAACGTCAGCTCTTCCGCCCAAGATGGTCTTCCTGTCTGAAGCGCCTCTTCAATCTGTGGCGGATCCTCAACCTGTAACTGCCCTTCATTTTGGAGCCGAGATTCGACTGAAAGCCCCTCTTCGACCTGGGGCTGGGGGTCGATTGCGAATTCTCCTTCGGCCTGGGGCGACGCCTCAACAAAAGACAAGTCTGCCGGCTGAACCGGCCCTTCGCCCTGCGCTGAAACGCCGACCGGGGATAGCGCTTCATCCCGAGGCTGGGCATCACTGCCCACTGCCACTGTTTCCGTCACAGGCCCGTGAGCCTCATCTTTCCTATATGCAACTGTTCGCTCCTCATCACACCTTGATAAAGCTTCCAAAGCCGCCCGCATCTCTGCGGGATCAGAAAACCGATCTTCTCGTTTAAAAGCGCAGGCCTTCAACACAATATCGCTGAGTTTCGAGTGGCCTTTCAGGGCCGGAAAATGTTCGCCATTCATCCGTTTCTTCAGCGCGGTTTCGCTGTCATTAGGCATTATGGGAAGGGGAAAATCGGGCAGAAAGGGAAGCCTGTTATCATTCAACAGACAATACATAAGCATTCCCAGCGAATAGATGTCTACACCAGAGTCATATTCTTCCCCTCTGAATACTTCCGGGGCCATATAATGGGTTGCGCTTTTCTTCGCAACCCCACTCGAAATACGATCCATTTGCCGCGCTATTCCAAAGTCTCCCAAACTGTAATCGCCATTTTGAGAAACAAAAATATTGCTTGGCTTGATATCGCGATGGATGATATTTTTGGGAGCACATAGCTTCAAAGCCCGGCAAATATGTATGCCCAACTTGATGATTTCATCGTGAGATAAAGGCGCAGCCGCCATGTGTTCAGGAAGACTCTTTAAAAGCTCCATATGGATCAGAATGTGCCAGCCGATCCCTTCAGCTTTTTTGACGGCTTGACGGCTGTTAATGCTGACAATATGTTTGTTCCAACAAAAGGGCGCCATTGCGTCTATGTCGCTGATAATATCATTAACGAGCGCTTGATAAAAGACACGAATGGCATCGTCGCTCACGCCTTCGCTTTTCATCTCCAATAAATCGGCGTTGCGGGGGATATTCATAGCCTTTACAGCCGAATAGTTCGTCTTATCTTCCTCTTCTCGGCGGACTTTATAAACTTTACTGAAAACGCCTTGACCTATCATTGATTCGACTTGCCATTTACCCCATTGTTCATTCTGAAAATTGGCTGACACCTTTGTCACCTCTGCGTATTTTGTCTGATTTCAAAATCAAATAGCGGCGTTTCGAGGAATCTCGACACGTCCTCCTATATTTAGTATGTTACTTTGTATCCCAGAGCGTGTCAACAGGTAAGAATGTGAAATATATGATCTGGGGTCATTGGCCAGTTGTGAATGAAAGCTGACCTCATCAAAACCCTGCGCGGGAAGAATCAAACCTCCCGCGGCGGTAAAAGCTACCCTAGAAACTGATTAATAATTGGTTTTGCGTTACTCCAAAAATACCCAAAGGAGGATTCATCTTATGGAACTGAAAGGGAGCCTTACTGAAACGAATCTGGCCGCCGCCTTTGCCGGCGAATCCCAAGCGGGCAACAAATACGCCTATTTTGCTTCGAAGGCTAAGGATGAAGGATACGAGCAGATAGCCGGGATTTTTTGGGAAACTGCTGAAAACGAGAAAGAGCATGCTAAATTGTGGCTCAAATACCTAAACGGCATTGGCTCCACCGAACAAAACCTTAAGGCCGCTGCGGACGGCGAGCATTACGAATGGGCGCAGATGTATGCGGAATTCGCGCGGGTGGCCCAAGAAGAAGGGTTCACAGATATTGCCACGACCTTTCAAAAGGTCGGAGAAGTCGAAGCCGCGCACGAAGAACGATATACCAAACTTTTGCAAAACATAAAAGCCAACGAGACTTTTCGCCGCAACGAACCCCAGCGCTGGCACTGCCGGAACTGCGGCTATGTCCATGATGGAACAGAAGCGCCTAAGGTTTGTCCCTCCTGCAAGCATTCTCAGGCTTACTTCGAGCTGTATGGGGAGAATTTCTAGCCTTTCCCGGCAAGCCGGGAAAGGCTAGAGGGGATTCGGGAGAAGGGGTTAGGGGTTAGGGGTTAGGGATGGATACTACCAGCCGCGCTGATAGTTGTGGGTTTTTATATTAATAAAAACGATAGATCAAATCCAGAATCCTTATGGCGATGATTCTTATCAACAGTATTATTTCACTCGCACTGCGGGAACAACCTCTCAGACACAAGGCCCCTTACATCATAAGCAGAGCTCAAAAATTCATAACGAACTCTCGAGCTCTGTTCCATCATAAAAATTCCCGACTATCAGCGCAGCTGATAGTATCCATCCCTGATCCCTGATCCCTTCTCCAAACCTAATCCCTCCTCCTAACCTGTTCCCTCAAATAGACGTTTCGCCCACTATCAACCATCGGTTCCCGACCTTGTTCAAAATCGCCCTCACATGCACTTCATGATTGACCTTCTGCCCAAAAGCCTGGGTCTTCTCTAAGTCGAAATCCCTAGCTGTATACATATATGTTGCTGCTATTTGAGCTTCTGACGCATCCGCCGACTCAATCTGAATCAAGTCGAACTTGAGGTCGTCAATATACAGTCCCTTTCCGTTGGAGATATACATCTGGGCGCGGTCGAGGTGCCTGTCTTTGATCTCGCCCAAATAGGCGTCTAAGATCTTTGCTTCGAACGCTCTCATGTCGGGGGAACGCCACGCCTCAAAAAGCAAAGCCAGCGACATCTTGTAGTCGTCAATGATTTTGGCCTGCTCGGCTTGCGTGAGCCCGTCCGTCTGATCGGGTGCCTGTGTCGGTAAGCTGTCTGTCTGCGAATCCGGCGCATAATTGGCTTGAATAACGGTATCTTTGGATGCGAAGGTGGGGTTAAACGACGGATCCGTCGCCATAACCATGCCCAGTCCCGCGCTTACACCAAGCAAAAAAGCCGACCCAATAACGACAATCTTTCGCCAAGGTATAATTCTGCCCATAATATCACTAACCTCTCATTATTTTATCCCAGATTAAAGGTATTACCTCTAGGATTACCAAAATGAGAAAAGTTTAATCAGGCTTTTTAGAAAATGCTCTCAATCAACCTTATTTCCACAGTGGTTACAGAACATCGCCCCGGGTAGAATCTGTTTCTTGCATCGAAGACAAATCTTCTGCGCCGTCAGCGTTAGCGTTGGCGTTGGCACCGTCGGCGTTGGCGCTGACGCCCCACATTTGTTACAGAACCTCGCCCCTCCCATCGTTTCCGCACCGCATTTCCAACAGCGCTTCCCTTCAAGAGGTATTCCCTTCGGCACCGGCTGTGCCAACGGATCGGGCCGTACCGCCGGACTTGGCTGTGTCACCGGGGCCGGTCGTGCCGCCGGATTCGGTCGCACCATCGGGTTCGGCTGCGCTATCGACTCAGGCTGCACCATCGGATTCGGTCGCGCCAGCGGATTCGGCTGTGCTACCAGGGTCGGCTGTGCCGCCGGCGTCTGCTGTGCCATAGGTGCTGACTGTACCGCCGGATTCGGTCGCACCAGCGGATTCGGCTGTGTTATCGACCTCTGCTGCGCCATCGGATTCGGCTGCGCCATCGGACCCGGCTGCGCCATCGGGTTTGGCCACACCATCGGATTCTGTTGCGCCATCGGACTTGGCTGCATCATTGGATTCGGCTGCATCATCGGGTTCGGCTGCGCGCCCGGGAAAGCAAAAGCGTCCGTTGTTCCACCCGCTTTATTTTTCCTAAGTATCAACACCACTACCAGGATTATTGCCACTATGACAATCACACTTATCGCAAGCATAACGAAGAGCATAATCGGCATTTCCGGGTTTGCTTGCTGTCCGGCAGCCGCGTCTGCGATCATTTCTTGCACCACGAGAAATCCTGGGTTCATCTCATCAACTGAATAGAGCAACTTCAAAGCGGTTTTGTATTTGCCTTTGTTATAAGCCTTAATCGCCTTAGCATAGACGCCGGAAAATTCGCTTTCCTTTGGCGTGATATTGAGTTCGTCTAAATACTGTTTGGCAATGCTGATGGGTATGGCAAAATTCATTCCGGCTACATGCGCGCCGCTTGTGGGATCAATCGTGCCGAATGTATTAATGCCAATGACCTCACCGTTCTCGTTAAACAACGGCCCCCCGGAGTTGCCGTTGTGAATGGCCGCATCCGTTTGAAGGATACTCCATCCATTCGCCATCTCTTTTCTTGCGCTGATGATGCCCTGGGTCATGGTCGGCTCCTTAATCGCCTTCGCAACATTCAGTGTTTCCGCCAAGGTCGCCACAGCCGGAAATCCCATCGCGTACACTTGATCGCCTGTTTTCAGCGCACCATCGTCGCCCAGCTTCACCGTGGGCAGGTTGGTTCCATCCATCTTTAAGACAGCGATATCTTTTCCGGGTATCGGCTCACCCACCTTGCGAAGATCCAACGTTTTTCCCATAGAGGAAATATCGCCATACTCGTCAAAATTGCCGAGAAAACACGTGAACGCGGATTTCACATTGTTGACGATCATGTGTTCGGAAAATATATCGTAATACGCGTTTGCGATGTCAAGCCATTCCTGATCAGACATTTTATAGCCGTTTTTGAGCATATCGGCGGCAAACTCATCTGCCGCCTCTGTGGCGTACGACTGCAGTTCTGACATAGCAAACGACATGCACAATTCATCCTCATCAGTTTTAACAACGTGTGCGTTCGTAATCAAATATCCATCAGGGGTAACGATAAAACCGGTTCCCATACCGGACACGCTCATTTGGTCGGTTTCTTTTTGCCCTGTATTGACCGTATAATCACCAAGGTTGTTGGCCAGGATTTGAATCATTGCCGCATACATATCATGCGTGTTTGTTACTTGCCCGTTATCGATCAGTATCTTCACGGCCGCTTCTAAATCTCTACCAAGGTTTTTCGAAAAGGCAAATTGATACCACGTGACATCAGCAGTCCAAACAGTCTCCACCAAGACAACACCAGGCTTGTTTATCGCGGCCAATGTGCGTGAATCCATAGTCACAGCCGCAGCCCTTGCGACCGGCGGGAATAACGCAAATGCCAACAGAAAAACAACACCTAAGCCAGCTATTCTCTTCATAAATCTTCCCCTTTTAGAGGCAAATAAAGGGCTGCCGCAACACTTTTGTGACAACAGCCCAAGCGTTCTTTGCCTTCTATTCCGCTTTCAGATCAAACGTTGCGTCCGCCTTACTGTTATACATATGATAATACATCAATTTAAAATCTGATTTGTCAGACATAAGGCCAAAAGCCATATCTGCTGAACATTTCGCTCCCGCGGGCGTTGCTTTTGCGGGTGTGCCTCCCAGCATGAAATAACTGCCACAGACATTACCATCGCCATCTATGACTTTAAAATCGTATTCGCTGATACGCAAGTCGTCTTCCATCCCTAAGTTTTCAAAGGAATAACTAATAATAACGACATTCGTTGGTTTGTCGTCACTATACTTATTTCTCTCGCTTGTAAGTTTCGCGGAATGAATAGTCACAGAGTACAGGTCTTTGCCGTCTTCTTTAATCACAAAGGTGTCCCCGACTTTGAAATTAGCGCTCGAACCAGACCCTGAGCCAGACCCCTGGCTCGAACCGGTTCCTGATCCTTGGTTTGAACCCGTATCTGATCCTTGGTTTGAACCCGTATCTGATCCTTGGTTTGAACCCGTTCCTGAGCCAGTCTCTATGCTGGTTCCTGATCCCGACCCAGATCCCTGGCCTGTTTTGTCGCCTCCAAGCGATCCTAAGACAACCCCAATAGCGAACACAATTCCCGCCAAAACGAGGACTCCGCCAACCACGATAAGAGTCCAGAACCACCATTGTTGGGTAACAGGCTTTTTGCTCAATGGCTGGGGCTGGTACTGCGGCTGCGGCTGGAACGGTGGCTGGGGCTGGGGCTGGGGTTGAGATTGGGGCTGCGGCTGGAACGCCGGCTGGGACTGGGATTGAGACTGGGGCTGCGGCTGGAACGCCGACTGGGACTGGGGCTGGGGCTGGGATTGGGGCTGCGGCTGGAACGGCGACTGGGACTGGGATTGAGATTGGGGCTGCGGCTGGAACGGCGTCTGGGGCTGGGATTGAGACTGGGGCTGCGGTTGGAACGGCGATTGGTTCTGCGGCTGAGCTTGTTTCTGCGGTTGGGGTTGGGGCTGCGACTGGTGCGGCTGCGGCGCCGCCGTTTGCTGCCCTGCTGTCAACGATCCCCCGCAGCCAATACAAAATGCGCTGTCGTCAGGATTTTGCATGCGACATTTCTCACATAACTTCATAATTTCTTCTCCTCCTTCCTTTCCAATGGTATTGTAAGCATCAGTTTATGTCAAATGGTAATAATTGCTTTTTTATCTGCCTGTTTTATCACCGTCCTTTTTACCAGCTTCTTCTCGGCGTCTTGTTTACATCAATTTTTTCTCTTCACCTTTCATCATCTCTTCAAATTCTCCTTCCACTTCGAGAAAAGCCATAACCAGCATCGGGTCAAACTGACCGCTCATTCCTTCGGAAATAATCTCCACGGCTTTCTCGTGGGAGAATGACGGCTTATAGCGGCGCGAAAAAACCAACGCGTCATACACATCCACAATAGACATAAACCGCGCCGGTACCGGAATATCCTTGCCGCTCAACCCATCCGGATAACCGGTGCCGTCCCAGCGTTCATGATGAGAGCGACATACGTCATAACAGAACGACAGATAGCCGTCGTGGTCGTCCTGAAGCAGCAAGCGGATGATGTCGCTGCCTATGGGCGCGTGGGTTTTAATCGTTTCGTACTCTTCCGGCGTCAGCCGCGCCGGTTTCTGCAGGATGCAGTCTGGAATAGCAATTTTGCCAATGTCATGCAACGGCACAGATTTCAGAAACAAATCCTGATCGTATTGGGTGATATCAAACCCATATTTTTTGTTTCTGCGCACATGTTTCAGAAGAATCTCCATCAAACTCCCTGTCCTTTTGACATGAAGACCGGACTCAATATCCCTGTATTCGATAATATTCGTCAGGGTCTCCAGCACTTTCTCACGGGTGTTGGTCAATTGAACGGTCTTTCTTTCCACCATATTTTCTACGGTTTCGCTGTGGTTTTTCAGCCGTAGATGGTTAGATATCCGAATCTTGACCACATCCGGGTTAAACGGTATGGGTATAAAATCGACAGCCCCCAGACTTAGGGCCTTGCTTTCATGCACAAACGAATCTTCCGCGGAAATCATAATGACGGGAATCCCCACCGTGTGCACCTGGCTTTTCATATATTTGAGCACTTCATACCCGTCTACCACCGGCATAACAATATCAAGCAAGACAATTGCAGGCGCGGCACTTTCAGACATTAACACATCCAACGCCTCAGTACCGCTGGCTGCTTCCACAATGTCATATTCGCTCTCCAAAATCCCCTTGAGAACCACCCGGTTAACCTCGACATCGTCAACCAACATGATGCGTTCCTTTTTCATTTTTCCTCCGGACACAAAAAAGCTCTGGCTGTACATAGTTTGTACATGTCCAGAGCAAAAAATTACAGTGATTACTTATTCGGATCTTTTCGTCGGAAAAGGAGTCGCCCCATAGACTCTCGCACTCATGTCGTCACGCATTAGGTGCATGTCAAGATCATGAAGCTCCTGGTGAAACTGATCGATGCGAACAGGATCTTTGGCGTCGAAGGCGTCAATACCCCGGTTCAACAGGTTGGCAAAATACGTGTTAAAGGTGGCGGCTTGTTTGACGTTCTGTTCTTTTTCCATCTGGTTATCCCATAGGGCTTTGTGGAAAATGATATACCTGCGGATATCGGCTTCGTTCATTTGAGGCCCGGCTGTAACGCCGTACAGGTACCCATCAACGTATTGATGAATGTTCCAAGCCGCGCCGAACGCTAACGACTTGGCGGATGTGCTTAGAGCGCTGTCGCCAAAAAATCCTTCCAGAGACGGGGCAAGATTCATCTTAGCCAGATCGGGCTCAACATATTTTTTGGCACCGGCGACACCCTCATTGGTATTCTCCGACACACCAGCCGTAGACGGATCGACCACCAACGGCATCGCGTCGTCCGTGCCCGCAGCCTGATCCACAGGCGGAACTTGCGTAATGACTTGGTTGCCAGGCTCATCGGCTCCCGTTATAACCCGCCAAGCAGACGGCCCATAGAGACCCGCGGCAATCAGCACGCCGGCCAAAGCCACGGCGCCAAGCAAAGTCATTATGTTCCTGCGGCTAAAATTCATTAGTCTCCCTCCTTTTTGGTTTTGTCTAATATTACCAAATACGGGCGGAAGCGCCATGTCGGTTTAGGGAAGCCTGTCCACCCATTTTTCGGGTGGACAGGCTTCTTTTCCGCATTCTAAGTTATTTTCTCAGAGGATGGCCCTATTATCCGGGTTCCAACACCCTTTTTCCCCATTAAAAGCATAAAGTTTATGATTTTTTAAGTCGTCTCGCGGTTTCCCCGTTTACTGTACTTTCTTGGCTCCTTCAGCAGGTATGTTTGAAAGAAAATAGCGGTATTTTTCCTGGGGCATGGGCACAGAACCCAAACCACCTTCCTGTTCATAAAGGTGTACGAGCCTGGACAAATAGTCCATGAGCGCGTCGCCAATTTCTTCGTGACGAAGAGCGAACTCTATGGTTGCCCTGACGAATCCCAGCTTATCTCCCACATCATACCGTTTGCCCTCAAAAGCAAACGCGTAAATAGGTTGGGTCTGGCTCAAAGTCTGAATAGCGTCGGTCAATTGAATCTCGCCGCCGCGGCCTGGCGCCTGTTCAGCCAGGATATCGAAGATCTCCGGATTAAGAATATACCGGCCCATAATCGCCAGCGGCTGTCCGACAATTTCGTCAGCAGCCGGTTTTTCCACAAGGTTTTCCGCTTTGTACAAGCGCGGGGCCAACAGGTTGCCCGTGATAATGCCATATTTAGAGGCGTCTTCCTTGACCACTTGCTGAACCCCGATCAGGTTGCCGCCGTATTCGTTGTAGTATTCGATCATCTGCTCCAGGCAAGGACGTTCCGAATCAATAATATCATCCCCCAGCAAAACAGCAAAAGGCTCGTTGCCAATAGACCGGCTCGCACAATGAATCGCGTGGCCCAGACCCAAGGCTTCTTTTTGCCTGACATATTGAATGTTCACCAGGTCGGCAATATCTTTGACCATGACCAGAAGCTCGTCTTTGTTGTTGCGCTCAAGAAACATTTCCAGTTCCAGGGAACGGTCGAAATGATCCTCAATGGCTCTTTTGTTCCGTCCAGTTACAATAACAATGTCTTCAATACCCGCTTTGACCGCTTCTTCGACAATATATTGGATCGTCGGCTTATCAACAATCGGCAGCATCTCCTTCGGCTGGGCTTTAGTCGCCGGCAAAAACCGGGTTCCCAAACCGGCGGCGGGGATGACCGCTTTTCTGATTTTAGGCAACGGATATACCTCCCTCTGCTCGTGGTTCTTTAGCTGATTCGTAGCTAAGCTATCATGCTCCCCGATTAGTATATGAGGCTATGGATAATCTAGTCTTTCTTGCCCTCTTTTTTCTCCAAACGGCTTGCCTTTTCCATGATAACATCGACGATGCCATATTCTTTGGCTTCCTCAGCGGACATAAAGCGGTCTCTTTCCGTATCATCAATAACCCGTTCCAGGGGTTGACCGGTGCGGTCGGCCAGAATCTTGGCCATGTTTTCTTTGGTGCGAAGCAACTGTTTCGCATGGATTTCCACATCGGTGACCTGGCCGCCCATACCGCTGACATGTGGCTGGTGAATAAGGATCTCGGCGTTAGGCAACGCCACCCGTTTGCCTTTGGAACCCGCCGCCAGCAAAAAAGCGCCCATGCTGGCCGCCAGCCCTACACATAAGGTCTGCACATCGGAACGGATGTACTGCATGGTATCATAAATGGCCATTCCCGCGGTAACGGATCCCCCCGGCGAATTGATGTACAGAGATATATCCTTATCCGGATCTTCTGCGTCCAAAAAAAGCATCTGCGCCACAATCAAATTGGACACATCGCTTGTAACAGGCCCTCCCAGAAAAATGATGCGGTCTTTGAGCAAACGGGAATAAATATCGTAGGAACGTTCTCCACGGTTCGTTTGTTCGATAACCATTGGAATAAGGTAACTCATGCGCCATCAAGCCCCTTTCAAATTTTTTGTCGAGTTGCGCGAACGGGTGGTTCTGTTTAGATTTGAGGTTGTTGTTCCATTGTAATACATTTTGTGGCAATTGACAATTCGTCTTTGTGTTGCGGGTGCATATTTAAAAAGTGCATGAACTGACGATAAGGATAAGCAGAGCTTTCTGCCGCGGTGTTTTCCCGCAACTCAATGGTGAGTTGGAGGCAGATACCGCGCTGGCCAGTAACAGTGCCACGTCAGGGGTTGGGGAGCG
>Ga0082212_10005199_pt1 | contig 17826 bp, 12 predicted proteins | sample TergutNt197P3_FD_71548 | JGI IMG/M metagenome (GOLD analysis project Ga0082212, IMG submission 71548) | Neocapritermes taracua P3 segment gut microbial communities from Petit-Saut dam, French Guiana - Nt197 P3 | ecosystem: Host-associated > Arthropoda: Insects > Digestive system > Gut ... | reverse complement strand
ATAGAATAGTTTCCTTGTGGGAGCGTATTATTTTTACAAATACTGGGACACCTTTTGCTGTGGCTATATCTATCATGTGTTTTGTGCCTCTGGAATCTCCATCCCAAATTGCAATTAAGGCATCGGCAACATCAGCCATTTGTTTATTTCTTTTATAGCCAGCCGATTTTCCATATAGATTCCAATTAGCTGGGAATTTTTCCACTCTTATTCCGTTTTTAGAAGCCCAATTAATTGCCAAAGTGTCCACACCCCTAGCGCATCCAGAGATGACTGAACTTAATTGGAATCCACTTTCTTTCACAGCTTCTGCTATCAGGTGTTCCTCTGAAAAGCATCTACTGCCGGCGATAATTGTTCTACACATAGGTTTCTCCTTAAAAAGGAAATTGGATTGATGGAAAGCCCTCTACTTTATTGGGCATTATTGGATTAACACAGAATCGGGATTCTAGATGAGAGTCTACCGGGGTATACCAGCAAAGCTAAAGAAAATCCTTACCCACTAAAAGAAATTCAAAGAGAATGACTCAATTTATATTAAAAAACGCCTTTTTGTGGGGGGTCACGGAGTGACGGCGAAGCCGCCTTAGCCCCTCACAAAAAGCGCATTAAACATCCTTTTAGTTATTGCGCGAAAGCGCGGTGGGATAGCTTTAGCTATTGAAGCCTTTTTTAGGAAAAAGTAAGGTTCTATCTATTTCAAGCCCTCTTTTTGAGCCAAAAAAGCAGAGATTAAGAAAAAAGCCTAAATTCTTGTATATTAGAGATTAACCATTTATTCATATTTTTTCACAAAAAAGGTAGCATCGCTTACGGGTGAAAAGAAAGAGATTGAGAAAAAACAAAAAAAAGAGGAATGGCCAATGAACACAAAAAATCAGAAGAGCCTTGTTTTTTTTCTTGGCTAAAAAAGAAGGAAACAAACCGAAAGTCAGAAATTTTTAAAAAAAGAGCATTGTGGAACGAAATGGAAATTTAGGAATTGTTGAAAGAATTGTATAACCTAAATTTGATCAATAAAGTTTTGTATGACTTTAGGTACTCCTAAACCTTCTCTTACTGCCACCTGTGCTCCCTGCTCAAAAAGAAAGAGTGTAGGAACACAACGAATCTTGAAATGTTTAGCCAAATTTTCATGAATATCGGCATCTAAGAAGGTTAGTTTTAGGTTTAGGTCTTCACTTACCCTAGTAGTTTTGTCTAACAAGGTTTCATTTACAGATAAGGGTATACATTGGTAGAGTTTTGCAAGTAAATCAATAGTATCTACAAGGGCACGGGATGAGCCACACCACTTCTCACAATGGAAGGCTAATAGAGTAGTTCCTTAGCTTCAAAGTTTTTCTGGAGTTTTACAAGTCAAGTAAATAGTTCCCTATTTTTTTCGCGTGTCAACCTAAATTCCGCACGAAAATATAGTATACATTTGGTAAACCCTGACTCAGCTTGGAGTTTCTTCAAATGATAAATTTTTTGTATACCGTATTTATAGTATACGAAAATCACTGCCTTGTTTGAACAATTTGGCCTCGATGCCCTGTTTATGCGAATTTTGCCAGCAAGCCCAGTTTGTATACTATAAAATTTGCGGAATTTAGGTTGATAAAGGAGCCTACCAACCACAACTTCCATACATCCCATGCCGAGTCGCAATCAAAAGATTGCACCTCGGTATCAGGTGACGCGACAGCGGCACTCGCAAGTTTTTGGAAATACGGGCTTTGCTCGTGTTTGGAAAAACTCTCTCGGTATCCTTCGCTATGCTCGGATACACGAGGCTTCCACGTTACCCTTTCCTGCAATTTGGCATTTCTTATCGCTGTTTGTATAGTTGCTGGGTTACGTTCATTATGGCTTTTTGCGTTCAAAGTCCTTTGAACGCAACTTAGTATTAGTGACTGCAAATTATGAAATAATACAATGTTACGCAGTATTCGGCTACATTCTGGCACAGCCTACCAACTCCGTTGTTTCAAAACCCCATGGGGTATTGAAAAGGACTTACACCGATTTGTTATTCGTCCTGGTACAGCGAAACAGTATTTCTTGTCACCTTTGCGGCATATAGAGCTTTATCAGCATGTTCGAGCAGTTCCTTTGGAGAAATGGCAATGTTGTGGAGGTCGGCTACTCCTATGCTTATTGTAATACTAACTTGCTGGTTTTTTTCTAGGTTGAAAATTGGACTGGCCGCTATGATGCTCCTAATTCGTTCAGCAACTTCCAATACATGTTGGATGTCTGTGTTGACAATCATGGCAACAAATTCTTCTCCACCATAGCGGATAAAATAATCTGTTGGACGCAATGATTTTTTGATAATCCCTGAAACAGTTGTCAACACCTTGTCTCCAAAGACATGACCATAAGTGTCATTTACGTTCTTGAAGTGATCGAGGTCAAACATCATCAGAGCCAAATTTTTGTGAACCCGTTTGGCATGGGTGATTTCGCGGTTCAGGAAATTTTCAAAGTACCGCTTTGTATAAGCTCCTGTCATTTTATCTTTGAGGAGTGGGTCAAGTATTGCACTCGAAAATTTAATTAATGTTGCAATGGAAAGGGTGACAATAAAAGTATAAATAGCAATCAGCGCGATATTTAGTCTTTGTAGGTGGCTGTAGATATGAGAGCCATCTATGTCAACTCCCACTATCCCCAATAATTTACCCTCTCGATCAAAAATGGGTGCGATGGCTCCCAGTAACTTTCCCCACCTTTGAAACTTTGTAGTTTTGAAAGCTGTAGGCACGCCCGAGGAAAAAACGATTTCTGCTTCTGGGTCATTTTCCTCTATTGTGCCGGGCTTTGAAAAATCTTGGCTCCCGATTGGCTCAGCATCAAGAATATATTCAGCAGTATTACCGCTTAGCCTCCGCTCCGTATAGATAAACTTAACGTTGCTGACATTCTTGATAGAAGTAAAGTATGCCTGCATTTTTTTGTAATAGTCAGAATTAATATCCCTAGTTTCATTGAATGCAAGATATTCATCAACATTCATCATCAAGGTCTGGGCGATGGAAACTGCTATTCCCTTTGCATTCCGCTCCAGGTGGGATTCGATATCTTCTTTTGCGGCGACATAAACAGTGATGTGGATGATGGAGATAAAGATAGCCAAAACAGCCACGCCTAACATCACCAACCTTCTTCTGAATGTTTTGTATAGCTTATCCATTGTTGCCAGCCTCAAAAAGGGGGTATGAAGGAGTCTGCCACTCTGGGCGAGTATAATTGAGTATAGCAGTAGTTGGTTGCAGTGGTAGGGAGTCGTAGAAAACAACAATTCACATAAAGAGCGATTCAACCTTTTTAGTCTGGTGGCTGAAACATTCTATTCACTATTTTCAGCCAGTTTCTTGTCTGGATAACGCCCTCTCCGTGGGTCAGACGCTCAAAATGGGTATGGATGTGTCGGAGGGTGCGCGGAATGGCTGGCGCATACCTAGTCTTGTTATTAGTAACAAGTTGACAGGCGAATGTACCAAGAGCCTTAAAATTGCGTTGCAGGGCAATGCAATTTAGCTCACCCCAAAACTCTTTCTTGCCAATCCCAAGGCAGGTGAAGATTCTTGAGGCAAGTATTTGCTTAGCTTCCTGGCTCCAATTCCAGTATCCATCAAACATGATCGAGGCTAGGTCGTAGGTGGCCGGAGCTAGCCGTGCATCCTGAAAGTCAATGGTCATAAGCCTTTGGTCTGATACCATGAGGTTACGAACATGAAAATCCCTGTGAGCCAAATACTTTGCCCTAGGTATTAAAAAGCAATGTATCTGCTCCATCATTCTGTCTAGCCAAAGTGGTGGGTTTTTTTTAAGTAGCCCATTAAAAAAGTGTTCTTTGCAAAACGACCACTCAAAGTCATATTTCGGCTTGTCAAAAGAGCGGAGCATGAAAAAAGAACCCCTCGGTGCGGCCATTGTCAACGGATCAACCCAATTTTCTAATTCCTTTGCAACCCTATCTGCCCATTCAAGTTCTTCTTCAGGATGGGCAGACAGGTGGCCTTCAAGTGAGCAATCTCCGAGGTCTTCCAACAACATTGCCCTGTCAGGAGCGTCAAATCTATATATTTTCGGCAGAAGCGATATGGGGGTGAGATAGCTGTGTAGCGTTAAGTAATTCTGAAAAGCATCGTCAGCATTTGGTTCCCTGTCTGGATACAGCACCAGGATAGCGGATCCACCGGTGGGTCTATCAACCCTGAAGTATCGCCTAGTGCCAACGTCTCCTTGCAGTGGTTGCAAGTTTTCCAAATTCCATTCAAGTGCTATCTGCTCTGGTAGTCTGTCCATTTGAAAAGTTTATACCAATATCGGTATTTTAGTGGGCAGTGACAAGCGATTAGTGACGAGCTACTAGAATAAACAAAAAGTAAATTGCTATAACTACAGAGCAAGCCTTTTCTGTACGCCATCTTCCACAAACCACAGTGCATCATTGTCTTCTACCTCAGTGCCGAGATTAATGCCAGGCCCTAAAATGCACCGTTTGAGTTTTTTTGACTCTGACGCAGTTGGATGGATATAGCAACCCGTGACGCGTCCTTCCTCCAGAGGAGCCAGTTCTTGAGCGGCATAAATTAATTGGTCAGGAGTGCCGATCTCCAGCCACTTAAAAGGGTCAACCACAACTCCAAAATGACTTGGATATTGTGCCAAAAAATCCCTTACGTCAAAGCAATTGTTAGGAATCAGTGTTGTAGCCTTTGCACTCCACCAAGCCGCTCCTGTAAATAGGAATGGCCCCAATGGGCCAGCTACTCCTCTTGGCAATACCCTGCCATCTAAATCCAAGTATAACTGTGTCCATTCTCCACCCGGGTGGGGAACCAGTAGCCAACCTACACCAACATTCCGTTTTATACATTCACTTTTCAGGTGACTGAACGGCACATCGGCGATCACGTCTGCATTCCACACCAGCAGTCCTTCGCCTGAAATACGATCTGCCAGTCGCCTCAGAGGTTCGCCTGTTCCCAGTAGTGTGGGCTCCTCTATTACTTCGATACCGCCAATAGAATTGGCAACCGATTTGATGACATCGATGTGGTGGTGGGCATTGCAGGCAATGTTAGAGCATCCAGCCTGAAAAAGTAAATCAGTACCCCATTGCAGGAGTGGCTTACCCTTTAGCGTCCATGCTGGTTTTGGCAGAACTGTGGACAATGCTCCCATCCTGGTTCCTAGACCAGCGGCAAAGATGAAAGCGTCAAGTTCTGTCATATTGAAGGTATATAGACAATTTCCATACCTTACCAAAACCAATCAGGCATCGTAGTACATTGTCAATTCGTATGGGTGTGGCCTTAGATTCACTGCTGTGTGTTGCTGGCGCAAGGCTTTTACCCAATCCTCTAATTGCAATTTGTCAAATACACTACCCCTCAGCAAAAACTCATGATCTTCTTCCAAGGCATCGCATGCCTGATTCAGGCTTGTAGGCAGAGCTTTTATCTTTTTCCGCTCTTCTTCTGTCCAACTAAACAGGTTTACGTCAAAGGGGCCAAATCCTTCGGCGGTGGGATCAATTTTATTCATAATTCCATCAATGCCCGCCATCAACTGAGCGGCCAATGCAAGGTATACATTACATGTGGCATCTGGTGGCCTAAATTCAAAGCGGGCTGTATCTTCCTGGTCGGCGTACTTGGGTACACGGATAGCCGCACTTCGGTTGCCCAAACTAAAAAAGGCATTGATCGGAGCCTCGTAGCCTGGGACTAACCTTCTATAACTGTTAGTACTGGGGTTAGTGATTGCAAGCAATGCCGCACCATGTTTGAGGATTCCGCCAATGTAATACAGAGCCAACTGGCTCATAAATCCGTAGCCATCCTTGGAATAAAACAGATTTTTGCCCCCCTTGCGGAGCATCTGGTGGAAGTGCATTCCGCTACCGGCCTCCCCAAAGAGCGGCTTGGGCATATATGTGACGCTCTGTCCGTGCCTCACTGCTACATTTTTTGTTACATATTTTACTTTTTGGCAACTGTCGCCAGCTTCGAGAATACCAAACAGTGGTGTCTCAATCTCTAGCTGGGCAGGCCCACCCACTTCATGATGATGATATTTTACTTCCACACCCATCGCTTCAAGCTCTAAACACATCTCGGAGCGGAGGTCGTGAAATTGATCCCTTGGGCGAATAGCGTGGTAGCCTCCATGCAGTGGCAAGTAGTGGCCATGTGGCCCCATCGGGGCGTTCCAGTCAGCTTCGGCACTATCGACTCTGTATGCCGCCACATTTACATTGTTTTCAATTTCAACATGATTGAAAACATAGAATTCATATTCTGGCCCCCAGATACTCTCTTCGGCGATACCGGAGGCATTCAAAAATTCCTCTGCTCGGACAACTATATTTCTCGGATCATAGGCAAAAGGCTTTTTGGTATCAGCCTCATAGGCAGAGCATATAAAGCTCAACGTTGGATGCTCACAAAAAGGATCGCAAAAAGCAGTTGTCAAATCTGGCAGAAGAACCATGTCGCCTGAACTGACTGATTTAAGGCCTACCGAAGAACCATCAAAACCAACACCATCCCGTAGCAAGTGCTCATTGAACTGGCTCTTGGGTATGGTCACGTGTCGCCATTTGCCCCAAAGATCGCTGAATTTTAGGTCAACGATTTGATAGCCTTTTTCATCAATGTGCCGCCTTGCTTCTTCAACAGATTTGAACATCGCCATCTCCCAGAAAAATTGATGTGGATTGAATAAGGATAGCCTGATACTAAGTTGCATTCAAATGACTTTGAACGCTAAACGCCATAGTTTTTGAAAACGCGAGCAAAGCCCGCATTATCAAAAACTAGCGGGTGCCGCATACGCGTCACCTAATACCGAGTTGCAATGCTTTGATTGCAACTCGGTATTAGTATCAATTGGTGGCTAGTGGTTAGTGACTCCCAATGCCCACAGCTACCTATATACGTTTTGGTTTGGGTTCCTAGTGGCCATTTCTACCCACAGACGTTGAAGGCTCAAGAGTCGTTCTGGGTATAGAAGTCCCAATTCTTCGTCCTCCGGATCAAGTGCCATCGGGTCTTCAAGCCACTCTGGGGGGAACTCTGGAAAGACGGTGCCCAGTAGTTCCCTACTCTGTCCCCTGACGGATAATGTCCTTATCCCAGGAGTGTCTACTATGGCTCCCCCAAAGGGAGTAGGTAGCCAATTAGCAGAAGTTGTAGTCTGCCTGCCTGTCCCATACTTGCTGATTGCACCTATTTTGAGGCCAATTCCGGGCAGTATGGTATTGATTAGGCTACTTTTTCCTACGCCGCTATGACCTAGTAGAACCACAACTTTGTTATGCAATAGCCCTTGTAGTAAATCGAGGCCGTAGCCAGTCTTGGCACTGGTCTCGATTATTGGTATTTCTAGGTCTCTAATAGCGTCTAATTCTGGGAGAGAATCCTTTGGGCTTGCCATATCTCTCTTTGTGACGATTATCCTCAATGGCATATTTGCATCTAGTGACAGCACATAAGCACGTTCAAGCAGACCTGGACGTAGCGGAGGATCAATCACCGCGGCGCAAATCCAAAGTTCATCTGCATTGGCGCATACCAGTTGCCAAGGTTCTCGATCATCAATGCCACCTCGCTTTAGCAGGCTACGTCTAGGCAAAACTGCTACTACTGAAGCCCCTGGCAACTTGTCGTCCATCGTTTCTATTGGAGAGGAACTAAAATGAACCCTGTCGCCACAAACTAATTTTACCCCTTTAAGCTTACCAGCTAGGGTAGCGCGAATCTCACTACCATCCTCAAGCAGTAGATCAACCCATTGGCTATGGCGTTGTTTGATAGTTGCCTGTGGTAGATGGCTCCATTGAGCAGTATCCGGCAAGTGCAACATGGAGTTAGGGTCATGGGCTTCTACTTCGGTGGCAAGTCTTTCTGCCCTGATTTGCCTTCGTTTGCTTTCTACCACCCTTTCCTTTAGATAGTGCTCGCGACTATCCAAGTCTTGTGCTGTACGGCTTTGCCCTAGGCGGAATTTTTTTTGACTCATCTATCAGGCTCTACCTGCAAACTCTCCAGTTTCGGTATTTACTTTGATTTTTTCGCCTTCCTTAATAAAAAGTGGCACTCTGATTTCAATACCTGTCTCAAGTTTTGCTGGTTTAGTGACTGTGCCAGATGCAGTGTCGCCACGCGCCCCAGGTTCTGTATAAGTTACGGCCAGTTCTACATGACCCGGCAACTGCAAACCAATGGGATTGCCATTGAACTTTTGTATCTGAATAATTTGCCCCTCGATGAGGTAATCTAAGGCAGTTCCTACCATTTCACCGTTGAGAGAAAGGGTTTCAAAGGATTCCTGATCCATGAAATTAGAGCCATCGCCATCGCTATACAAATAGCTTGCGGCTACTACTACCAAGTCTGGTTCGCGGAATTTTTCTCCGGCCTTAAATGTCTTGTCGAATACCGCCCTAGTGATGAGGTTACGCATTTTGAGGCGAACCAAGGTTTGCCCTCCCCTAGCTGTGGGTGTGGAGTGTTCTACATCCAGACAGTGATAGGGTGCTTCCTCATATTCAAAAAACATTTTTCGTTTTATGTTTATCGCTTCGATGATACTTCCCATGTTTCTCCCTGCAATCTATTTAATATAACATTTGACTATTAATGTTCCCCCTGAAATTTATCCAAGGACAAAATTGGAATAATCCTAGCCCAGCAACAATTTTTGGAATAAAAACACACCGCCATTCCAACATCCATGAACAAAAATGGCAGTCCTTATGTCTCTTGTTGATAAAAATGAAAACCCCAGTGCCCCTCCTAAAAATGTCAATACCAATAGGTTTTGAAGCTGAAAATGTATAGCACCAAATAACAAGCTAGAAAATACAAGCGACCAAATAATCGAAAACCGCCTTCGTAAAATCGACATCAAAAATCCCCTAAAAAATATTTCTTCGAAGGCTGGGCCGAGGATTGCCACCATTCCAAAAATAAAGATAAATGGCAAAATACCCTTGGTTGTTCGGATGAACCTCAGTAGCTCCTGTTGCGCCGCAACTTCTTCAGGCAATAAATAGGACAAAATGATGGCAACCAACATCACATAACCAATGGCAAGTAGTAGAAACTGCAAGCCTTTTGGTACCCACAACATATTAGGCTGACATATCTTTTTCCATAGATGAAAAGGTGATATTTTTTCTGCAAAACAAATAAATGAGATACCAGATACAGCATGAATGACATAACTAAATGGCAATGCCAATATACCTAGGGATATAAAACTATCAATTAGGCTTACAATAGTGGCCGAAGATAAAAATACGACATACCAGCCCAGGCATACCCGGATTGCAGTAACAGCCGGCATCTCAAAGTGTGGCGGAGGAGTGATTGGCTTTGGCTTGACCAACATCCAAATCCCAATTGCAATACCTGCCCCTGCGCCAAAGATCAAAACAAATACCAGTGCAAAAAGAACCATGGCCTTGTTTTTATAAGATTTTAGCGCGTCTGAGCGCAGTTTTTGGGAGACTATTTTTGTAGATTCATTTTCCGCTCTGGTCATCAGCGAGGCTTCCAGCAACTTACTCGCAAGCCCATTTGAAAGGCCATCTCTGATAGTAGATGCCATTTCAGGCTCGCAGGATTGTGAATCATCGATATAGGCCGCCTCCCAGCACTTCCGGAAGACACCTTCGGGCGAATGGGGCAATAGCTCGCGAGCCTTTGTTGCTTGCCCTTCTTCTGAGAGCAATATCATTTCTACAGCTACAGTCCATGGATTACTGGGTATGTTATCTGGCACTTTGAAATCACGACCGAATTGCCCTTTCCCAGCCCACTGCAACTCAATTATTCGAGCCTCAGGCCCGGCCTGTTTATAAACCACTGGCGACGCAACTCGTTGCCCAATCTGTGCCAGAGTAAGAAGGGTAGCTATTATGAAAAGAACTATCGACAAAGGGTCTGCAAACGGGCTAGAACGTTGCGATAGTGTGTTGTCAGATATGTCCATTCCTAAAATATAGCAGTTGCAGTTTTAGTTGGGGCAGTGAACTGTCGAAATGCTTACGAAATTATATTTATCAGCATCCTTTTTCGGGATTCCTCCCCAGTCATTGTCTGTACCAACTGGAATAGGTTTGTTTTCGCGTTGCTGAAAGCCTCCAGCCCCATTTCCGAGCTGGCCTTCTGCATTATTCCCCCATGTCCAGAGGCTACCATCGGTTTTGATTGCCATAGTATTTCCGAAACCAGCCCTGACCAAAGCCCAGTCTGTAGTGCCAATGGGCACGCCGGCACTGCGATTTGTATAAGTGTTATCGCCAAGCTGGCCTTCTGCATTATTCCCCCACGCCCAGAGGCTACCATCTTTTCTGATGGCCATGGTATGGTAGGAGCCTGCTATTACTAATTCCCAGTCAGTTCTGGTGCCTATAGGAATTGGGGCGGTACGATTTGTATAAGTGTTATCGCCAAGCTGACCATAGTTATTTTCTCCCCATACCCATAAACTACCATCAATTTTGAGAGCAATGGTGTGGGCACCACCTGCGGATACTGACTTCCAATCATTTACAACCCCAATACGGATGGGAGCACTGCGATTTGTCTGAGTATTATCGCCAAGCTGTCCTCTATCATTTAGTCCCCATGCCCAGAGGCTACCATTAGATTTCAATGCAACAGTATATGAATTGCCAGCCGACACCGAAACCCAGTCGTAATCAGGCGCGATACGAGTTGGGGTACTGCGGTCAGTATAGGTAGCATTGCCAAGCTGTCCTTTATCATTTTGTCCCCACGCCCATAGACTACCATCGGCTTTAAGTGCCACGGTATGGTAACTACCTGCCCACACCGCTACCCAGTTATTATCTTGTCCTACTCGTACTGGGGAACTCTTCCGAGTGGTTGTTCCATCTCCAAGCTGTCCTTTATCATTTAGTCCCCACGCCCACAGGCTACCATTAGATTTCAATGCTACAGTATGATAACTACCAGCTACTACCGAAACCCAGTCACTATCATTGCCTATGGGGTAAGGCATGAATCGGTTAGTGTTTGTTCCATCGCCGAGTTGGCCAAAAGAGTTATGCCCCCATGCCCAGAGGGAGCCATCGGTTTTTAGAGCAACTGAGTGGTAATTACCTACAGAAAGAGTATTGTATTCAAAATTGGTAGTGGGAGCTGGATATACCGTCACAACGCAAGTTGCATCATAGCCACGATCCTGTGTGGTGACAGTAATGGTAGCTGTTCCTTCTGTCTTTGCAGTGACTATCCCATCTACCACTTCTACCCTTGTACTATCACTCTTCCAAGTGACGGCTTGGTTTGTGGCATTTGATGGTCTGACTGTAGCAGTGAGAGACCTTGACTCGCCAATTGTTAAGCTCAGGGTGGCTGGACTGACAGATACGCCTGTAACCGCAATGAATTGCCCATTGCTTCCGCCATCTTCACGCGTCCGGCCATAGTCATCACCGCCACATGCCAGAAACCCTAATACCACCGACACCAAAACTGCAATCAGATGAAGTGACGCTTTTTTCATGGTTTTGCTCCTTGCTTGAAAAAAACAAAACAGAAGTGCTGAGGCAATAATAGCACATCGCGCAATAAATCGTAGTAACTTGGGCTTTAGCTCTCATTGCACTTGGTATAACCTAATAGCTATGCCGACACTACAACAAGAAATCAAACTTGGTACAGCTATCTTCAAAGAAGGGGCTTCAGAGCGCAGGGCGATGGTAGCATTGATGCCCGGCACAAATAGGGTAGTAGACTTAAATCACGTGGAGAGGCTACGATTGACTAAACTTGGAGAGGGCAGAGCCGACGCACTGGCAGATGTCCTAGTACCTACAAGCCTCAGACAGCTACTTGAAAGTGGCCATAGGGGAATACAGCGAGTAGCACAAACACTTGCTTATGCAGAAAAATGGCATCGAAAGTCCGGCTTACCAGAGAGGCTGGCACCCACCATTGGCACTTTCAAACAACTACCTTGCCTGCCTAGACCACTGTCTCTGAAAACTAGTCTAGGTCATTTTCTTGATAGAGTAAATATTCATGGCTCTGGAGCAACTCTACCTGCCATACCAGAACCAACGATAGCAATAGTGGGATCTACCGATACAAAGTATGCAGGCTATTGTATTGCCGCGACCAGCCTTATTGGTACAATACTTGGCTCATGGCTCTGTATAGGACAATTGCAACAAGGAGAAATTTCGGTTGGGATTGGAACAAATATAGCCTCCGCATCTATAGATACTTGGGCAGACTTAATGCCACCAAAACTATACCCTGCCGAAGTATTATTTCTGCCCCCGCCGATGTTCAGAACACCAACCGTTGTTTCTGCCGGCGAGAAGATAGTGATTGAAACATATTTCGACAGACTAGAATTTACCTTAGAACCAGAACCACTTCACCCGATAGTGCAGTGATGGTATTTGTTAAAGGACTTTCCAAATGAATTGCCAAAACGTACAAACCTGCCCATGCAAGTCAAAGAATTGCCCAAATTACAAGAGGTGTTGCGACTGTGTGGCAAAACACAGGGAACTCGGCAATCTTCCGTGTTGCCTAGCCACGGCGAGTAGTTGTTGAGTTGTGCTCTTTCGGTAAACATTTGAGGACAGCTACGCACTGCCTACCGAATTGGCATGTACTCACTACCGTATGCTGATGGAGATTGAAAACGGATCTCGTAGTTTCGATAGTGCTTCACCCCTCAATATGCGCCATTGTATTAAATAGCTTGTCTAGCTCATCATTGTCTGGGGTTAAAGTATTGACCTTTTCTCGAACTTCCGGCTTTGCCATATCAAGCCTGTAATAATGTTCCTTACGGTCTGCGCCCGTCATTTTTCGGATCAACTGGATGCGGTCATAAACTCCTTGGTGCTTTTCGGCAAACTCCGCCATACCTCTTACTTTTTTGACGTTGTCTGCGCGGCTGGCGTCATGCGGCTCAAGGATGCTGAACTTAAATTCTCCATCGATCTTGCTCACAACAACCATGTCGGGGTACATCGGGCGAATTACATCTCCATCCTGATACGGGATTGCGAGAGACCAGTGCTTTCTATCCAGATTGCGTAGCCAGGCATAGGTACTGGGTTTCTTGAGTTCTTCTTTGATTAGCCCCGACTCCCAGTCATTCAGGGTAGTTTTGAAGGTGTTTTCTGTGGATACATACAAGTGTTTCTGGTACTCCCTGCTGTCTGCATTTATGGTAAAGCCGATGCTTTCGGGCAAGCTCCAATCAATGTGTATGGGAGAATCGGATACACCAGCAAGTGCTTCAAAATCGTTCTTTTTCTTTTCGGGTAGCAGAGCTATAGTTTTTCGGAATTTTTCATACAGACTGAAAAATTCATCACGGGCAAATCGGTTAAGGCTCTCCATCACATCATTGCTATTGGCAATAACAATCACGTCTATCATCACGTCATGGTCAGAAATATCCTCGTCTACAACAAGCTTTGCCTTCCAATACACCATCCCAAGCCCGTCCTGTAGTTTCTTGTTGGCTATCTCAAAGTACCTGCCGATATCCAAGTCATGCACTTGTTGTCTTCCGGCATCTGTTATGGTGTATGCCCTATCGGTCTGATCAAATATGACCGCTTTTAGGTCATAGCCAGTTACTGCCTTTGACATTGCATCGTATTTACCTTCCAGCTTGAGCCTTGTTATAGCCTCTGACATTTTGTCCACAATAGCTTTCTTGATAGCTAGAAGAACTTCGATATCTATGCCATTAAAAGCAAGGCCACGACCAAATTTCATCAGTCGTGGCAAGGGTTGCATTTTTCTGGCTGTATCAACGGCATAGGTAATCAAACTTTCCATAGCTTCAAAAACATCCAGGAATTGCGTATTTTTGTAATAAGTAACACTTTCGCTCGCCAATGTCGCTTCAGAGGAGAGCATGTCCTCACCGCTCTTTAATGCCTCAACCACTTCTCTTACAGTTGTTTCATCGTAGTGGGGCAAAAAGAGCCGAACGTCATTCAATTCATCATCAGAAGCTATGCGGCGTGCCAAGGGTGTTCGCACCATGCGCCCCAGCAATTGTGTGATATGCGTGTAGTCTCTTGCGCTCCTAAATGACATCATCACTTCTGCCCGAGGGCAATCCCAGCCTGTGGACAGGGCCATTTTGAATATGACGAAATTAGCCTTTTCGCTTTCTTCTATCCTGGATGGCTCCTTGCCATGTATAACCCAGCGACCAATCTTCAGCGTTTCCTTTTCGCCAAAGCAATGGACTATCTCCCATTCCCTGAGCGGCCTATGCAGGCATTCCTCAAGCGTTGATAGGCACTCTGTTAGGTCTGTTCCAGTGATCTGGCTGTCAATGGTGTTTTCGACCTGTATAACCAGAATAGGTTTTACTGTAGGTTCATCATAGCTCTTGCAGTATTTTTCCCATTTGGCCGCCTTTGCCTTCCAATTCTCGACAGCAGAGCGGAACATCGCCATTTCGGGCGTAATATCCGCCATTTCAGGGTAGTGTAAAATGATTCTGTCTTTTAGTAGCCCGGAGCTACGCACGTCCTCTGGCTTTATTTCCACAGTGAATTTTGGGGAATTGACATTCTGCACCAAGTTATTGAAACGTTGAGGCGTAGCTGACATGCCGATTATCAGTGGCATTTTGCATAGACCATCATCAGGGCTACCGAAGATGAATTTCTGCACAATGGATTTGGCCACATTTTCTGACCTTGCACTTTGGTTTGTGCCCCTGTGTGCTTCATCAATGATCAGATAAAAGCGTCCCTTATGCCTCTTTGCTGTATTTGTCAGAGTTTCCCAAATAGTGTTCTGTCTGGCATCGGAGTGCTGGGTTAAGAGTTTGTCTGAACCCAGTTTTTGTGTGTTTAGAAAATAGATATGACCGGCTTCCAGACAGTCGGCATCAAAGTTAGCATCAATGGTACGCAAGTCGCCAACCCTGATTTTGTCGGACTTGCCCTCGATCTTAAGGCGCGACTGTTCGTTAAGCATCGGCATATCAGAAAGCCAGACAAATACCGACCTTGGCTCGCTGTCAAAATCTGCCGAACCAAACAAAATATCCTCAAAAAGAGTGGCCATTACTATCGTCTTGCCGGAACCAGTAGGGGCAGAAAAGGAAATGATTACCTGCTTGTCCTGTCCAGATGCCAGCATCGATTTGGCCATTTTTATGCGATTTGTTAAATCAGCGAGAGCCGCTTCTTGAAAAGGGAATAACGATAATTTCATCTCATACCTGCGTGCTGTTGATGACAAAGTTGTCTAGATAATCACGGTATAACTGGTAGACGTGCTGACGGTTGGCTTTAGGTGCCATCTCTCTAAAAGCCACTTCAGAATCAGTCACCAGGTACACATGCTCAATATCAGGGCGTTTATCAAGCTCTGGCTGGAATTTGTCAAAATGGATTTCTTCAGTGAGTACCGCGAAGTTAGAGCCAACAGGCATGAACATTACGGGTACTCTGTTGCCTTTTATCTCTGGGCGTTTGCCTTTTGCGCCAGACTTGAGCCAGAGCAGAGGGACTATCTCCCTGAACTGCCTCCCGAGTGCCACATTGTGTTTGTCGAGAAACCCCAGCTTGAAATATTCGGCATTGGTCTTGAAACCCGCGCTCATAGGCAGTTTGACTGGCTCCTGCACAATAATATCGCCCAGTAGTTCTTGAATTTTGTCCTTGATGCCGTTGAATAAACTGCTATTCTGTGTGACCACATAGAACTCGGCTATGTGGTCTTGGTCTTCCAATGCTTTCAGCCATTCTTCCACTGCCGTATCATCAAAGAGAATGGAAGCACTGTGTTTTTCTGAAACGATATAGCGGCTGTCAGCTTGGACCAGCGATTGGGCCAGCTTGTCCTTGCCCATCAGTGCCACGAGCTGTTTTTTCTTTGCCGAGGTGTCAAGCTGGTGGATATTTGTAAAGCCAATTTGGCTAAAACTGCGCCGGACGCTCTTTTCTTGAGTGAGTGAAGTAAAATACTCCCCAATAAGCTCGGTGCCATCATCACGTTTGCCCATGATTGAATACTTGGTGCGAGGCCAGGTAACGGACTCGGCTATGCCGTGCTTTTCCCACTCCCTGTCCCCTGGCTGTAGTCCTATCTCTTTAAGTTGTTTTGCTTCCGTTTCAGAAACTTCATTGTTTGTGACGAGTATACAGCGGCGTTTCCCACCATCCTCCGCGTTTAATAGATTAACTGCGTGGAGTGTGGTACCACTTCCAGCGAAGAAGTCTACGATAAGGGCATTGGGGTTTGAACCAGTTGAAAATCTAACGGCATCTTGTACTGTATAGAGTGACTTTGGATATGCAAAACTGTTATTCCCAACTGTGAGCCTTAACAAATCTGATCCGTTAACTCCAGCGTTATATTTTGATTCTGCCCACAAGCTGAATATAACATCGTACTTTACATCTCGCTTCTTAATAACCTTAAGAGAAAAATTTGGAGTGCAAAGTATTTCACCACGTTCAATTAATTCAACCATAGTTTGGCGTTCATACCTCCAGACTCGCTCACTACCATCTTTTTTACTGATCGGGTAAATTGCTTTGCAGCCTTCAGGAGTATCAGAATCCAAATAGCTGTCATCGCGTGATAGCCTACGGCCAACCCCCTTTATTTCATATGTGCTCGTATCAACATAAAGCGCATAAAACTGATTTGGGCGACCAGATCTATAATTCCGCACATCTGTACCACTCCTCACTAAAGACCATTGTTCTTCTATCCCTGATCGCATATTACCCTTAAGCAAATTGCGCCCCTCTGGTGTCAAAAAGAGAGCATATTCATGTGTACGAGATACGTTGTCCCCTCCTCCTCCTTGCGGGTGATGGTTTACGATCACGGTGTTAATAATATAGGAGGGGTAAATCTCTTCCAGAAGGGGCAATAAATGTGATATTTCATAGTCGTCTATTGCACAAATCAGCACACCCGTGTCCGGTTTCAATATCCGCTTTGCAATCAAAAGCCTTTTCTTCATCATTGACAGCCACTTGCTGTGTCGCCAGGCATCATTTGAATCCACGTAATCGTTGTTGTATTTCCAGTCCCTTGCACCTGTGTTGTAGGGCGGGTCTATGTAAATGCAGTCTACTTGTTTGGGATACAAATATTCCAGCAACTGCAAGGCATGGTAGTTGTCGGCTTCAATCAGGGTATGCCAAATGTCAGAATCGGGTGCGTTTTCTACCTTGTCTATCGACTCAAGGTGGGGAAAAATGGCCTCTCCAAACTGGGCTACTCTGACAATTTCAGCGATCTGGAATTGAGCCATTTCTCCTGTATCTTTGTGCGAACATTTTGCCACTCCACTCTTGATTGATGCAACCAAGTATATGTCGCGAATGTCTTTGCCCTTGACGGCAACAAAGGAGCCTTTTTTGATTGGGATGCCATAGAGGGGGGTACATTCTGGGATGTGATCCTCAAAGACCAGCCCAAATTTTTTTTCCTTACCCAAGCCTGCGGCCTCCACAAGCAAACGCTCCCGTAAATCATCGTCCTTTATCTGAGCTATTAGTTCATCCAGCTTTGCCACACAGCCCCCCTAAAGCAAGAATAACTGAAAGTCTCTGTTTTCTTTTAGATCAAGAAATTCCAGTACGTACGGGTCTTTGAGGATGTAGTCGGGGTCTGTCCTGGGTTCGAGGGTCTGTATTTCGTTTCTCACATCATCTTGTCCGCTTTTTTGCGTGGCAAGCAGTCGCTCGTTGAAAAAGGAGTTGATTTGGCGTTCCAACTGCCTAACGCTCCATCCGGCTTCGGCGCATTCGCATCCATAGAACTC
>Ga0082212_10005198_pt1 | contig 17826 bp, 2 predicted proteins | sample TergutNt197P3_FD_71548 | JGI IMG/M metagenome (GOLD analysis project Ga0082212, IMG submission 71548) | Neocapritermes taracua P3 segment gut microbial communities from Petit-Saut dam, French Guiana - Nt197 P3 | ecosystem: Host-associated > Arthropoda: Insects > Digestive system > Gut ... | reverse complement strand
TTTTTACGGTGGTAATTTTCACATCGGGATGGATGGTAAGCGTTCTCCTTGTGGTATCGTCTGCTGGATTGAGGTCAACGAGCGTACCTGTTTCCAAAAATGCGGTGATGGTGTATGTTCCTGCCGCAAAATCAAAATACGGATAAAGCAAGATGGTATCGCTTTCCAACGGTTCTATTACGCCCGTATTCAGCGTGATAAGCGTATCCTTCACCAAATCGCCCCGTATTTGAACTCGTATATCAATCGGATGAACATCCAACTCCACTATTTGATTGATTGTATTGGAAATAACGGCTTTTACTTCGCCATTCAAATCACACCCCAAGAAACTATCCGGTAAAAGAATGGTGTCTAATGCCAAGTTCTGATTGGAGATGATGCACATACTGTCCATATATTGCTCCCTGCCGAAAGAATATGACTCAAAAACAACTATCACACAGGAAGAATCCACATAAGACGATAAATCCACCGTGTGTTCTACCCAAGTAGGCACGGTGTAAGTCGGGTCGTAGCGAAGAATGTAATCGGCAACGATTGCCGTATTTTCATCGCCGTGGAAGAGTATTTTTATCACCGTTTGGTCGTAACTGTCGGAGTTTAGATTGTCGTGTGCATACCAAAATTTCAAGGTAGGACGTACTGTTCGGGTCAATTCTATCTGATTGGTAATGAGTTGCGTAACCGTTCCAGCGGGGGCTTCAAATGCCAACGTCTTTGTACCCGCAACGGCTTGTATGCCCAAACTCGTGGAAACGGTATCCCAAACAAAGCCGTCTGAGGTTAAATTCTTTACCGTCAGGTTTTTAAACGGATTGCTTGTGAAATCGTTTTCGTAAGGCAATTTTATTTTGCCCGAATTGTAGATTGTACGCAAGGTATCGTTGCCGTAAACGGTATCTACGGCAGTGCTTATCCATGCCTCAATGGCATAATCGCCTGCAAAAGAAACATTTAAATTGCTTTTCAACTCAAAAGTATCGGTTTGAAGTCTTGCCAAAGTGCCGGTGTTGATTACCAACAGGGTATCAAACGGAAGCTCGGCATCCATTTGAAAATAGAGCGACAACGGATGGGTAGCAAAATTATAATCCAACGTTCCCACATTGCGGACAGCGTATTTCACCGAAACTTCATTGGGCGAACAAATGGTGGTTGCATTGCTGGGTTCTACAATTTCTTTCAATTCCAAATCGTAACCTACAAAAAGTTGTATGCCGTTGTAAGCCCCCATCATGGTAAATGAACTTCTGTTCTCGCCGTGAATATCTTGCAGCACATTGGGATTTCTCGGACATTGCAAAACGGCAAATGCCGATTCATGCACATTCAAATCCTGCGGACTGCTTGCAAAAAGCGGGTCAATACTTACCGAATTTGCATCGCCAGCCACCGCCGACTTCCATGCCGCCAAGTTCGGAGCCGAAAATCCCTGTGCAAAACCAATATACAGCGGTGCATAATAATTATTGTAGTTGAAAGTCAAAAGAGCCATGTTTACACCGGGTATGCCATCAGCCCGTATATAAATCGGATAGGCAAGCATGGTAGAGGTCAAAACGATATTGTTGCTGAAAACATTTACCGGTACTGTTGATTCATTAAAACAGATGCCGCTGCTTATTCCGCCTCCTACGCCTGTTTCCTGCATCAATATGGAATTATGCACTATATCAATATTGCATGAACTGAAAATAAAAATTCCGTCATGTCCAGCAGTGAGAAGCGAACCCGTATTCGGGGTAGGTGCAATCACGATAATTTCATTGTTGGCAATTAAACGACCCGTTGCTGGATTGCTAAAATTATGCAAACCGATATTGATGGCATGTATGGCAGATGTCGTGTTGGTTTGGATACGTATTTTGTTCCCAATTATGCTGCCTTCACAAGAACGTATATACATTGCATTGCCCGAAGAACGCGTGATGTTGTTGTAGGAAATGCTGCCAAAATCGATGTGTTCCGCATTGATTGCCGTGCCGCTTGTATTGGTAAAGGTGTTGCTATCCACCACAATATTCCGATTGTCAAGATTGGATGCTGCCGTTAGATTAACACCATTTAACGTATTGTTGGTAATGCGGATGTTGTTGATATCGCCTGCCGTTGCCTGTTTTTGTATCGTACCCGATATGCGGCAATTGTTAATTACAATATCGGAGCAGCCGTCCAATTGGATATTGGCATTGATGGTAATGTCTTCTATCACTACGGAGGAGGTATTCTGTATGGCAATAGCCGAATTGATGATTACATTCGCTCCCGAATCGGCGGTGATGATAATGTTGTAAGGATTTCCATAAGGGAACAAATCGGTAAGCCCCCAATTGCCGCTGTACGTTCCCGATTTCAATCGTAAATAGACATCTTCCCCTATGCCGCAGTCTTTGATTTTTTCTATCACGGCGGCTACGGTTTCAAAGGTTTCACCCGTTCCGATAAGGTTGTTCTTTTCTATCAAGGTATCGCAAATATAGAAGGTGAGCGAAACAATATCGTTTAGCGGATTGGCATCGGTGGAATCGTTTACCGCTGTAATTGTTGCCACAATGGTATTTTCTCCTTTTATTGCGGACGGTACGGTGGTTAAGTCCATATACGCATATTCGTATTGGGCAATGCCGCCTGTCCATGGTATAACAGCGGCTTGCGGCAAACCGTTCAACGTCCAACTAATTTCCAATTTCCGCACCGTATCCAATCCCAAATTCTGGAAATGCACTCTGGGCAGATAGGGATCGCCCGTAACCAAGCCGGTAGGGAGTTCTATTCTTATCAATTCTACATCGAAATTTACAATGGGATTGTATGCACCCATATAGGTAATCATTGAACGTTGCGTACCGTTTATATCCGTTTCAACAAGCGGCAAAGCAGGACACGCTATGCCGTTGGCATCTGCCAATTGCAAACTGAGCGTATCGAGGTAAACAGGAGCTGCATTGTTGGAATGTGCATCGTTGCCGTTTGTGAAAATGGTACGCCAATCGTTGAGATTTGTCTTCGCAGTCGATGGCGAATAGCCTACATTTACGGGAGCGTAGTAATTGTTGTAATCTATTTCCGCACCCAAAGCCCCGCTACTTAAATAGATGGGATAACTTGCATTATGCAAGGTAGCAATATGATTGTTTTTAACCGTGCAATCGAATGTAGAAGTCGTATAATTAAGTTCTATTCCTCGTCCGGCAGTTGCTCCTGCTTTCAACAAGATGGAATTGTGCAAAACACTTATTGCCCCGCCGCTGGAAGGACTTGCATAGATACCTGTTGCCGATGCCGACGCACAATCTTCGCCTATAACTTCATTATTGGCAGCAACAAGCTCACCCGAATTTATAGCCGATATATAAATGCCTCTGCTTAGTTTTGCAGCTCTAATTCGGTTGGCAGAGATAGTTCCTTCTGCATACATGCAATAGATGGCTTGATATGCCGCCGAAGCACTTCCTCTGTTTAGTTGCGTAATATAGTTGTTGTTTACACTAATATTATAGGCATAATTTATATAAACACCGTAAAAGTCTGCCGATTGGAAAATATTGTTTTCTATCACAATATCTTGATTGCGGGTAGAAGGGGCATTCAAATATACATTGTACATTCCGCCTTCAAATAGATTGTCGGTAATCCGCAGATTGGTTATTTTGTTGCCTACTGTATTGGCTTGATGAATGCCATATTGAAGGTTTGTTCCAAGAAAGAGGGCATTTTGCACTCCACTTGTATTCGGACTCATTATTTTACAATGGCTAATCTCGATGTTTTCACATTCTCCCTCCATTACAATGGCTGTTGCGTACTGCATGGTGCCATTGGGTAAAGGGGTTAATGCACCAAGTATGGGCAGTGTATCCAATCCGCCGTCAATATGCAAGTTGGTGATGTTTATATGCGATACATTATTTAACGTAAAAGGACTGATATTCTGCGAGTATTCAATCTTTTCCCGCCGAACAACTGCTGTATCGCCGCTCACGGAGGTGAAAGTTACCGTATTCACATCGCTTGCACCCGGAATAAGTCCATTGAGGATAACGCTTTCATAAAGCGTATCGCCTTGTATGGCAATGGTTACAGGGGCATCTACACCGCAACCGTACAGGGTTTTTACCGCAGTAGCAATATCTGGGAAATCGGCACCCGAAGCCGTTCCTACCACATAATTTCCGTGCATAACCGAAATGCAGCCAAAGGTTGTACCTCTCAAGGTATCGTTGCTTGGTTCATCGTCTGTCATTCCATTGGGTTGCGAGGTAATAATGGTTATGTAGTTGCTGTCGGAGGGCAACGGGGAGAATGTTCCCAAAAAGATGGTATCGGATATAGCGCCCGACGCCAAATTGCCCGTCCAGTTGTACATACCCGATACGCTGTTTACTTCCCAATAAATATCCGCCGAAGTAAGTGCCGTAGAAGAACCGTTTTGGATGCTAATGCTAATATCGGTAGGCGTCCCCACAATTGAAACCGCCGAAGGAGAAATAATTCGGTATGGAAAAACATCTAAAATCGGTTTTGTTTGATATGCCCCCATCTCGGCAGGCGAATTACGCATTACACCGTTAATATCTGCCAACGCCTCAGGCACGGTTGCCAATAGCGGACAATGTGTGTTGCTGTTTGGAAAACAGGCAAGATTGATGCTCGGATTGACAAAAGTAGGGTTTTCATTTACGGAGTTTACATCATACGTAACAACAGAAGTCCATGCAGACAGCGATGCTCTTGCCGAACCAGCATAACCGACAATATTACTTCCGAAAGCAAAATAATTATTGTTATTGATATTGAAATTTGCAAGAGCCGCCGCTGTGGTATAACCAAGCGAAATAGGATAACTTGTGTTTCCATCATTTGCTAATACGAAGTTATTGTTTTGAACATCAATTGTTTTAGAAAAGTTATTGGCATACATCGGTAAGTCTATTCCATATTTTCTTCCTGTGCCTGAAAGATATACGGAATTATGATATACTTTGGCATACGTTGTTCTATTTGCAGTTGCAGCCGTGTTAATAAAAATACCCGGTCTTGAGGTAGTGGCAGTTCCGGTTGCCTCGCCTATAATTTCATTATTGACAACCATGCAGGGATTGTTTATATTGCTCAACGTATTATACAGGTAAATTCCCCTGTTCATGTTGTACATTTTTATTTTATTGTTTATCACATTTCCATACGCAATATAAATATAGATGGCTTCCATTGCCGTTGTTGTGGTACTGCGTTGAAGAATGGTATTGTTTTTAATATTTATATTTTCTGTATATTCAAAACCGAGAGGTCGCCAATCCATATTAAGGAACGAGTTATTTTCCACTCGAATATTTTGAGATATAGAACCCGATGGTGAACGCAAATAAACCCCAGACCCTCCTCCTTCAAAAAGATTGTCATGGATATAAATATTTGAAATAGCACCTACTGCCGATCCATTGCTTCGCCAAATGGCAGAATAGTTTTCATTCGATACTGCTCCCGTTCCGCCTGCTCCCGCATGAGAGATAATAAAACGGCAATCGCCGATTTCAATATTGCCCGTGCCTGCTTCCAAGATAATTCCTTTTGAATAAGAGTATGTTCCGCCACCGGCAACTCTGCCGTCCAAGGTCAGTTTGGAGAAGATAACATGGTTAATGCCGTTCAATCGGAAAGGGGCATTATCGGCATTGACAGCACCGATTCTTTGCACCGTTACCGCTGCCGTATCATTAGAGAATGAAGTAAAGGTAATGGTATTTGCAGCACTGGAACCGAGAATGGGACCCGTAATGCTTACATTTTCCTGATAGAGTCCATCTTTTATGGCAACGGTTACAGCACCGCTCAATCCGCAAGTTTTAATGTGGGTTACCGCATCTCCAATGGTCTCAAAATGCCATCCCGCTCCCTTGTTTTTATCCACAATCACCACCACGCTGCCGTCAAGCGGTGGAATGCAGCTCGATACCGTTTTCGACACCGAAATAGTATCATCGGCAGCAAATTGGTCGGTTACCGCTGTTGTATTGCTATTGAGCGTAGCGTCAATCCACACTTTAAACGTATTGAGTCCCGATAGATACGTTACATTTTGCAATGTAAGGGTATCGGAATCGCCAAATGCCAAATTCCCATACCAAGGATAATGGCTTGGTGCCAAACCATTGGCAGCATAATACAAATCTACTTGGGTAAGGGTGGTAGTGCCGCCGTTTCCTAATACGACTTTTACGGTATCGCTGCCGCCGTTGGTGGGATTCCAACCGATTAAGGTGGTCAATTGGGCATTTACCGTCAAGGGTATCATGGCATAGCAGCCCATGGAAGTAAGCACGATGCGTGGATTGCCTACAATATCGGCAGGGGCATTGCTCAGGGCGGGGCAAGTTACGGCACTGTAATCGGAAAGGGCTAAATTATTGTTTAGATTTGTGTAAGCAGGTTCTTGCCTTACCGAATGTACATCACTGTTTACTACTGCCGTCCATGCGGGGAGCGTTGTTCGTGCCGTTCCTGCAAAATAGCCTACATTCGATGGGTTGTAATAGTTGTTAAAGTCAATATTCCAAAGCGGAGACACTGTCGTCATGTAGATAGGCGTGTAAATGGAAGCACTGGTCTGTCCGCTGCCTGTTTCCGTCACATGGAAAATATTGTTTTTCACCGTCAAATTGCTTTCTGTTGCAGCGGCAATATACATGGCTTTTCCATAGTTTAGATATACTGAATTGTGTATGATAGCTGCATTTACTGTTTCATTTACCGTAATTCCATTGCTAAGGCTTAGTGCATTTGCCGTTAAACGAATTTCATTGTTGGAAACGATGCCTGTTGCCGATGTCCGCCGAATATTAACATTGGATAATCGAATGCCATAAGGAGTAGGAAGCGACTGTGTTTGCCATATTCTATTGCCATTGATTTGTCCATTTACCTCGTTTATTTCCATCGCAACGAAATTGTTGTTCGACGAGGCAGAAAAACTGATGCCATTGCCCGAAATACGGGAAGAATCCGCATAGACAAGATGCAAACCCGAATAATACGGATTGGTTATTGTGTTGCTGTCAATAAGAATGTTTGCTCCGTAATGGCTGGTATCGCTATCGCCGTAAAATTCAATTCCGACATACCCGCCTGTTATGTTGTTGTTGCTCATGCGGATATGCTCCGCACGACCTGTATTTTCGCCTTTCCATATTCCATAAGAGCCTGCTGCCGTGTTGGTTGAGATGCTGCATCTCCGAATTTCCACATTGCTTGCGGGAGCGGTAAATGCAACGGCAACCCCCGAAGGCACTTGTATCCGCAGGTCTTTCAGCACGATGTCGCTTACGGTATCAAAGGTAATTCCCTGCACGGTTACACTGTTGGCATTGCCATTGGCAGATTGGAAGGTGATGGTATTTGCAGAACTTGCACCCTGTATTTTTCCCAATATCGGCATCGTGTACGTTCCTGCTTGGATGGAAAACTCCACCGCACCATTGATACCGCAGTGTTCCAAAGCGGCAACGGCTTTTTCCAAGTCGGGGAAATTGCCCGTTTGCCCTACGGTAAACTGTCCGCTGATACCGCCGCCGCATACAATAGTACGTGTTTTGATGGTATCGTCAAAGGGTTCGTCATCGGGCAGATTGTTGGGGTTGGCTGTCCAAACAACAATCTCGCTGAATAGGTCGGTAAGTGGAAAATTGTTAGTCAATACAACCGGAAGGGAAGTCAAACCCGAAGCAAGCGAGCCTGTCCATGTTTCAGAATTGACCGTTCCGCCGTTTACCGACCAATAAATCGTAAGTGAAGTAAGAGTATTCGCCCCCCTATTTTCAAACTGAATGGACAGCGAATCGCCCGCACTGTAAAATTCCTGCGGAGAAAGCACCGCCACAGGAGCCGCATTGAGCATTGCCTGCTTACGGTGATATGCTCCCATCGTAGTGGGCGATGTACGCATTGTGTCCAAAATATCTCTGGAAACAATGCCTGTTAAAAGCGGACAAAGCAGGTTTTTGCTGCTGAGCAGTTCCATATTGTTTGTTATATCGGCAAACAGCGGTTGAACGGAAACCGAATGCAAATCGCTCAAAACAATGGATTTCCAATCGTTTAAATTGCTCACATTACCGCCTGCATAGCCCACATAGGAAGGGGCAAACAGGTTGTTGTAATCGATATTCCATTGGGTTAGATACGTTGTTCCCGCTATGTAGATGGGATAACTGCCTGAACCATTGGCAATCAGGTTATTATTTTGCACAAATAGTTGATTATCGGCATCTTCCAATTGAATGGCACGGGCATTCGCCGTTCCGCCCATGTAAACGGAATTGTGTATAATTTGGGCATTCACACGAACATTGATGCCGATTCCAATGCTTGCACCTGTTGCGTTGTGTCGAATTTCGTTGTTGGCTATCAAACCGTTGCTGTGTTGGAGGTCTATGCCTGTCCATGCAGCGGCAGACGGTGTTCTCCCTTGTATCCTGTTGCCCGATAGGTTTGTAAAATCGGCATAATGGGCAAATACTGCCGTATTGTATTGATTTTTAACTTCATTATATTCAAACAAAATATCGGTGCCGTAGCGGGCTTCCGTTGGCGAACCGTAAAAAGCAAATCCGTTGAATCCGCCGTCCAACACATTGTGGGCAATGCGGATATGGTTTGCCGTACCCGTTCCTTCGCCTTTGTAGATGGCGGCAAATCCTGTTTCTGCCGTAGTTGCAGTCGCATTTGCTTTGATGATGCAGTTTTTGATTTCAATCGTATCGCAGGAGGCAACGAATTGCATGCCGTAATGACTTGGGCTGGCTGCATCTATCGTTATTCCGTCCAGCACAATATGGCGGATATTGCCCAACACCACTCCCGCATCGGCGGCTGGTTTGATAGTAACCGCCTGCTTATTTCCCGATTCTGAGGTAATGGTCAAGGTATTTGCCTGACTTGCACCCGGAATAGGAGCGGTCAAATAGATACTTTCCGAATAAATTCCGTTCTGCAATTTCAAGGTAACGGCTCCGTCGATGCCGCAAAAATAAATCCGTTCCAACGCTTCCGTCAGTGTGTTGAACTGGCTGCCGGCACTTGTTCCCACGATATAATCGCCATGAAACAGCGAATCGCAGATGTAGAGCGTTTGGCTCAGGGTATCATCGTCCGTATAGGCATCGCCCGAATTGACAATGTATGCCGTCAATTCATTATTGCCCGCCGCGTAGGTGATTTCTCCCAACAAAATCACGGCAGAATCGCCTCTGTTCAGTGTTTGCAAATGCGTTGCTTGCACAGGCATAGATTGATTGAATTGCCATGCGATAACAGGATTGGTCAAGGAGTTGCTGCCGCCGTTTACCAACACCACTTTTACGGAATCTTTTGTGCCTTGCAAATTGTTGTTTCCCCAGTTTATAAACGTGGTCAAAGCCGCATTTTGAGTATGCAATGCCCCTGCATAACAGCCCATTGTAGTGGTGGGAGTGCGTTGCAAGCCGTCAATATCCGCAACCGCAAGACGGGACAACGGACATTCCAACCCGATATAATCGTTTAGTTGTAAATGCAGTGTGCTGTCTATGAAGTTGGGGGCGATATTTGTGGAAAATTCATCCGACGGCACGGCACTCTTCCATGCGGAGAGATTGGAGATTGCCCCGCCTGCAAAGCCGATGTTTCCATTGGCACTGTAATAATTATTGTAATTTATATCCCATTGATTTACATCGGATAAGCCTGAAAGATAAATAGGCGTTTGCCCTGTCAATAAATTATTTTGCACCGATGCGGTGATATTGGCATTATCAAAAATGGCAATTCCGCTGCCTGCATTTTCCACCAAGACCGAATTGTGCAAAACAACCGCATTTACGTTGGCACTTAACTGTATTCCCGCCTTATCGCCAGCCGCCGAAAGGATAATTTCATTGTTGGAAATCAAGCCTTTTTCCAAGGTATTGCGGTAATTCAGATTGGAAACTCGCAATCCGTGAACAAGCATGGCATTGGAATTTAATTGATGTATTTTGTTATCGGAAATGGTTCCGTGGCAATACTCCACCGTCATTCCATTCCAAGAAGAGGAAGTGCTGTTGGTTAGCGTATTGGACGTTACGCAAATTTCGCCATAAGCAAGATAAATACCTATATCGGATGGGTTATTCAGGGTATTGTTTTGGATGCGTATATTTTTTCCTTCGCCGTCGGTGTTTCCGCTGTGGAGGATAATTCCATAATCGCCGCCGTTAATGGTATTGCCTGCAATGCTCATGTTTTCCAGACTTCCCGTGTTTACATCTTTATGAATACCTCGTAATAAGATATTGTTGGAAAGAGTTATATTTTTACATCTATCGGTTATTTCAACAGCATGCACGCCGTATGCAGCCGCATCGATGGTTATGTTTTCAATGCTAATATTGTTCGATTTTCCCAAAGTAAATCCATTGCCCGATGGGGGTTGAATGGTTACATTTGCCCTATCGCTCAAAAGCGAAGAAATCCGAAGTGAATAATTGCCTAAGAGGCTTTCCATTTCGGTTAAATCGATACTTTCCGTGTAAATTCCATCTTGCAATTGCAAATGCACATCGTTTGAAACGCCGCATCGCCTCAGTGCATCTATTGCATGCGAAAGGGTAGGATAGGTAGTTGTTCCCACCACGATATTGCCCGCCAACGCTCCCGAACAGCCCCATAAAACCATTTTCAGTGTATCGTCCGAAGTAACGGGGTCGGGCATGTTGTTGGGATTGGCAACCCAGACGGTCAAAGTATCGTAGGCATTTGCCGTCGGCGTATAGGTTCCAAGGGTAAGCGTATCGGTATAATCCCACCACAGTCCGCGTGTATAAACAACGGCAGTAGGCGGTTGGCTGTTGAGTTGCCAATAGACGGTCAGCGTATCCAAATTCTGTTCTCCTTTGTTTTGGATGCGGACTCGTATCGGCGAAGCCGAAATAGCTGCCTGCTGCACAGGACTTTCCATAGCGATTATCGCTGCCGAATGGTCGCCGAAAGCATCGTTTTTCGCAACAATGTATTCACTGTAAATTCGCGTGCTGTTTCCCAGCATGTCCGTTCCTTTTACCGAGTAATATACCCTTGTTCCCAGCGGTTGCTGCGGAAGGGTCGCTGTCCAAAATCCAAAACCGCTGCCTGTCATTTGTACGGAATCCATTCGTACAATACTGTTGTTTTGCACAAAAGTATAATGTAAATAAGGCGACTGCAAAGCGGAAGAAGAGTTGGAAACAACTCGTGCCATTATATCAAAAGTACCTGTACCATATACCGTTCCTTCGACCAAAGGCGTTACAAACTCAGCGGTCGGGAAGGCAATCGTGCCGTTGCTTGCCGTAATTTCGAGATTGTCAATCAACCAGCCGTAAGAGACTGCCGTACCGGGCGTTGACCCCTTTTTCAATACGAAACGAATTTTTACTTCCGCACCCAACAACAGCGATAAATCAAAGAGTTCGTCCCGCCACCATTGCTGTGTGGGTTGTGCCGTAAGGTTGGCGGCATCCCATGCGTTATAACTTGCGGCACTAAATCCGTGATTGATGTAATTTGCCGCACTTCCCAAATAGGCACTGCGAGGCAAGACTTGCCAAGACGAAAAGGCTACGCCCATCTTCACGGCGTATTCTATCTCCACCGTATCGCGGGAATCGACCTTGCAAATGTGCGAAAATCGCAAAAATGCACTGGAAAAAGCCGACAAATCGTAGTCAGAAGACTCCAACGTTACCACATCTCCCTGCATCAACGGCATCTGCCCCCGATACGCATTGGGATAACTAACATAATGCCCATCATGGACTTTCCAAGCGGCAAAGCCTACCGAATTGGAAACAAACGAAGTGGAAACTCCGTCAAAGTTCTCAAAAACCATGGTTTGAGACTGACCCATTACCTTACACTGCAACAGGCAACCGAAAATCGCTACAAATGAAATAAACTTTTTCATACAAACTTAATTTAAAAATTGATGAATAAAAACTAATAATTGCAAAGGTAGCATAAAAAAATGTGATGCGGCGCGTTTTTATGTAGCAAAAGTGTGACAGAAAAGGGGCATCACTCCCCCACCTCATTTACCAAATAATGGTACAATGCCCGCGTATCGACTTCCAGTTTGGTGGCAATCCGCTGCTTCTTTTTGCGGTAGTGGGCAAAGGTGATACTGGAAAGTTGGGCAATCTCTTTGGACGACAACCCCATGTAAATGTAGGACAGAAAACGGACTTCATCTGCCGTTAAATCCGAATGTTTCTTCTTCAACGCCGACAAAAATTCAGGATTTATCTGCTCAAAATAGACCAAAAAACCTTCCCATTCGTTGGATTCTTTCAGTTGTCTTTTCAGCTGTTGGATGGTCAATCCCAGCGTGCCGTTCTTCCCCTGTGCGTGGAGAATGGAGGAAAGATGCGTGATGATTTCTTCAATCAATCCATTCCGATTGGATTGGAACAGCACTTTTGAGGCGAGTTCCCTGTTTTTGGTTTCAATTTCTTTACTCAACCGTTCTTCGTTTTCTTTCACCTGCTGTTTCAGCAAAATTTGACTGTGTTTTTCCTCTTTGAGTTCGAGTTCAGCAATTTTTTGTCGATTTTCCGCCATAATTTTCTTCTGCCTGTTTTTTACCGACAACATGCGGAATATCCATAGCGAAACCAACAAAAAAACAAAGAAAAATACGATAATGCACACAAAAAGAATACGTTCTATTCGCTGTTTTTCTTTATTGGCGGTGAATTTATTTTCCAAATGCAGCAAATCGAACCGTATTTGGTCGTTTGCCCGTTGGTTGATATCGTTGAGACGGCTCAATGAATCGCTCAATAAAATCACCGAATCTTTGTATTGTATCGACAGCCCAAACGATTGCTTTTCCTGATAGATTTTTGCCAAATAATCATAAATTTCCACCTTAATGGTCAATTTCGGATTGGCATTCAAGGCTTCCCTTGCGTAGAAAATCGCCTTTTGAAAATCCTTTTTTTGGTAATAGATTTTGGCAAAAGTCAATAAAAACTGCGATTTTACATCATCATCCTTTATGTTGTCTTTCCAATGATAGATTTCCAAAGCCAATTTTTCGGCATTTTCGTAATCGGCTCGCTGATACAAATTCTCCACTTTTACCGATTGTGCAAAAAAATAACCCAAATCGTTCGGATTTTTCGGTAAAAAATTGAAACTGACGGCTAAATATTTTTCCGCCAAATCGGGATTATTGTTTTCGCGGGCAATGGTTGCCAAATTGGTTGCCAATCGCCCAATTCGAAGCGTATCGTTCAATTGTTTGGCAATGGTGTATGCCTGTTTGATGTACTCGTGCGATTTTTCATAATCTTTTACCTCCGAATACAGCACGCCTATGTTATTTAAAAACACAAGTTTACCCAATTCATCCGACTCCTTCAATGCCAAATGATAGCCTTTGAGATAATAATCCATCGCCTTGTTATGGTCAAGAATATCGGAATAGATTGAACCAATAAGATTTAATATTTTGATTTTAAGGTCGTTCCATTTTTTGTCTTCGGCGATTATTTTTGCGTTAAACAGATTTTCCAGGGCTTGGGCATAATTTCTCTCGGCACGCTGTTCTCGGGAAAGAGTCAGCAGTTGTTCGCAATCTTCCCGCGTATTTCCATAACCCATTGCAGCAATGTGCAGGAAAAGAAAGGAAAGAAAAACAAACCGAATGCTGAAATTAAATTTTATCATGATAGCACTTTACAATACGATTTGCAAATATACAAAAAAAATACGAATAAATGTGACAAATAACGATTTTTTTTGTGACATTCTGCAGACAAGAGAAGGTATTAATTGCTTGTTTGTTTGGCAATTTGGAAAAAAAGGAGGCAAAAAATGATAAATTAAGTGTGACAAATAATCTATTACACGTCGTGCGTTACAAATATTTTTTCCAACCACTCCATTGCCTCCCCCACATTGCGTACTTTTTGGAAAGTCAAAGACAGTTTATTGCCATTTTCCCGCAATTGTCCCCAATGGGGATGTTCTTGAAGAAGTTGCAAAATATGCGTAAACTGCACGCTTTGATAATATAAGGACTGCGGATTGGAAATGAAATAGCCCACAAATTTGCCCTGTTTCAACACCAATTTCTCAAAGCCGATTTTTTGTGCCGTCCGCCGTAGGACAATACTTTGCAGCAATTCTTCTGCCTGCGGAGGCAGTTCACCGAAACGGTCGAGCAATTTTGATTTGAAAGATGCCAATTCTTCATTGGTAGTCAAGTCGTTGAGTTCTTTGTAGAGGGAATATCGCTCGCCGCTGCTGGCAATGTAACTATCGGGCAAAAGCAATTCCATATCGGTCTCTATCACACAATCGCGGACAAAGGCGTGATTTTCATCTTGTTCCGCCTCCTCGATGGTTAATTCTTTTTCCCGCAATTCAAGCAAAGACTCGTCCAATATTTTTTGGTACATCTCGTATCCGATGTCGGTAATAAATCCGCTTTGTTCCGCCCCCAAGATATTGCCCGCCCCACGAATATCCAAATCGCGCATGGCAATATTGAACCCGCTGCCGATGTCGGAAAACTCCTCAATGGCACGCAATCGCTTGACCGCCACTTCGGGCAAAACGCTTATGGGCGGCGTAAGCAGGTAGCAAAACGCCTTTTTGTTCTTCCGACCAACCCTGCCCCGCAATTGATGCAGTTCGCTCAATCCATAATTCTGTGCATCGTTGATAATGATGGTATTCGCATTGGGAATGTCCAAACCCGACTCCACAATGGTGGTAGAAACCAGCACATCGTAATTGCCGTCAATAAATTCCATCATAATCTCTTCCAGTTTCGTCCCTTCCATTTGCCCGTGTGCGATGGCAATGCGTTGGTTGGGAAAATGTTTTTGAATCATGCCCGCCAGTTCCGCCAAATTGCCAATCCGGTTGTGGACAAAAAATACCTGTCCTCCGCGGGACAATTCCTGTTCAATCGCCGATTTTATCAATCCTTCCGAAAATTGATGCAACTGCGTCTGTATGGGATAACGATTTTGCGGCGGAGTACGCATAATGGAAATATCTCTCGCCCCCATCAGGGAAAATTGCAATGTACGCGGAATGGGAGTTGCCGTCATGGTGAGCGTATCCACATTGACTTTCAGCGTGCGGAGTTTTTCTTTTGCTCCCACACCAAATTTCTGTTCTTCATCTACAACCAAAAGTCCTAAATCTTTGAAAGCGACATCTTTACTCAACAAGCGATGCGTCCCGATGATAATATCAATTTTGCCCGATTTAAGGTCTTCCAACGTTTGAGTTTGTGCTTTGGCAGATTTAAAACGATTGATATAATCCACCTTGCAGGGAAAGTTGGCTAAACGGTCGCGAAAAGTATTGTAATGCTGCAACGCCAACACGGTGGTAGGCACCAAAACCGCCACCTGTTTTCCATCGTACACCGCCTTGAAAGCGGCACGGATAGCGACTTCCGTTTTGCCGAAGCCGACATCGCCGCAAACCAATCTATCCATTGGAAAATCGGCTTCCATGTCGTTTTTGGCATCTTTCACCGCTTTTGCCTGGTCGGGCGTGTCCTCGTAAACAAAGGAGGCTTCCAACTCGGACTGCAAATAAGAATCCTGCGAAAAGGCATAACCTTTCGCATTTTTTCGCTCCGCATAGAGTTTTTCCAGATTGATTACCAATTCTTTAACCTTGCTTTTGGTTTTTTCTTTGATTTTGTTCCAAGAGTTGCCGCCCAAACGGTTCAAATTCGGCTCCGCACCGTCTTTGCCCGAATACCGCGCAATGCGATGCAAGGAATGAATGCTGATATACAAGGCATCGCCACCCCGATACAATATTTTAATGGACTCCTGCTGCTTGCCGTTGATTTCTATTTTCTCCAAACCTGCGTATTGCCCCACACCATGGTCGATGTGCGTAATGTAATCGCCGGGTTTCAAATCGTAGATTTCTTTCAGCAAAATGGATTCGCTCCGCTTAAAACGGTCATCCAATTTGTAACGATGGTAACGGTTAAACAGTTGATGATCTGTGTAAAAGGCAACTTTCAACTCTTCATCCCAAAAGCCTTCGTGCAAGGTATAGGTAACATGCTGCATCAATTCATTTTGCAGAGTTTGGACATATTCCTGCGAAAAATCCTTGTAATGCTCATCTGCCTGCAATACATCGCGGAGAATATTTCTTACCCGAACTGCCTGATTTTCATTAGCCGCACTGAAAACAGTGGCGATTCCCCGCTCATAATTTGCCATCCAGTCGGCAATCAGCAAATCAAATTGTTTGTTGTAAGTCAATTGCGGTTTTTGATGAAAAGTTACCTTAATTTCATTTTTTAAACTGCTTTTATAGCCAAATTCAACGGTTGCCAAATCGGTAAGGGAACGCTTAAATGCCGATTCCTCAATGCGTTCCGTGTCCGTATTGTTTTTAAATAAATGGTTGATGATTTCAGCACAGGCAAGCACGTCATCTATCCATAAAACAGTGTTTGACGGCAAAGACTCAAAGAATCCAACCCGCTGAAAAACAGTTTCTTTTGCCCGCAAATCCGGCGTGATGACAATGCTTTCCAACAGGGATTTGGACAACTGCGTCTCAGGGTCAAAACTGCGTAAAGAGGCGATGCGGTCGGTAGAAAACTCAATGCGGTAGGGAAAATCGTTGGCGTAGGAAAACACGTCCATAATGCCTCCGCGAATGGAATATTGCCCGGGTTGAAAAACAAAATCGCTATACTCAAAATCATTGTCCGAGAGAAATTCTATCAGAAAATCCTGTGTCAATTTTTCTTCTTTTGAAATCGTAAAAGTTTCTGATTCAATGCTTTTTCGCTCCACAATTTTTTCGGATACCGCCTCAGGATAGGTTACCAACAACATCACGCTGCCCTCGTAAATACGCTGCACGGCTTTGGTACGCAGCAAAACATCGAAACTGTTCTTTTTAAGTGCTGTTTTACAATCACTTAGTGCAGGAAGAAAAACAGTTTTTCGCTCCGAAAACGAAACATCTTCTTCTCCCAACAACTGCTCCATATCGCCGTAGAAAAAGGCAGCGGACTCCTTGTCGGGTAAAATAAACACCTGCGGCTGCGTGAAAAAAGGCAGGCACGCCGTCGGAAACAAGGCTTTAGCACTACCGCACAACCCCTCTATGCGGAGGTGTTTTTGCTGCGGCTGCTCCAAAAATCCCTTCAAGGAATTTGCTTGGGGAGATTGGCGAAATAGGTCTAATAATGTTGCTGTTCTTTTCATTAAATTACATTTTTTACCACATTCCATTATACTTCGTCCACAGCAAATCGCCCAAATCCCATGCCTTATCTACGGCTTTATTTGCCTGTTCGTTGGAGTATTTGGTGAGGAGATTGATGCAGGCGGCAGGCTTTTGTGGGTTATAAACCTTCAATGCTTCGTTTTCTATATTTTTCTGATTTTCAATCAATTCCTTTTGAAACGGTGTCCAAGTGCTGTCTATATCCGCCCGCATATTTCCCCAGCGTCTCCCCGCGATTGTTGCCACGCGTTGGAATGCCCACCATGCGGCATCACGACTAAATCCTGTTTTTCTCCCGCAAGTCTCGTAACGAATCGGTAACTTATTGACACTGCAATAGATAGGAACATAAACGGTGGTCGCAGCATTACCCAGTCCAAACCAGACCACGCCGCCAATTTCATCGGGAAGCCAGTCGCGACATTGGATAATGGTAGCATAGACGGTGAAACGCACCGCAATTGCCCGTTCCCCATAAGCGTGCCAACCGCCGTTTATCCGATGCAGTTTCAATTCATCTACCCCCATAAACGGATT